>CESZ01026576.1_pt1 | contig 23937 bp, 11 predicted proteins | sample 531081 | NCBI WGS metagenome assembly CESZ01 (sample SAMEA2621260, study PRJEB7988) | marine metagenome | biome: marine biome (ENVO:00000447); feature: surface water layer (ENVO:00002042); material: "saline water (ENVO:00002010), including plankton (ENVO:xxxxxxxx)" | depth 5 m | reverse complement strand
TGGGACGATGTCAAAGTGATGACACAACCTGACATCGCCAAGATTTGCGAAACCGATTCTGAAACAGCTGGAAACATCCATGCTACCATCATCGCAGCAACGCAGAAAGGCCGCGACGGCGAAGGTGAAAGCACCGGCCCGGTGACCAAAGTTCGTCTGTCTGGACGAAGCAGCAAGCGCCGCACTCGAGCGAAGACCGTCGTGGACATGGAACCCTATGACTACGACCGTAAGATGCTCGCCATGGCGAATGAACTTGCCCAAGACCCCGTCTACCAGAAGCTCGAAGAAGCGGTTGACGCAACAGGCTCCGGCCGGTTCACTGACCGCATTCTTTCAGACTTGACGCAAGCCTGCCATGCACGTGGAAAGAAGAAGTTGACCAAGCCACAAGCGAAGAAGGTCATCGACGAAGCCATCGTTGCTCTTGAACGTGCCAGCATTGACCCCTACGAAGCGGCGGGAATTATCACTGCCCAATCCATTGGAGAACCTGGGACACAGATGACCATGCGTACGTTCCACTATGCTGGTGTTGCTACGGTTAACGTAACCCAAGGTCTGCCCCGTATCATTGAGATCGTGGACGCACGAAAGGTACCGCAAACACCAACGATGACCATCCGCTTGACGGAGAGTCAAATGCAAGACGGAAAAGCAGCACAGAAACTTGCTGCCGCCATTGAAGTCACCACGACCGTGGACATCGCCACATTGGAAACCGACGTTGCTCAACGACGTCTTGTCCTCAATTTGCACAAGGGCAACCTCAAGCAACGAGGCATGAGCGCTGGCGAAGTCAAGGACAAGTTGGAGCGTGCAACCCGATTGTACGTCCAAGCTGACAAGGAAAAGAACCCCTCAACGTTGACCATGATTCCTGGTGTGCACGCTGAGGAAGACCTCGCTGAATTGGCCGAGAACCCCCCTTCGTACACGATGCTCCTCCAACTCGAGGAGAAGATTCGAGACATGCGCTTGAAGGGCATCCCTGGTATTGAACGTGCCAACCCTCAACTTGACGACAAGACGGGAGAGTACTACCTCTCAACCATCGGCAGCAACCTGCAACGCATCAGTGAACTGGAAAACATTGACCGTTCTCGAACCTACACCAACAACATCATCGAAATCTACGATTACTTGGGCATTGAAGCAGCCCGGCAAGCCATCGTGAACGAATTGCAGATGACCCTTGATGGTGCTCGCTTGGAAGTTGACGTGCGCCACTTGTTGATGGTCGCCGACGTGATGACCTCCGAAGGTGAAGTCCGAGCCATTGGCCGGCACGGTGTGTCCGGAACCAAGCACAGCATCCTCGCTCGTGCGGCGTTCGAAGTCACCGTAAACCACTTGCTCAAGGCCGGTATCATCGGAGAAAAGGACCACTTGACGGGTGTTGCAGAGAACATCATCGTCGGACAACCCATTTCCTTGGGAACTGGAAGCGTGGCCCTGTACTACATCCCTGAGGAATGAAATTCCAACCATGAGAAACACATGTGGAGAATGGAGGAAATACAATGGATCTAAGCCGACAACTGAAGAATGCAATCGCAACAGGTAACCTGTTGTTTGGACAACGACAAGCCAAGGACGCTTGTGCCGAAGGGAACGCCAAGATGGTGATCATCGCAGCAAATTGCCCAGAGGAATACACGACATCCTTGCGTGCTGCTCATCCTGAGGTGAGCATGCATCGAGCTCGCATGGTGAACCGAGAACTCGGCATCGCCTGTGGTAAGCCCTTTTCTGTCTCAACCATCACCGTCTTGGACGCTGGCGACAGCGATTTGATGGCACTGGAAAGCAACCTTGAGTGATTTTCCCCAACACCCGGGGACAACACCTTGATGGCCTTTGGGGGCCACGCCAAAGCATGGACAGAGCACCTGCTGGCATTGCAACGGCCTTGACCGCACTCTTGTTGTTGAGCATCATCGGCTCAGTGGCACTGGAAAACATCCCGACCCCGGCCCTTCTTGATGAACCAAGCCGTGAGGTCCAGCAAGCTTCTGCTCGAAGCACATCGGCAGAGATCTTCCTCGCAAGTGGCGGTTCGAGTTCCCACGACGAATTCTCGGGTGGAATCGCTGCATCAGACACCGGCTACGTGGTTGGCGGAGATGTCAATTCATCAGCACAAGCCCTCACGTTTGGCCCCCACACCTATGTACCATCCTCTCCGTTTACCAACGGAAACGAGTTTTACTTGGCCTCGCTTGATCACACCGGAAATTGGAACTTTTTGGTTGGTGCAGACCACTCGCAAGGTGGAGTATCCTTCCTTGCTGATGTGGCGTCCCACGCCGGAAACTCGTTGGTAGCCGGCTACATGTATGGACCTGTGGATTTCGGGCAAATTTCCTTGTCCACGGCGGTTCAATTCGACGGCTTCGTGGCACAAACCGATGCGGCCGGAAACTGGGTCTGGGCCAAAGGGTTCCAAACCCTTCCGAATTCAAGCACCGATTCCAGTATCCCTCAAGCCATTGCTGTCGACCAAGTCGGTGATGTCATCGTCGCAGGTTATTTTTCAGGTGAAACCGACTTCGGAGGAACAACCATCAACGTCTCAAACGCTGAGATCTTCATCGCCAAACTTGACGGAGCGAACGGCGCACTCAAGTGGGTGGTCACTGGAGGTGGTCCTGGCACTCAGCAAGTAACCGATGTGGTCGTGGGGGCCAACGGAGACATCCATGTCTCAGGAGTAACTCAAAGCAACGTCTTGTTCGGCACCAACTCCTACAGCACCGTGGGCACAACAGATTCCTTCATCGTCAAACTATCCAGCAGTGGCTCCTTCCAATCGCTAACCGGCTACGGCATCCCCAGTCAAGCGGTCTCCCTTTCAAACATGGCGTTGGACAAAAACAGTGAGCTCTACGTTGGTGGCTCGTTTGAAGGTACAATGAGTAAGAATGGTTGGTCGATCACTGCCAACAAAGGGGGCGCTGACCTCTTCTTCATCAAGGAAGGTTCAACCCCTTCGAATCAATGGGCAGCGATTGGAGGAAGTAACGCTGCAGACAGCCTCCAAGGGATGGAAGTCACCTCGCAAGGTGAGATTATTTTCACCACGTTCTTTGCCAGTTCAACCTTCACTGGTGGCACCAAAGGAGCCACACCCACAAGCAGCAGTTGGGCCACCATCGATGCAGATGCGTTGATGGGGGGGCTAACCAACACCGGCGACTGGTCGTGGCTGGACGTGACGGCCAGCACCGCCCTTGAATTGGGCTGGGGTCTCGCCCTCAATTCCAGCGACATTGCAACGGTGGTGGGCTCCTTTGCTGGCCCTTCACCTGCCACCATCACGAAAGGCACCAACAGCGTGACCAGCACGGGAGGATGGGACAACTTCGTTTGGGCACTTGATCCGGCAATGAAAGCCGATCGAGACAACGACGGTGTGCCCGATGTATCCGACAACTGCCCCGACGATTCGAACCCACTCCAAGGCAACACCGACGGCGACACACAAGGCGATGCCTGTGATTCGGACGACGACAATGACGGCATCACCGATAATTCACCGGACAATTGCCCTCGTGGAGGAGCCGCCAACTGGGGCTCAACACAGAACTTTGACGACCCGGCAAATTCCACCGATTGGGACCGAGACGGTTGCAAAGACGATGCAGAAGATGCCGATATTGACAATGACGGCATCGAAAACGACGTTGACCTCTGTCCTCGCTCATCCTATCAACCGCCTCGCCCGACTTGGGTGTCAGATTCCATCACGGACGTTGATGGCGACGGTTGTCGAGACGCCGATGAAGACACGGATGACGATGGTGATGGATTCGAAGACGTGAGCGATGACTGTCCAACCGTCGTGGGCAATTCCACTCTTGGAGAAGAAGGGTGTCTGGACAACGATGGAGACGGATGGTCAAACAACTTTGACGATTGTCCCAACGACTTCGGCAATTCGACCCTCGGTGGCAAAAACGCCTGCCCCGACACCGATGGCGATGGGTGGGCTGACGTTGACGATGCTTTCATCGAAGACTCCACCCAATGGTCAGACGCTGATGGCGATGGCTATGGCGACAACGCTCAAGGGACAACACCAGACGATTGCCCAACCGTCGCAGGAACGTCCATGCTCGACCGATTGGGCTGTTTGGACACGGACAGCGATGGATATTCAGACCCCGATTCAATGTGGGATGCCGAGTCTGGGGCGGATGCTTTCATTGATGATGCAACGCAATGGTCCGACTTCGACGGAGATGGATTCGGTGATAATTACGCCAACGCCTCATGGGATGACCGAAATCCATCGTGGCCGGGTGAATTCCGAGCGGATGCCTTCAACCAAGACGCATGCCCAACCCAAGAAGGAACTTCCTGGCAAAACGGCTTGGTTGGTTGCCCTGACCAAGACGGAGACGGGTGGTACAACCTGCAAGATGCCTTCCCCAACGACCCAACGCAATGGTCAGACACGGACGGCGATGGCTACGGAGACAATGCTTCTGGAAACGAAGCGGACCAATGCCCCGAAATCGCAGGAACATCAACCGAAGACCGGTTGGGTTGTGTCGACGCTGACGGCGACGGTTATTCGGACCCGGATTTCAATGTCAACTGGGGACCAGAACAAGGAGCTGACGCCTTCCCACAGGAACCAACACAATGGGCCAATCAAGACCAAGACCCGTACGGCGACAACCCGATGGGCTTCCAAGCCGATGCATGCCCGACCGTTCGTGGAACGTCATCTGTCGACCGATTCGGCTGCGATGACAGCGACGGCGATGGTATCTCTGACGCCACCGCTGATTGGCCCCTAACCCAAGGAGCCGATGCATGCCCCTTGGTCCGAGGAACATCGACCGCAGATCGAATTGGATGCGTGGATACCGACGGTGACAATTACTCCGACCCCACCCCCGACTACAGAACAGAGGATGGTGCCGATGCCTATCCAAACGACCCATCACGGTGGATTTTGGAGCCCGCCGAAGAGGAGACGTTCTTGGCGTCCAGCAACGCCCTGATCGGAGGAGGTGTTGGCCTTGTACTCGCTCTCCTTATCGTGGGTCTGGTGATGCGCCGGAAGGGACGAACGAACGACAAGGACTGGGCCATGACACAAGCAAGCGTTGAGAACTTTGCTGCGCAAGCCGCATTCTCCAACCAAGGCGCCGTACCAAATTTCAATGCCCAGCCCGTCGCTGCGCAACCCGCCTATGCAAACCCTGTTGCCATGCCCGATTTCAATGCCCAACCTGTTGTCGCTCAACCTGACCCCGCTCGAGATTATTACAACGGTTTGCTTGCACAGGGATATCCACACGAGGATGCCGTACGCTACACCCAGCAGTACTTCCAAGAATTCAGAGGTTGAAGGGTGGAAGGGACCGGAATGGTTGAGAAAAAAAACGGTTGGTTGAACCACCCTGTGGTTCGGGGCATGTTGGTATTCTCTGCCTTTCGAGCCGTGTATGGGATTGGCATTCTCATCGTCACCTACGGATTGGCGACCAACGAGGCAACCCCTTGGTGGACATCGCTCATTTTCTTGGCGTTCTCAATGGTTTTTTCCAGGTGGTTGTTCCGCCGACTAAAACAGCGATGGCCAAGCCTGTTTGATTCACGCGATGGGCATCGGAAGGAAGGAACCGATCAGACAACGCCTTGAGCGATCATGGCTTCTGCGACCTTGAGGAAGCCAGCCACGTTCGCGCCGAACACATAATCCCCTTCACGGCCGTATTTTTTGGCCGTTTCCGAGGCGCTCTTGTGAATGTTGACCATGATGCCCTCAAGCTTCTGGTCCACTTCTTCTCGAGTCCAAGGCATGCGGAGTGAGTTTTGGGACATTTCCAATCCGGAGGTGGCTACACCACCAGCATTGCTTGCCTTCCCTGGGGCGAAAAGTACACCAGCTTCTTGGAAAACCTCAACGGCTTCAGGAGTGCATGGCATGTTGGCGCCTTCGCCAACGGCGATGACATTGTTGGCCACCAGCATCTTGGCTTCCTCGCCGTTCAATTCGTTCTGTGTGGCACATGGGAGGGCAACGTCAACATCGACGCCCCACAGGCCGTTTGATGAGGGCTCTGGAGCGCTGGGTGTGAAGGTCGCCGAGGGGTATTGCTTAGCGTATTCCGAGATTCGACCACGTCGGTTGTTTTTCAGGTCCATCACCCAAGCGAGTTTCTCACGATCGATGCCATCAGGATCGTGGATAAAGCCAGAGGAATCTGAGAACGTGACAGGTTTTCCACCGAGGTCCAGGACCTTTTCACAAGCGAATTGGGCCACGTTTCCAGAACCGGAAATCGAAACAACGGCGCCTTCAAACGACTTGCCTTTGGTGGCAAGCATTTCACGGGCGAAGTAGACGAGCCCGTATCCTGTGGCTTCAGGACGGATAAGGGAACCACCGTAGGAGAGCCCTTTTCCTGTCAAAACGCCGGCTTGGAATTCGTTGCGGAGGCGCTTGTACATGCCGAACATGTATCCAATCTCTCGACCGCCCACACCGATGTCCCCTGCGGGAACGTCACAATCATGACCGATGTGTCGCCAAAGTTCCATCATAAACGACTGGCAGAAGCGCATAACCTCTCCGTCGGACTTGCCCTTTGGGTTGAAATCGGAACCACCTTTGCCACCACCCATTGGAAGGCCGGTGAGGGAATTCTTGAAAATCTGCTCAAAGGCAAGAAACTTCAGAATGGAAGCGTTCACGCTGGGATGGAAACGAAGACCACCTTTGTAGGGTCCAATGGCACCATTGAACTGAATTCGGAATCCACGGTTGACTTGGGTTTCGCCTGCGTCATCAACCCATGGGACGCGGAAATGGATGAGGCGCTCTGGCTCGACAACCCTTTCAACAACGGAGATGTACTCTGGATTTTCCTCAAGAACCGGTTCAAGCGATTCAAGGACTTCCTTCACAGCTTGGTGAAATTCGGGTTGTTCAGGGTCTCGTGCTACGACTTTGGCATAGATTGCGTCACTGGGGCTCATTGGCATACCTTCTCACACCCGTAGGTGTCTTGCGCCGCCCTTATGCAGACCCTTTCTAATGGTTGCCCCTGTGCCACCTCGGATTGATTCGGTTAAGGGGTTGGATTAAACGCTCAAAAACTACAAACCGTGAGGTATCGCTCAAGACGTTCAACTCGGCGTTGGCCATCCGCATCGACTTCACTCATGCTGCGAATGGACTCCTCAATCAGTGCGTGTTGATCTTCCTGGAGCCCGATAATGCGCCGGAGATGGTCAAGCATGGCCCATTCATCTTCGCTGATGATGTCGTCATCAAGGGCGGCGATGAGTGCCGATTGGTAGGTGGTGGCATCGCCCATCTGATGGGTTCGAAATTCACTTTCATCATCAAACGGCGAGGAGGATTCGCCTGCGACGATGGAGCGGCATTCCGCCGTATCGGCAGGTGCGACACCAAGCGCTTGAGCGAGGATACGCAAAATTTGAGCTTCATCGTTGGTTACGATTTCGTCGTCAAAGGCCACGCGCAATGTTTCGAGGTAAAGGTAGAGCCCGCGGGTTGGAACCAGCGTCATGGACTGCCTTGAGAGCGCCTCGTCCTTGAAACTTCGCTCGTTGGAGCGTAGTCCCACGGTTTCCATTGTATGACAGGCAATGACAGTTTGTCATTACTACGCTACGTTTATATGGTACCAGTCAAGACGGACATTTACAGGAGGAACCCGGATGACCCAGCCCACCAGTGCCGTCTCACTCAGAATCACTGAGGAAGACCTGGCTTTGCTCGATGCCCGTATCGGCGTGGATGGTGCTCGGAGTCGGTCAGACGTTGTCCGTTTGGCCATCCAGGAATTCCTCCACAACCAACCGCTCCTTCAGGGAATGAAGAGCGTACGAATTCCTCTTGGTCGTAATGACCAGTTGCAACTTGGAAAATTGTACGAACTCCAGGGCACTACCCCGGAGATCGCCGCCCAAGAAGGGCTCAAGTTGTACATGAGAAAGGCCGCTGCCGAACTGGAAGCGGTCTCAAGCACCTTCGATTCCGCTCTGGAGGCGTCCAGAGAAGGAACGATACGACGCAGCGAATACCAAGAATGAATTGGTGAGAGACTGGAGGGGATGGGATGAATTGGCAAAACACAGGCTACAACCTTAGTGATGCCACCCTTGGAACTTCGCAAGACCGGCCTGTCTTGCAGAGTTTTGTCTCGCTGTATCAGCGTGCCCGTCGTGCACGTCTTGGCCTTGGTTCCCACAACCAAACACCCCCACACGCCTCCCTGGACGACGGACAGGGAGGCCCAGATTCCACCCCCGTCAGTTGATGCGGTGGTTCCCCGTGCCCAGTCCCCACATTTCTGGGCACATTGACCAAGACCAGTGAAACCTGTGACCTTCATGCCAATCCTTTAGGAGGGTCGCCGAGGTATGGGCGTTATGAACGAGCAGATGGACAATGTGGATACGGCCACATATCCATTTCTTGCTCATGAAACCCCCCGACCTGGGCAACTTGAGATGATTCAAGATGGAATCAAGGCTTTGCAACGAGGAGGCTTTCATCTCGCTGCAGCGCCCACCGGAATCGGCAAAACCGCAGCTTCGCTCGCCTCAGCCCTCGAGGTTGCCAGCCATTCACCACAAAAGAAGACCGTGTTTTTCCTTACTTCGAGGCAAACACAGCACCGCATTGTGGTTGACACGGTCCGTAGAATCAATCAACGACGCAAGGGCATGATGCCGGTGCGATTGGTGGACATGGTCGGTCAAGCAGGCATGTGCGTTCAACCGTTCGCCAAAGAATCCCCCCTGGTCTTTTCCTTGCTTTGCAGCCAAGCGCGAAAGACCCGTTCATGCAAACCGTGGATCACCTCTGCGCCCGGTTTGAAAGAACGCATCCTTGCCCACCCCCTGCACGTTGACGAATTGGTTGACATCAGTCGAACCCACACCGTTCATGGTGAACCGGCTCAAACTTGCCCGTGGAAAGCAGCCAGAGAGGCCGTCAGTGGGGCCGATGTTTTCGTAGGAGACTACAACCATCTGTTCGATGATGGGGTTCGCGATTCAAGCCTCAAAGCGATGGACCTCTCGCTTGAAGACATCATCATCGTGGTCGATGAAGCCCATAACCTACCAAGCCGGATACGTATGACACTGGAGAAACGTTTGACCCGAACCATGATTCGAAACACGCAAATCGAGTTGGAGGAGTACGCCGGCGTTCTCGCTCAAGCCATCAAGGCGCCGGGAGGTGAAGCCCTCTCCCTCACGCATGGACTTGCCTCCTGGGCGTTTGAAGTCCTCAAAGCCTCAAGAGCCGGTTTTGACGCGCTGTTCGGCCAATACCTCCGAGGTTTGCAAGGACAAGATGAGGAAGCGGAAGTGCGTGTTGACGAGGTGTTGAACGTGTTTCACCGGGCCTGCGACACGGTCGAGGGAAAAGCAGGCCAACAACAACTCGGGACCACCAACTCAAACCATCCTGAGGTCGATGTTGCGGTCCGGATCCATCAACTCCGGGACATCTTAGCCAGTGTTGATGTTGACATGGAGGCAGGGGACGATGGGAATCCAATGGAACCCAATGCCCACAAGGTTGCAGAGATACTCGACTGCATGATCAAATTCGGTTCAACACCAGCCCTGACGATGGTGTACGATACAAAAGGAAAAGACGGGCGCATCACGACGCACCTGCTTGACCCCGGGTTGGTCTCGAAACCGGTGTTTGAGCAATCCGCAGGAGCCATTCTCATGTCCGGAACCTTGTACCCTCCCAGCATGTATGCCAACATTCTGGCTCTCCCTCCAACTTTGACGACCTCCGTTGCTTATCCATCGCCCTTCGCCGCCATGCGCAGACCGGTGGTCGTGGCCAACAATGTCACCACAAAATACACAGAACGAAGTCCACAGAACACCCAAAACATTCGAGCCCACATCCAAGCCCTTATCGACAGCGCGCCGGGCAATGTTGCGGTGTTCGCGCCCTCCTACGCCATGTTGAACGATGTGGTTCTGGAAGGGCATTTTCGTGGAGCTCGAGTCATGGCCGAGAGTCGAGAATGGAGCAAACAAGACTTGGACCAAGTGGTTGACACGTTGCTGGAGGAAAAGCGGAATGGACGTAAAATCCTCCTTGCAGGTGTTTTTGGAGCCCGTCTTTCCGAGGGCGTGGATTACCACAGCGGGGCCCTCGACGCCGTGGCTTGTATTGGGATTCCAAATTCTCCGCCATCGGTGCTTTCCAAGGCCTTGAAAACGTATGCAGAGGAACGTTTCGGACGAAACCTTGCATGGCGCTATACGGTTTCCCAACCGGCTGTGAACTCCATCCTCCAAGCCATGGGCCGGCCCATTCGCTCCATTGGTGACCGGGCGCTCATCCTCTTGCTGGACCGTCGTGTCACCGAACGCACTTATGCGGGTTGTTTCCCGAGTGATTTACGGATGAACGAGGCCAGTGATGACGATTCAACTCGTCGTTTTGCTCGGCGATTTTTTGCGAAGATCCATCCAGACCATACGTTGGAAACCGAATGAACACCGTCCGAAGGTTCATGTGGGCTCGGCCGTTCCAAAACTGCATGGTGGAATGGGAAGTGTTGGAAATAAGCACGGAAGAAACCCCGTCTGAACTTCCCGGGGCGGCTTCGCTTGACGGATTGCAAGCAGATGCAGCGAGTCTCCAAGCGGAGTTTGAAACCTCATCAAGCCACCTTGAAGAGGTGCGCCAACGGCACACCGAAGTGTTGGTCACCGCTGGAATGCTTCCCGAGACAGGACTGGCAGAGATTCATCCCGAACGCGCCCTTGCTTGGGTCGTTCAAGGCATCAATGGACGAATGAACCCCGACGGCCTGACCATTCCCCTTCTTGGAACCACAGAAGAAGCCATTCAGCTCCATGTGAAACACACCGAAGAAGCGACCTTGGTCAAACTCGACATCGAGGACCCCGAAGGTCCGAACTTGGTTCGTGAATTCCCACTACCCACCGAGGCAGCTGGTACCTTGTCCGCTGACTTCAGCCATGGAAGGCTCAGCCTTCGCTGGTGAACATCAGCGATTTGGTATCGCTTGAATCTGAGCGATTTCGCCACTCATTCGAGTCAAGGCTTGCACCGCCACTTCCTGGTGTTGTGCACCCATCTCTTCTCGACTGTACCGAGCCATCTCGAAGGTGTTGTCAAGCGCGGTGAGGGCATCCTCGGAGACGCCCTGAAGAGCCTGACGGATAGCGAATTCGAACTCTCGGACGGTCTCGAAATCCCTTCGTAGGAAGCCACGTTGTTGCAACAAACCGCAGAGGTCTTGGTAGCAGGTAAAGATGGCCTCTCGAACAGCATCTCCCGCTGCCAACAATTCAGCCGTGTAAGCGAAGACTTCAGCAGCGTCCTTCAGCAGGTCATCAGCGACCTTCTTCCGACGGTACATGACAACACCACCGGCGACAAGAGCCGTAAGGATGAGCACCACCAGATAGGACCACCACGGTGTGTCAGCTTGCTCTTCAGCAAATTCGTATTGAGGTGCAAAGCCTTCACTTCGTAGCGTTTCGAAGGCCTGAATGCTTTGGGCAGAGAGACGTGGGTCGTTGACAATGATGTCCATGGTCAATTGACCCCAAACATCGGCATCACCGTACGGTGGGTCTGCATCAAACACGAAGGTGGCTTTTCCATCATCAACGGTCTGTGCACCTCGGTTGGCAAGTTGGGATTGGTTGGAATCGTAAAGATAGACAACCACATCGATGCCCTGAATACCGTTTCCAGTGTCTTCGGCAATGACGGTGATGCTTCCTCCGACCACTTCTTGTTCATCCTCAACGACCTCATAGAGATCGACCGTGATGACGGCGTCCACTTGCACAAAGACCGTCTGGCTTACGCTGGCTGCATTGAGATAGAGCGTGTCGTTTCTTGCCACGTCAAGGGAGAAGTATTGCGAACCGACATCGAGCCAGAACGGAGCGGTTGCGCTCAAGGAGTAATTGCCATTTGACCACGAAACCGAACTGGTTGCGAAACAACGTGCTCCTTCACGGCCACTTTCACAGTCTGAGCCATTGCCGATGGAGAGGAGCAGGTTTTCGAAGACTTCTCCTGAGCCGCCCACTTCCTGAATTGACCCGGAATAGAAAACCGGGGCAAAGACGCCATCGGAGCGCGTGACAACCGTTGATCGGGTAGCAGCGTCCACGTTGATGACCACATCGGACCAAACACGAACGCTGTTCTCAGCATCGGCCGGCAAGTGGGCTTGGGTTCCTTCGAACAGCACGGTGATGGTGTGCTCTCCGCGCTCCAAATCCATGGTAGCGGGAACGGTGGCACTCCAAGCACCGTCCGCCCCGGTGGTGGTGGTGAACAGCGTGTTGCCGTCAAGTTTGACCAGGAGTTCAAATCCTACGAGACCGTCTCGGTCGACCGTATCGAAATCGTACAAACGGCCGCTGATTTCCCATGTATCTCCACGGGTCGCATCGATTCCATCCTCAAACAGAAGGGTCACCCACGAACGATGGGAGAGGAAGAACGTGGCGTTGCCTTCACCTGCACGATAATAGCCCTGAGGTGCGACTTCAGCGACCAACGTTTGGTTTCCGAAATCAAAGATGTCTGGCACCAACCAGTCAAAGGCGAAGTTGCCAGTTGAATCGGTGGTCAAAGTGGCGATGAGAATGCCTTCAACGACAAGTTGCACATCGTGGTCTGCAATTCCAACCAGTTGATTGTCAACGACGGACCCGCTGATTGAAACCGTTTGGTTAACCGCAACAGGAGATGAGATGTCGACGGTGACCAAAACCGGGCTGAAGATCTCCCACAGGCCCGATGCATTGCTGGGCAAGTAGGCAACGGTTCCGGTGAATCGGGTTTCAAGCGTTACCGGACCCAAAGGTGCATCCGATGGAACGGGATGAACGGCTGAGAATTCTCCGGTTTCGTCCGTGGTGGTGTTGGTCAGCCATTGTCCACCGAGCCAGATTTCAATGGTCATGTTGGAAAGTGGATTATCAACCACGTCGAGCAACCTTCCTTGGATGGTCATCGTGGTCTCACGGTCGGCATCTCCGCTGGCGGTCAAGAGCAGAATCTTGGTTGGAACGCTGACGTTGAATTCAACCGTTGCTGAACTTGGCATGTAGTATTCTGGATTGTTGGTATCGCCGAATCCAACCGGGTCAACCCATTCCCGTCCGCCTCGGAATTCAACCCCAATCTGGTGAGGACCAGCTGCTGTGTTTTCGGGCAGCGTGTAAGCGAAGGTGTAGGCGCCGGTCAGGTTGTCGGTTTCAACGCTCGCCACAGGAACTCCGTCAAGCAGAAGATGAACAATGGCCGTTGAGGGCAGACCGTTGCTTTGCAGAACAAGCCCAAGGTCGTCGAGGAGCGTGCCGTTGACCACCAAGGTATCCCCTGCGACAAGGACGGTTGGCGCCTCGCTGATGACAAGGTCAGTTTGACCCAACACAACGAACCGTGAACTTGCGTTCGTGCCAACGATACCGGTGGTGCCGGCAACACCGGCGTAGCTAGCGTGAATACCAGTTGGTCCTACGGTCATGTTCGCAGGCACCGTGAGGTTACCCCAAGCGGAGCCGTTGGCAGCGGTGAGCACGGTGATCTGGACCGGTGAACTACCCTCGAGCGTTGAGGTTAGAGAAACGAGCACACTTTGGTTGTCCAACGGAAGGCCTTGATTGTCTCGCAGGAGCACCGTAAAGGAAACTGGAGTGCCCCGTTCGGTTCGGTCGTTCAGCGAAGGCTGACCGATGCCGTCGAGGGCGGGGACGATGAAATTCATCACCGAGAAGCCTCGAGAATCAAAGGTCGTGTTGTTATCCGAGCCGACGTAGTAGTTGACGTTTGGAATGTAGGTGGCTTCCATGACGTGGTTTCCAGCGGCAAAGGTTTCGCTCAACCGGATGGTTGCATTCCAGAATCCATCAACGCCAATGGCCCCACCAGTCGCCGTAAAGCCGGAGGGTTGCCCGTCAATGGAGAACAACACATTGGCATTGGGCAACACGCTGTTGTCCCGTTCGACAAGCCCCGACCCGTTGTCTGAAACGATTTGCCCACTGATGTTGAACGACGTTCCTGCCACCGGATTCGCAGTGATGTTGTCCACCACCAGGAAGGTCAGCGAACGCACGGTAATGCTCGTCAGGTTGGCCGTCGTGGAGAGAAGGTCCGTTGAACCATTGAACATCATCTGAACGACGATCAGCCCGAGTGGATGGTCGTAAGGAACCGAGTACGTGAAGTTGGCAAAGCCTTCGCCATCGGTGTTTTGTGGCGCCAACCAGGTTTCGTGGAATTGCAATCCAACTTCATAATTTGAGAGTGGAGCAAACAGGTCCGAAGCTTCCACGAGTTTGGCTGACATGTTGATGTCATTGCCACGGTTGATGACCACAGCGTTGAGCGGTTGAAGGTTCTCGAGCCGTGAAACACCCATCACTTGTATGGGCGATTGAGCAGAATCCGTGAGGTAGAACGGCGAGGAATCGTTGACCACGCTGATGACCAAGGTGTGTGGACCACGTGTGGTCCCGTTGCCTGCACTGTCCGTGGGCACGGTCATGTTGAAACTCCCGTTGTTGGTGGTGGCAAAGTTGCTCAACAGCAACTCTTCTGGGTTTTCCAACCAAAAGACGTTGAGACGCACGGCAGAAATCAAGGTTCGACTGGAATTCTCTGCGTCTTCAACTTGACCAACCACATTGAACGGTACACCGGCGGTGACCGTGCTTGGCACGGAGGAAATCTGAATCGAACTGGTCACCTGAACGGTCACGTTCACCACGGTTGAATTTCCATACCGACGGCTGTTTCCAGCGGCGAGGGCAGCCGAGAGGTCGTCTTGGACGACGATGCCGAGGTCGTAGTACCCCGGAGCGATGGAGGAGGGTGTGAACGGCAGGGTGGCATTGCCTTCTGCATCGGTGATGGCTGTTCCAAGTGTTTGGTTGGTGTTTCCATAATCCCAGATGTAATCCACACTGGCTCCACTGATGTTGGAGTTGTCGGCAATGTCGGTGATTTTGGCATTGAAGGAGATGGTGTCGTTCATCTCAACGATGTAGGCTGAACGCTCGGCTTCCACGACCACCTCGGTGACGATTCCACCCAAGGTTGAGATTTGGGTGGGCGGAGCCGGTGGAACGGCTGAATCAACAAAGGTGTAGTAAGCACCACCGACGGGTGCTTGCGTGAGGAAATCAAAGTCCACCACAAACTCGTAAGCGTCCGATGGTAGGTTGTTCGGCATGACAATTGGGATGTCGAAGGCACCCGTGGAGTTGTTAAGGCTGGACTGAGCGATGTCAATGGGCCCTTGTTCAGTGAACAAAGATACCGTGATCAGGGTGGTGTTGTTGAGCACCGGCGTAAGGTACACGGAATCAAAGACATCCCCGAACAGTCGTGTGGAGTTGCCCATGAAGGTCCAATCTTGGGCGATGGACAAATTCCACCCGATGTCGGCCATCACGCGCATCGAACCATTGCCCGTGGAGGGTTGATAGAACGATGAACCGTTGAATGAAACATCGATTGGGTAATCACCTGCACGGAGGTTAGCATCCAAGGGGAAGGCGATTTCGAGGAGATCCAAGGCTGGGTCAACCGTTGTGTTAAACCATGATCCGTTGAAACTGAAGTCATAATTCCCGAGGATCTCAGCGCCAGCAGCAATCCCACGGTGGTCGTTGATTTGAACCGTGAGAAGGGCGTCTTGTCCCCGCACCTGAGATGAATCGATGACATTAAAGTTCAACAATCCTCGAAGGAAGTAGGGCGCTCCAGAGCTGACGTCTGCATCGTCGGTTGCTGGAAGGGTTGATGGGAAGAAACGGAGTCTTGCCTCAATTTCACCGGCCGCCACCATCACATTCGTGGGAAGTTGGAATTGAAGGGAAAAGGTACCTGTAACGCTGAGATTGAACAATTCCAGCCACTCATCGCCTGAATCGTTGGCTCGTATGGACAATTGCAAATCACCGGCCAGAGACACGGGAGAGGCGCCCAACGAGACGGCACTTCCGTTGACGTAGACGTCATCGCCCAGCAACAGGATGCTGTTGTTGGCCAGTGGCCCCTCGATGGTGGCGGTCAGATTCGGTGCATCCGTCACGTTGAGCACAATACCCGTGGTGGTTGGGTTGAGGTGGAACGGTGCGGGCGTCGCTCCTGAGACCGACGTGTCTTGCCAGCCTGAGAAACCAAGGGTCGCTGAAAGGTTGCCTCGTGGCTCAGACTCGCTCAGGTTAAGCGTGATGGTCCATGAACCACTGAGGTCGGTTTGCGTGGAGAAATTTTGTGCACCGTCAACGGCAGAGGTGTAGGAAAGCCATACGGTTTGATTGGGCATGTTGAAAATTTCATCGGTCGGTTCGTTGGCCAACACCAAACGGCCCTCAAGGACCGTGGTTGCGCCTGCCCCGGCAATGGGTGCGTTAATCGCCAGCGGTGCGGTGTGGTTGAGGGTCGAATTCTCGGTGAGATTGACAAAACCATCCAAGATGACGCCATCGTGTGAGACATAGCCCGATTGGCGGTGTTCAATGACGATGTTGTGCATGCCAGGTGCTGTGGGTGCGCTGGGGAAACCACTGAGCGTGAAGGTCCCGTTTGCATCGGTAATGTTCTCGTCCAGCAACCGTTCTTGGGTGGCGCCTGCGCCGGGAACAAAGGGCGCATCTTCAACCGGCGTGAGGTAAGAGAACACACGGATGTCCTGAATTGGTGTTCCATTGGCAACGTAGCGAAGTTGACCTGTCACGCTGATGGTGTCGGTACCGTCCCGAGAGACGGTCATGGTTGAGATGGTCTGATTGACAATCTCAACTTCTTCTGCTGGCGGGCAAGGGTCAAATGGAATCCATCCGAGGTCGGTGTTACCATTGGCACTGTTCTGTTGCAATCGCACTTCGGACCAGGTGGTGGCATCCGTCGAATACACGGCGTAACCGTCTCCAGTCCATGTTCCGCCAAGGTAGCCGGTGACTTGGCGGGCGGGAAGCCCAGCAAGGCGGGCCATCGTGACGAACGCTGTGTTGAATTCACGGCATGAACCCTCCTTGAGGGCTTCGAGGACGTTCAACGTGACGTCCACCGGGCTCATGGTTCCAGAACCGTTGAAATTTCGCTTGAATTCGGTGGTGCTGTTGCCGTTGATGATGAAATCCTCCAGGGCCAATGCCGTGCTGTAAGCATCCGTTGCGCCTGCGTCGTTGATGACGCCGAACGTGACGTTGCGGACATAGGAATACTCACTGGTGGCGTTCGTGAACCGTTCGTCAACCAACAATTCGTAGGGGAAACCCTGGCCTGGGACCGTGGTCGAAGCGATGGTTGCCCAGTCAAAGTAGTACTCGGGTTGCTCGAAAACCACTTGGTCAATGGAGCCACCTTCAATGTTCAAGATGTGGGTGTCGTTGGTTCTTGACAAGTTGGCTGTTGGCTCAAAGTAGAACGAGATATTGGAATAATACGAGGGAGCAGGTACCTGTCCAGAGGACAAGGGTTGCGTGTATTGAATGTTCCATTCAACGGTGGAATTGGCAAAGGTGAGCGGGGCCAGGTGAGTCAGGTTACTGACCGGGACGGTGATTGGCTGAGCTGGATGAACGCTGGCCAGATGGGCATAGGTTGTTCCCGTGTAGAAATCGTTGGTGATGGTGCGCCAACGATGGTCAAGGTTCAAATCAACGGTCCCTGATGTGTTGTTCGCATAGAAGACAATTCCAGTTGACATGATGTCATCGGTGGGGTCGAAGGGATCGAAGGGTGCGCCTGCACAATTCACGAACCAAAAGATATCAGGGCATTCCTGCCCATCCAACATTCCTCCACCGTCGGTGTCCGGGTTGGTCCAATCCGTTCCCGTTTGGTTTTCGACAGCATCGGGGATTCCATCGCCGTCAAAGTCGTCGGGTTGAATGTCGTCCGAAGGGTCATTCTCGGGGTTGGTTCCGTCAAAGTATTCGCTTCGGTCGTCAACGCCCCCTTGGTCGGTATCGTAAGAGGTTGAGGTGGTGACCCATACGTCCTGAGAACCGTTGGTAATTCCAATGTAAATCAAGTCGCATCCCGTGGTGTTCTCAAAGTAATTGTTCAACCCATCTCCGTCATCATCGAGGAGATTGGTACAAGGTTGGTTGGGGTCCGTGTTGTCTTGAATTTCATCGAAGTCGTTCACGCCGTCAGCGTCGCTATCAGCGATGCTCGGGTTGGAGAACCAACCAAAGGTCCCGAGAAGTTCTTGCCAGTCGGCGAGACCGTCACCGTCGCTGTCTTCGAAGTCATCGTCACAGTACTGTTGTGTGGTTGAGATGGTTCCAGCGTTCACAGCATCGGTATGGCAGAATGAACCGTTACGGTTGGCCACATCGGTTGCTGTACCTGACGGGGTATTGGACACCCCAGAGAGAATGTTGTTCACAACCGTGGCATAGGCAAATGATTCCCATGTTCCTGAAACATTGTACCACCCTACACCTCCTCCTGGGTTGAAACCTGAGCCATTACCAACTTCCAGTCGGCTACCGCTGAGCGATTGAACGAAGGTGGTCTCAAAGTTGACAAGCGAATCACAGGGGTCTGTACCGTGGCTAATGTTTCGCTCCTGACCATCGTTGATGCCACCGAAGTCGGTATCGGCCACGTTCCAAAGAGTACAGGTGAGGTTCTCTTCCCAGTTTTGAATGCCGTCTTGGTCTTCATCTCCTGAATCTTCACGACGCGTCGGGTCGGTTTCACCGGCATCCAGAACGCCGTTGAAGTTCGTGTCCTCTTCACCGTCATCGAAAGCATCGCCGTCGGTGTTGTTGTTGCGAGGGTCGCTGGCTTGGGCAGGATTGCCGTAAGCACCGTTGACTTCAACGCCGTCGCTGATACCGTCGCTGTCGGTGTCGGACGAGGTTGGGTCGGTAAGGAGGGTCAAGGCTTCGTAGGAATCGTTCAAGCCGTCACCGTCGGTGTCTGCACGCTGAGGGTCGGTTGAGGTTATGCCGTCCACTTCGGCGGTGAAGGTAGCGCAACCCCCGGGTCCGATGCCCTGTACGGGGTCGCAGGGGGAGGTGGTTTCGGTGATGATGCCGTCGGGTCCATTGCGGAAACATGGAGAGGAGCCGCACATTGTGGTCCATGTTGGGTTTACGAACTCGAGGAGATTGTTGAGGCCGTCTCCGTCAGGGTCGCCGTTTGGCCCATCAGCGTTGGAAGGGGAGGTTGCATTGAGGCCATTGGCTGCTTCCCAACCGTCGCTCATTCCGTCGCCATCGGTGTCCCAGCCGGCGGGGTCTTCGTCGATTCGACCATCACCGTCGTCGTCATCGGACGAACAGTCAGCATCGCCGTCGTTATCGGAGTCAGCAGCGTCAACAAAACCGTCCTTGTCGTCATCGAACCCGTTGGCGCACATGTTGCCAACCGGGTCCTCATCGCACAGGATGATGGTGCCGGTACCGTCGGAGCCCGAAGCACCGCAAGCAGGCTGGTTGAACTGCATGGCGTCTTCTTCGTTCCAGTCGTTCACCGGGATGGTGCCGTTCCACCAAACACCGTTGTCAAGGACCGAAGCCGTGTTACTGTTGTCCCATCCGGTTGGTTGGAGGTAGAGGTATTCTTGGAGGTTGGACATACCGTCCCCGTCGGGATCGGCTACCGCCCCATCGGCCCCGATGGAGGAGAGGGGGTCAAGACCGTATTTCCACTCCCATCCATCCGGCAATCCATCGTTGTCGGAGTCGGGGTCGTTGGGTTGCGTGTTCATGAGGTATTCCAAGCCGTAGGTCAATCCGTCTCCGTCTTGGTCGGACGATGCCTGAACCTCAACCGCGCCGTATTGAATGGAGGCCATCGTCGACATCAGCATCAGCATGGTGAGCGCCAGCGATTTCACCGCTTTTTTCCGTTCTGCAAGTGCTGGTCGAATGGCGGCCGCATTGGAATTCGAGCCTGTCAGCATGGGTCTCACGAAGTAGGGTGAGTCTGATGCCTCATAAGGGAAATGGTACGATGTTCATACAACCCCGGTTTCAGCCGGCTGTAGAGGCTCACAAATCGTCAAGATCTTCAAGCAATTCAAGGTCGTCGTCAAGGTCTTCTTCCGCGAGGACGGGTGGAGGTAAATCATCGTCTTCATCCATCGTTTCATCCTCCGCTTCAGCCAGCTCAGACTCATCAAACTCATAGTCTTCTTTGCTGGTGCGTCCACCTCGCCCTCGAGCATAGAACACAAGAGCGAGAATCAACACATAGAACACCATGGTCTGCGGCTCAGGATTGATGAGTTCTTGGAATAAACACGCTGCTCCAGTGCACTCGGTCATGTAGGAGAAGGTAAAACTCTGAACGTACTGGTCTCCAAAGGGAGTTTCGTTGTTCATGGGAGTGACACGGAACTCAAAGTCGACCTCTTCGCTGTCCTTCAAATCCTCGGGTGCAATCATGGTGACGCTGAAGTCTTTGGATGAATAGGCAGGGAGGTTGATGATGAGGAAGTCGCTTCCTAGCTGACTGGACGTGGCTCGGATGGCACCTTCCCAACCCTCGGGTTGGTCCAAGCGAATCACCACGTCAAGTGGAATGTTGTTTTGATTGCTGATGCGGTATTCGAGGTTCTTTTCCTCACTGGGTGAGAACCGTGATTTTTCCGTCTTGTCCGTGATTTCCAGTCGGTTTGGAATCACTTCTTCCTTGATGACCACCTTCACTGGCAGGTCAAAGTAGCGGGCATCGTCGATTTCCACGCCTTCCTCAATGATGCGTGTGTAAACTGTATGTTCACCGGCTTCAACTTGGCCACGGAGCGTGATTTCGAGTTTCATGTCCACGTATTCATCGGGGGCAAGGTTAACCGCTACGAGGTTACTGTTGCTTCCGTTGGAGATGGTGTAGTCCCAAGCCGCATACTTGGGGTTGTTTTCGGCGTTCTGTTCAACGTCCCTTGGGTTGACAATCTTCCATGTGGTTGACCCTGAGCCCGTATCGCTCGAATCGGTGATTCGTAGGTTGAAGTACACCGTAGCGTCGCCGGTCACCGGCCCAACTTGGCCCAGCGGGTTGTCCTCGCCTGTGCCGTCACTGTCGGAGATCACTTCCACGAGAATGCCAAATGTTCGGTGAACGGTGAACGAAACATCGGTTCTGAGTTCGGAATCTTCTTTGCTTGTGACGGAGAGTTTGAACAAACCGATGTCAACACCATCCCGGTCGGCAGGAGGATAAACTTCCATGCGGATGGTTAGAATTTGAGTCGATCCAATGTCGGGCGTGAGTGAATAAATTCCCTCTTCCACCAATTCAAGACCGGTGTCGTTGTCATAGAGGCGGTACTGCCAGTCATCAGGTTGCTCCAAAATTCGAATTTTGAACGAATCCGTCTGGAAGCCCGTGTTGAACACGTCGAGGAAGAAATCCCCGACTTCGTCAGCATCCACGTAATGTGAGAGGGTTTCGTCGTAGGCCTCTGGACGAGTGGAGTCGGCGATTTGCTTCTGATGTTCGTCGTCTTCATAGACAAAGAGCCGGGGGGGAGCAAAGACATCCACTTCTTCAAATTCAAGCGTGATGGTTCGGATGGCCACTTCTTCGTCTTGGCCTTGGCTGTTGACGGCGTAAACACGAGCTTCCACCTCAAGGGAATCAGGTGCGCTGTCAAGGTTGCCGTCCGGGACAGTGAGTTGCAATTCGGGAATCACTGAAGAGCCACCACCGTTGAGGGTGTAGGTGCTGCTGGGTGCACTCCACTGGGGGTCAGACCAGGAGGAAGGAAGGTTGGTCTCAAGGTCAAAGACCACATCGATGCTGCTGGAAGAAGAACCCGTGTGCTCGACCAAGAACTCGACTTGCACAACGGCGTTGGGGGCAAAGAGGACGACGTCGGGTTGGTTCGATGGAAGCGAGAGGTAAATGTCGTTTTCAAGCATCGTGATGCCCGGGTGTTCAAAGATAACTGAATGGCCTTGAACGTCTTCCACTTCCAACCGCACAGGGTAGTCTCCTGCAGCGACGCCTGCTTCGTAAGTGTAGGTGAAATTGCCCACGAGTCCGTTGTTGTCAAGTTTGAAATCATCGTCTTCGAAATTCTTCTCAAACACAGCATTGGCGCCGTTGGGCGTGTCCATGATCAAATTGACTTCCTCGATGTCTTCCCGTCCGAAGGCATCCCGAACCTCAACGGAGAACTGCATTTCTCGGAACGATGGGCGGTGGTTTGGCGACCACTCAAACTTCTGTGCGTCGTTCCAGTTGCAACCAAACGCTTCGTTGCAACTGTGAACTCGAACGCTTGAACCCGAGAGGGCATTGGTCATGATTTGAAGACGTGAATAACCCCCGGAGCTTTCCATTTTGCCAAAGGCGATGTCAACGGCACAATCGCTCTGCCCGAAGCCGCCAGTGTTGCCTTCGCAGGTGGCTTGGGCATCAATGCGGATTTTGAGTTGCTTGCCTTTCTCGACCATGAAGCCGTTTGCGCCGATGTCAAACTCGACCTCAATGACGCTCCATGAACAACCGCCACCCAACGGGTTGGCCGATGAACAGGGATTTTCCAGCTGCTGACTTTCCGAAGCGATTTGGCTATCACCTGATTTGAGCGAGAAGGTCACGTCAGCGGTGGAACCGTCGGTACCTCTGAACTGAATGTAGGCTGAGAGACGAGCCGTGTTTGAGGAACCGCTGCCATTGATGTAGAGGTTGCTGATCATCTCATTGCTTCGGAATTCCAAGCCGTCGATGGCGCTTCCCTCTTCTTGGCCACCGTTGGGCTCAATCGTGGTGATGGAACCTTGACCGCCCGTTTCGGAGGTCGCAGTGTCCAAGTACAACTCGTAGGTCTGTTCTGGAATTGATACCGGAGCGATGACAGGAGCATCGTCAAGCACGGAAACCGGCGTGCTGAGTGGCGATGCCGGCACCATGATGCCCATCAAAGAAAGCAGGAAGAGACACACCAAACCCGCCGCCACCGTGCGGTTGCCATTCTCGGATTGACCAAACAGCATGAAGTCCACCACCTCGTCCTAATCAAGGGAGTGTTAAACGGTTTTGTATGGTTTGTGCAACAAACGTGCCATATGATGTTCGGTTGAAACCAGCGAAAATGGTGCAGGGGGTGGGATCCGAACCCACGAACTCATACGAGACCGGATCTTAAGCCCGGCGCCTTTGACCTACTCAGCCACCCCTGCGTGGAAGGAACACGCTTGGATGAAGCATTTCAAAGAATCTCTTCATTCATTCAACGTCCACCCACCATCGACGTGGAGCACGTTTCCGGTGATGGTGCCGTTGGTGAGTAAGAAGTGGATGCCTGAGGCGATGTCGGTGGCCTCACCTGAACGGCCGAGGGGAACTTTTTCCAAGACACTTGCAAAGTGCTCAGCCTCCCAATCAGCGGCCATGATGGCACCAGGAGCAAGGCAGTTCACTCGTATCCGTCCTGCAAACTCACCCGCCAAATTCAGCATTAACTGGCGCAGTCCTGCCTTGCTGGCGGTGTAGTGTGCAAGGCCTTCCCATGCCCTGCCCCAGGACGTATCCACTACCGCAACAACCGACCCTTGAGCACGCTCAATCTCAGGGAGAAGGGATTGGGTCAACCAAAACGGTGTTTCCATGTGAAGGCGATTCAATGAACGAAAGGTTTCGAGGGAAATCTCTTCAAACCCACCTTGGCTATAGAACGAAGCATTGTGAACTAATCCATAGAGGCCAGAGGCGATGACTTCGGGGTGATTCTTGACTTCTTTGATGAGCCGTGAAACCTCTTCGTCCACCGTCAAATCGGCTTGCAAAACAGACCCTCGAACTTCGCCGTTTCGAGCCCTTGATTCCTCGATGAGGGTCTTGGCCGAATCCGTGGAAGAACGGACGTGTATGAGAACGTAGCAACCTTCGTCCATCAGGCGGGAGGCGGTAGCGGCTCC
>CESZ01020661.1_pt1 | contig 24134 bp, 16 predicted proteins | sample 531081 | NCBI WGS metagenome assembly CESZ01 (sample SAMEA2621260, study PRJEB7988) | marine metagenome | biome: marine biome (ENVO:00000447); feature: surface water layer (ENVO:00002042); material: "saline water (ENVO:00002010), including plankton (ENVO:xxxxxxxx)" | depth 5 m | reverse complement strand
TCTTTATTTCTCAAATTGACCTGCAATGTGTCTGAAAATTTATCGTTGAAAACATTAAAAACAATCGAGTCAAGTTTTTGATCCGTTTTTACCCAATATATTAGACTATCAGATTTTTTTTCACGGGTTATTCTACTCGAATATTTCAGACAATCTTCATTAATAATTTTTATAGAAAAAGGTTCATATTCACCTTCGTAACCAAAAGCAAAAGATCTATTTGTTTTTTGTTTTGGTTTGCCAATTTTTAACTCTAATTTTTCCTTGAATATTTTTAGATTAATTAAGCTGTCCTTAGGTAATTCAATATAATCTTCAATAAATCCAATTTTATCAACTTTATTTTGAAAAGTATAATCTTTATTTTCCTCTTCCAAAGCTATAATTAGATATTTACCCTTTTTTATATTCTGAATTAAAAATTGATTTGTTGAGTCAATTACTTTTCCAACATGTTTAGGCTTTTTTCTGTAGATAATTGAGTCTGAAAACAGTGAATCAACTTCATACAGTAGGACATTTATATTTCCGCTTATCTCGCGTTCAAAGGCATCAACAACACGACCCTTAATTCTTAATGAATCTATAAAAGTTCCTGTTGAAAAGACATATCTGTAATTGCTTTTAGGATTTTTTTCATTATTGTCTTCAATACTTTCTCCAAAGTGAAAACTGTAAGTAGTATTTTCCAATAATGAATCAAATTGAGTAATAGTTAAAATTTTACTAGCGGATCCCATGGGCATAATTGAGGGTAACGGATTAATAGGAGGAGAAATAATTAATTCTTTTTGTAAATTATTTAAGCGAATATATTCGTTAAAAACAATCTCAATTTTTTTAGAACTAAAATTAGTTGAAAAATTGTCAGGGATTGATTTTAACACTATTGGTGGCTCTGTGTCAATTTCACCTCCAGTTGGAGTGCCACGATTAGCACAGCTAAATATCAGTAATGAAACTAAAAAATAAAATCTTTTTTTCATCATTTTTAATTCTTACATACAAAGAAACGCATAATTTTAAAAAAAGCATTCCTTTGTTAAATCCGTTTTATATTTTTGTTTTATGAATTCTACCCAAGACAGATTTAAAAAAATTATTTCTCACGCCAAAGAATATGGCTTTATTTTTCAAAGTAGTGAGATTTATGATGGATTGAGTGCTGTTTATGATTATGCACAGAATGGAGTTGAGTTAAAAAATAATATAAAGAAATATTGGTGGGCATCTATGGTTCAAATGAATGATAATATTGTTGGTTTAGATTCATCAATTCTAATGCATCCCACTACTTGGAAAGCTTCAGGCCATGTAGATGCATTTAACGATCCCCTTATAGATAATAAAGACTCTAAATTAAGATATAGAGCTGATGTCTTAATAGAAGATTTTATAGTCAAAATAGAATCAAAAATCAATAAAGAAATTGTCAAGGCTAAGAAAAGATTTGGAGATATTTTTGATGAAGATGAATTTAGAAAAACAAACGCACGAGTATTAGACAATCAAAAAAAAATAGACAATACAATTTCAGTGATGAAAAAATGTCTTGATGATAATGATTTGGTTTCATTAAAGAAATTAATTGATGACCTTGGAATTGTTGACCCAATTTCTGGTTCTAAAAATTGGACTGATATAAAGCAATTTAATCTAATGTTTTCTACAAAAGTTGGTGCAACATCTGAGTCTGCTACTAAAATTTTCTTGAGGCCCGAGACTGCACAGGGTATTTTTGTCAATTTTTTAAATGTGCAGAAAAGCTCAAGAAAAAAAGTACCTTTTGGAATTGCTCAGATAGGTAAGGCATTTAGAAATGAAATAATCGCAAGACAGTTTATATTTAGAATGAGAGAGTTTGAACAGATGGAAATGCAATTCTTTGTAAAACCAGGCACCCAATCAAAGTGGTATGAAATATGGAAAGAAAAAAGATTAGAATGGCATAAGTCGTTGGGATTAGGAGATGAAAAATATAGGTTTCACGATCATGAAAATTTAGCTCATTACGCAGATGCCGCTTGCGACATAGAATTTAATTTTCCTTTTGGATTTAAAGAATTGGAAGGAATTCATTCAAGAACGGATTTTGATTTAAGTCAACATGAACTTCATTCAGGAAAAAAATTAAGATATTTTGACCCTGAAATTAATGACAGCTACATTCCTTATGTTGTTGAAACATCTATCGGACTTGACAGAATGTTTTTAGCAATATTATCTTCATCTTATTGCCAGGAAAAGATTGGTGATAATAATTCAAGAATAGTTCTTAAGATACCTGATTTTTTAGCTCCCTACAAATTAGCTGTGTTACCTCTTGTGAAAAAAGATGGGCTTTCTGATTATGCAAATAAAATATATGATGATCTAAAGCTTCATTACAATATTATCTATGACGATAAAGATGCAATTGGAAGAAGATATAGAAGACAAGATGCGATAGGAACCCCTATCTGTTTAACTGTCGATCACGATTCTAAAAAAGATAATTCTGTTACCCTAAGATTAAGAGACTCCATGCAGCAAATAAGGCTTGATATTTCAGAAATAAAAAATGAAATTGATAAAAGAATTAGTTTATCCAATTTATTAAAAAAATCTTAACTCCAGATATTTTATAATTTAGTTCAAAAGAGTTAAATTTGTAACTTCTGTTAATTTAATAAATCTAGATCATGAATAATGCTTTTAATTACTTAATCCTAATCTTGTTTGCAATTTCATTTAACGTAAATTCACAAACAAAATTTATTCAAGCTTCTAGCAAATCAGACACATATAAAGTAACTCAAACGATTAATCTTGATTATAAATATGTACCAAGTATTAGGGAATTAATTGAAAATGGAACATTTATTCCAGCAGATCCAAATGAATTTAAAAAAGACGGGCCGCCTAAGAGACTTATGGCTAATAAAGTTGTCCCTGGCAAAGGTCTACCAAAAGGAAATGACCCATTAGTTGATATTAACACTGAAATTAATAAGAAACAAACAAGGGACCCTATTCTAACTTTTCAGACAACTTCTAGTACCGCTACCCCTGGTGATCCAACTGGAGAAGTAGGAAGGGATTATTATTTAGCTTCATGGAACTCTTCATTTAGATTTTTTAATCTTGATGGCTCACCTGCTACCCCTAACACTAGTTTAAATAATTTATTTGGCCCAAATCAGTCAGGAGACCCTATTGTTTTATATGACAGTGAAGCTGATAGGTATGTAATTTCATCAATGGGTAGTAGTTCTCTAAATTTTGCAGTTTCTGTTTCAAATGATCCAGTTAATGATGGTTGGCATGTCTACAATGCTTCTAGTAATCAATTCCCGACAAGCGGTCAGTTTCCGGATTACCCAAAATATTCGATTTGGTCTGATGGTTATTATTGCACAACAAATACTGGAGGTGATAACTTATTTGTTTTAGAAAGAGATAAAATTTTAAATGGGGATACAACTGCCTCATTACAAGCTTTTGATACACCTTCTATGTCAACTAGTGGATTTGCTTCTGCTCAAATATTTGATATTGTTGACGATAATCACCCATCATCTGGTAATGCTACATTAGTTTATTTACAAGATGATTCATGGTTTGGAGTTGCATCAGATCATTTAAAGATTTGGACTGTAAATGTTGATTGGAACAATCCATCTAATTCTTCTATTTCCAATCCAACTGAACTATCCACTTCAGCATTTAATAGTGTTTTTGATGGAGGAAGTTTTAGTAATTTACCTCAACCATCAGGTCCTGATATTGATGCAATGCAAGCAACAATAATGAATCAAGCACAGTTTAGAAAATTTGCAACTCATAACTCTGCTGTTTTAAATTTTGTGGTAAATACAGCATCATCCGGTGAACTAGCTGGAGTTAGGTGGTTTGAACTTAGGCAAGATGGTGATGGTCAGCCGTGGACTATATTTCAGGAAGGGACTTACACAGCACCTGATGGCCGTCATGCATTTGGAGCTAGTATGTCAATTGATCTGCAGGGTAATATAGGAATGGGCTACTCATCATTAAGCTCAACAGAATCAATATCTCTGAGATATACAGGTAGATATGCTGCTGATCCTCTTGGTCAAATGACTCTTGAGGAAGGGTTAATCGCCCAAAGTACTGGAAATAGCACAAACTTAAGGTATGCAGATTATGCTCACATGAGTGTTGAGCCAGTTAATGATAAGCAATTTTGGTATGTAAGTGAATATTTTTCACCTGGAAGAAGTCATATAGTTGGTGTATTTCAAATTGCTGCTGATGCAGCATTTGATGCTGGTGTTACAACCATTGACTCACCTGTTAGCGGATCTCTTACTGACTCTGAATCTGTTATTGTATCAATATTCAATTATGGAGAGAATGAAATTTCAAACTTTGATATATCATTTCAGTTAGATGATGGTGCAATTATAACTGAAACTTTTACTGGTTCGATTGGAACGGGTGAAACAGCTCAGCATACATTTTCAACATTGGTTGATATGTCTATTGTTGGTACTACTTACTCTATTACAGCTTATACTTCTCTAGATAATGATGAAAATCAAGCAAATGATTCTGTAACAGCAGATATTACACATCTTAACCCAAATGATCTAGGAGTTTCTGGAGTTTCATCTCCTACATCAGGGGAATTATTAACAAATGCCGAACCCGTTACCATTACCATTACAAATTACGGTGGTGCAACCCAATATGATTTTGATGTTACTTACGAAATTAATGGGGAGACAGTAACTGAAACGGTCTCTGGTCCACTGGAAGGTAATAGTTCTATGGAATATACATTTGTTCAAACCGCTGACTTATCTGCTTTTGGCTCATATTCGATTTATGTTTATACATCACTTGATGGAGATTCTGATCCAGCGAATGATACATGGCAAGCATCTGTTACAAATGTAAATTGTGCTCCATCTATGGATTGTTCATTTGGTGATGGACTTCAATTATTCCAGTTTGGAGATATAAATAATGAGTCAGGATGTGAAGGTTACGGTGATTTTACCGATCAATCTACTGATGTTGAACTTGGAGAGAGTTATGATATCACGATGACCACTGGATATGGGGATCAATGGGTACGGATTTGGATTGATTATAATGACGATTTTAACTTTACTTTAGATGAGCTAATCCTTGATAATTATGAAATTGCTGATGGTTCTGCTGGGGGGTCCTATACAGAGACCGTAAATGTTATTATTCCAACAAGTGCCAGCCTAGGCCAGCATTTAATGAGGGTTAAGACCAGTTGGGCAACAGTCTTGGTGCCAGATGATGCATGCGAGGTAACTCCATACGGGGAGACAGAAGATTATATGATTAATATATTGCCTGCTGCTGAAAATGATATCGGAGTTATAAATATTACTAATCCTGTAACGGGAAGTTTATCTGCCACTGAAACGATTACTATAGAGATTTTTAATTTTGGTGAAAATGATGCAAGTAATTTTGATGTCTCTTACTCAGTAAACGGTGGTGGTTTAGTAACCGAAACATTTAGCGGAACTATTGCTTCTGGTGAATCAGTGGAGTATAGTTTTGATACAACAGCTGACATGTCACAAATGGAAGCATTTTATTTGATATTTGCATCAGTAAGTTTAGATGGAGATGAAGATTCAGGAAATGATTCTTTAGAAGTCGAAATCCAATACTTAATCGATTTTGACTTGGGAGTTTCAGCAATAGCTTCACCGGCATCAGGAGTGTTGTTATCTAACTCTGAACAAGTCGTTATTGCAATAACAAATTATGGCGGTCTTACTCAGTCTGATTTTGACGTTACTTTTGAAATTATTTTTCCAGATGGATCAAGTCAAATCCAAACTGAAACTGTAGCTGGCCCACTTCCAGGTAATAGCTCAATGAGCTATACATTTGATCAGACAATTGATTTATCAATCCCCGGTAATTACTCATTAATTGTCAGTACAATGTTATTAGGTGATGATGTTCCGTCAAATGACTCATTATCTACTGAAATTGTGAATTCGAATTGCGCTCCTTCAATGAATTGCGCAGTTGGAGACGGTCTAACATTATTCCAACTTTTAGATATTGATAATACCTCTGGCTGTGAAGGTTATGGAGATTTTACAGACATGATAACAAACGTAGAGCAGGGTGGTACTCATGATGTAACTATGACTACTGGATATGGCAATCAGTATGTTAGAATTTGGATTGATTTTAACGATGATTATGCTTACACTTCAGATGAACTTGTTCTTGATAATTATATAATTGCACAAGGATCAGCAAGTGGTTCATATACAGAGACTACACAAATCAATATCCCGGCTGATGCTCCTTTAGGTCAACATTCTATGAGAGTTAAAACAAATTGGAATGCAAATGTCCCTGATGATGCATGTGAATTAACTACATATGGTGAAACCGAAGATTATATGGTTAATATTGTTACTTCATTAGGTTTCGGAGAACTTGAGTTAGATAATTCTCAGTTTAAAATTTACTCATCAGATAATTACAATTTCACTATTAAATTATCTACAAATTACAGTGATTTATTAACTTTTAGTGTTTACGATGTTTACGGAAAAATAATAGTATTTAATAATATTGAGAAAACCAATGGATTAAGCTATATTTATGAATTAGATATGTCATATATGAGTGCTGGAGTCTATTTAGTAAAAATGGGTAATTCCACAGTTGGTTTTAAAACAGGAAGAATAATAGTAAAATAAAATTATGAAAGTAAAATTTAGTCTTATCGCTTTGTTGTTATTTAGCTTATCTACTATAGCTCAGGTAACAAATGATGGAAATCCATTGAGTTGGGATCTTAACTTAAATACAGATGGGGTAGCTCAAAAAAGTTTACCTGAATTTGATATGAATCAAGTTAAAGCTGAGGATTTAATAAATGATCAAAAAACAGGTATTCCTTGGAGATTTGGGTATACACATTCTGTTGATTATGGATTTGAGGATGGTACATGGACAGAATTAGATAATGGTGATAGGATATGGAGATTATTAGTTACGTCACCAGGCGCTATTTCATTAAATTTTATTTTTGATGATTTTTTTATTCCTAATGGTGCTAAGTTGTATCTGTACAGTGACGATAGAGATGATTTATTGGGAGCATACACTTCAATTCAAAATCAAGACTCTGGTATTTTGGGTACTTGGTTAGTTTATGATGATAAAGTATGGTTAGAATATTATGAACCAGCTATTGTCACAAATCAGGGTAGATTACACATTGCAAAAGTAACCCATGGATATAGGAATGCCTCAGACCATAATTCTAAGGGCCTTAACGACTCGGGTGATTGTAACTTAGATGTTAATTGTTCAATCGGTGATGACTGGCAAGATCTAAAAGATCATAATAAAAAATCAGTTGCATTAATTATAATGGGTGGAAGTACATGTACAGGTGCTCTGATTAATAATACAGAAAATGACGGTACACCTTATTTTTTAACTGCTAATCACTGCTATGGAGGAAATGAAGCAGCATGGGCATTTAGATTTGGTTGGATTAGCCCCACTAATGTTTGTGCTACAACAGTCAATAGCCAAAACGGACCAACAAATATGACCATGAGTGGAGCTACATTAAGATCTAGAAGTTCAAGCTCAGATTTTGCTTTACTTGAAATAAATTCTTCAATCCCAGCTTCATGGGATAGAGTTTTTGCTGGATGGGATAGATCTGAAAGTACACCAGATTTTTCTGTAGGCATTCATCACCCGTCTGGAGATGTAATGAAAGTTTGCAGAGATAATAGTCCAGCACTAAGTACGTTTTACAGCGGAGCTGCTGTATGGGAAATTAATGATGCAACAGGTGGCTGGGAAATAGGAGTTACTGAGGGTGGATCATCAGGTTCTCCTTTATTTGACCAAAATGGAAAAATAATTGGACAATTATATGCAGGAACAGCAGCATGTTCAGGAACTGTTGATAATAATGGATGGGATGTTTATGGAAGACTAGGTATTTCATGGACAGGAAATGGTTCTTCTACAACACGTTTAAGCGATTGGCTAGATCCTAATGGTACAAATCCCACCTATATTGAGTCATATCCAGCTTTTGAAACTCTTGCTGTAGATGGTGGTATAACCTCAATTGATTCCCCAGTTACAGGTAATTTATCCGATAATGAAAATATTACAATAACCCTAAGAAATTTTGGAGAAAATGAAATCACTAATTTTGATATTTCTTTTCAAGTAAATGATGGAAATATTATAACAGAAAACTATTCTGGTTCAATTTCATCGACACAAATCGTTCAATATACCTCTGATGCTGGTTTTGACCTTAGCTTGGAAGGGGACTATGAAATTTCTGTATTTATTAGTATAACAAATGATGAAAATGCTGATAATGACTCATTAACTTCTGTTGTTACAAATATAGGTGGTGGAGATTGTCCTGATCAATATTCCTTACCGATTGTTTGGAGAGATAACTTTGAATGTTATGATCCCTTTGCAATTGATAATATTGGAAATTGGATTTCTTATGATAATGACGGCGGAACTACTTGGGGTGCAAATGATCTCGATTTTACTAACGAGAGTTATGTTGGTTCGGCTATAATTTTTAATTATCCGTTGTCAGTTAGTGCTGGTGGTGATATTTCTACCTGGAACACATATGAAGGAAATCAGGGCTTATATTTCTTTGCATCCGGAGCAAATAGTACTACATTTCCAAATGATGATTGGATGATAAGCCCAGAATTCACATTAGATGGTATAACATCACCACAACTTACATTTTGGGCAAAATCTGTGACTGATCAGTATGGGCTTGAAAGATTTAGAGTTGCTGTTGGAAATACAACAGACTACAATGATTTTACTGTTATTTCATCTGGCAATTATACTGAGGCTCCAACATCTTGGACCCAATATCAATTTGATTTAAGTGCCTATGAAGGTCAAACAATCAGATTAGCGATTCATTATGTTGCAAATGATTCATTTGCTCTGCAGATGGATTCATTTGTTGTTGAAGGAACATTGGGAGTTGAGGATATAGATTTCAATGATGTGGAGTATTTTTATAATTCAGTTTCTAAAGAATTAGAGATTATGTCAAGTCAAATTTTAGAAGTAATTGAAGTATATAATTTATTAGGCCAAAATATTATTTCTGAAGAAATTAATTCCCGTACTGCAAAAATCGATTTATCTTCTTTAGATACTTCAATTTATTTAATTAAAGCAATCGGTGAGTCTGCTGCAAAAAGTTTTAAGCTTCATATTTATTAGAAAATATTAAAGTTTAAAATACAGCTTTTAGTTGAATCGATCCATTATGGACAGTTCTTGCATTCTTGCTGTTTCTGCCCTGGTATATAAAATTTATATCAATTAGCCTTGACAGTTTTCTTTGAAATCTAACTGACCATGTATAGTTCTCTCCATTTTGTAATCCATTCATCATTACATAGCTAATAATTGAATTCGAATCCCCAACAAAATTATTTTTGTAATAATTAAATTCAGAGACAAATCCTTTTTTTTCTTTTTGATTAAGGAATAATGAGATTCTAAAGTTTTGTTGTGTTAATGATTCTTGCTGTCCTAATGAATTATTAATATTTGAAATTTTATAAAAGAAGTTAATTCTGTTATTATCACTAGCCAGATACGTTATGCTTGGGTTTAAATTATATTCGTCTAATCTGTAATTTTTATTATCAAAATTTTCACTCCAACTATATTTTTTGATTTTATTCCCAATTATTTCTAGTAAATATAAATCTTCTATCTTGTGTATAAAATTTAGTTTTTTAATTATACTGCTGTTTTTTGTTGATCCAAATGAAAAACTATTTTTGGATTTATTTTCTGCATATGTGAAAACTATTGAATATCTCTGTTGAGATTTATTCAAATAAAATATATTTTTTAATGTGTAATTATAACCCAGCAAACTACTTTCATCAATTTCAAATGGGTTAATTTCAATTTCAGGGTTAATATCAAGGTTTGTTTTTTTATCAATTGTGTATTGAAATTGGTTTGATATCCTTGAAATAAGTTTAGCTATTTTACTTTTTGAATTACTCCATCTTAAAAAATTAAATTTTAAGGCATAATTTAATTTATTTTCATATGTTCTTATAAATATCTGATTTGGTAATAAAACTCTAATATATAACCCTTCATCAGCAAAAACAGCAATTTCAAATTCCTCAAGTTCTTGTATATTATTTCCGTTAACGTCAATCCACTTGTAGCTTCCTAAACCTGCTTCAACTTCAACATAGGTGTATTCTTGCTGGGGCATATTTCCAGAGTTTGTTTCAAAAAATAGATTAGAATCAATTATATTATTAAATAGCCTTTGATTATATATCAGTTTAGTATTTATAAAATTTTCCTTTTTAAGGTCAGTATAGGAAATAAATTTATTTTGATTTATAAATATATTTAGCTTTGTTTTTCTATCATTAACAATTTGAGAGTTCAAAAAGTAAGTTTCATATGAGTTTACACTATTTAAATTATTATTATTTGTTATGCTATCATTAGTCTTTTTTTTATATCCAATTTCAACAAATGTTTTGTCTTTATTTCCAAATCCTTTTTTTAATTCATGAAGTTCTTCTCTAAAATCAGGCTGGAAAATATTTATAAAAACCCCATTACTTTTTCTTTTTTCTAAATTATAAATTAATTCAATCCATCCACTACTATAATTTATGCGCGCTCTATTTTTTGTAATTAAAAATTCACTTGCATAATTATCTTGTTTTGATTTCATAATACTGTTGTCAGAGCTGAAATAAAAGCTTTTACCCTTTTCTAAATTGATACCGAATCTGTTTTTTAATCCTTTAAAATAATTTTCGAAATTTAAACTTTCAATTTTATAAATTAAGGATCCAATTTTTTCATTAACTATCTCTAATGTTCCATTAGAAAATAATTGACTATAATCATTCATAATGCTTTCATTCAAACCCCAATCCCTCTTAAATTCAGGATTATATATTCTTTCAATAGACTTAAAATTTTTGTCTAAATAATTTATATCAAATTTTGTTTTGATATTGAAGCTTTTTTTCTCCTTTTCCAAAAAGTAATTTATTTTTGATGCTAATCCCTGATTATCATAGTCATTAATTAATGAAAATAAGTTTTCATCTTTTTTACTTGCGGCCAATTCTATATTTATTTCAGAATTATTTTCTATTTCATAAGTCGAATTATAGATAAATAGTTGTAATTTCTCGGGAGCTACTAATCTAATCTTTGGATCAAAGTTTCCTTGTTTTTCTCCGTTAATTCTTGGAATATATTCATAAATATTTTCAATAGTATTATTTGTTGTTATTATATAATCTCCTTGATTTTGCCCTACATTTGTAAATGAAACATCATATAATTCATCTTCTTCGTTATTGGAATATGAATATACCTCTTGATTATCAATTATTATTTTTTTATATAATATTCTATTATTATTAAATGTAGTTAATGTCCCGGAAGGAGCATACATAAGTTCAATATCATCACCAGCGTTAGAAAGAACTTCTATTTGGTTTTCTGAAAAACTTTGTATTAGAGGTTGATCTTTTATGTCATTTTCATTATAAAACCCAACATTATGAATGAATTTATTATGTTTTACTTTTAATTTTGTGTACCCTACAAAAGTATTATAGTTTTTTTCACTCACTTGATATTCAACATTGATCCTCATATCAGCCATAATTGGAAAGGATGTATTAAAAATTATTTCTCCAGCATTATAATTAATTATATAGTCTTTATCTATCCCCCTTTCAATTTTTTTACCATTAACAAAAACAGATTCACTTCCTGAAACTATAAGAACAAATAATTCCCCATTTTGTCCTATTAATTTATATGGGCCTTGATTACCATTTTGTGTTTGTATTTTATTTTGTTTAAACTTACCTTTCACAATGGCTGCTGCAGCTTCCAAATTAACTGAATTATTTATCTTGGCATTTATCGCTAATCCTTGAATTCTCTTTTGAAAATTTCCAAAAAATGTATTTGTTTCTTTTAAATCAATATCACCACCTCTTAGAAGCCAATCTTTTGAAATAATCTCAATAAAAATTTGATCAAATTCATCAATCTGCTGAGAATATCCATCATTTTGAAGTGGAATATTTGAGTCCTGAATAGAAGCTTTTATACTAATGTTTTCACTAAGCTTTCCAGAAATTTGCAAATCAAGTTCACTATTTAAAACAGAATTTTGGTTAGTTCCAGCAGAAATACCCCTTGATATGCTACCAAAAGTTTCTATCTTATATCTGCTTTGATTATTCCTTTCTGAATTCCCAGTTGATAATTTATATAGCTTATTCATATTATTGGTATTTTCAATGATAATATTTCTGTCTAGTTTTGAATATTCTTTTGAAAAAATATCAGAATAAGTAATTTTAGAAATAGAATCTTTAAATTTTTTTAATTCTGTTTTAAAGTCAATAATTTTACTATTTTTATCTGTGATTGTATCTTCAATAGTTATTGAGGCAAAAGAATTTACAGAGAAAAACAAAATAAATAAGTTTGAAGTAAGTCTCATACAATAGAATAAACTAAAAATAATCGAAAATATTTTATCATTTAATTACCTAAAATTTTTTTAATAAATGAAAATAGTTTCTTATAACGTAAATGGTATTCGTTCAGCATTACGAAAGGGTTTCGCTAGCTGGTTAAAATTTGAAAATCCAGATATTGTTTGTTTACAAGAGATAAAGGCATTAGAAAGTCAGATTGACCTTAAAGCTTTTAGCTCAATTGGTTTCAAGTATAATTATTTTTTTAGTGCTAAAAAGAAAGGGTATAGTGGAGTAGCAGTATTATCAAAATTTAAGCCTCTACATGTTGAATATGGAATAGGAATTTCTGATATTGATGATGAAGGAAGAAATCTAAGACTTGATTTTAAAAATTTTTCTGTAATGAGTTTATATCTTCCTTCTGGAACTAATATAAAAAGACTTGAATTTAAATTAAATTATATGTCTAAATTTTTAAATTATATTAAAATTCTAAATAAACATTTCAAAAATTTAATTATTGCTGGTGATTTTAATATATGTCATAAACATATTGATATTCATGACCCTGTCAGAAATAAGAATATTTCTGGTTTTCTACCAATTGAAAGAGAGTGGCTCCAAAAATTTATTGAATTAGGTTTTATAGATTCATTTAGGGAATTTAATTCAGACCCTTTTCATTATAGTTGGTGGACATATAGAGCTAATGCAAGATCTAATAATAAAGGCTGGAGAATTGACTATATAATGATTTCTTTAAGTTTGTCAAAAAAACTTAAGTCAGCCTCAATTTTAAATAATATTGTTCATAGTGATCATTGCCCAATATCTGTGGATTTATGACAAAAAAAAACCCTATCATTTTGGTGATAAGGTTTTTTTTTATAAAGATCTACCATTTTCATCTAAAAAACGATATTCAAGGTATTTATAAGCATCTCTTGGAATAATTTTAATCCATTTCTTATATTTAAAATACCAATTTAATCTAACTGAAGGGTATCCCTTTTCAAGAAATGCTGCTATAAAAGGGTGAATATTTAAATGAATATTTTTTTTCCCTTTTCTAACAAGCTGTTCTATATCTTCTGAAATTTTATTAATTAAAACTATAGGTGCTTCAACTTCATTTTTACTATTATTACTTGGGTTTTCTTCTCTAGTTTTTATACTCATTTCAGGTTTAACTCTTTGCCTTGTTATTTGGATTAATCCAAATTTACTAGGAGGAAGAATTTTATGTTTAGCTCTATCTTCTTGCATCTCTGATTTAAGGTGATTAAACAATTTTTTTCTGTTTTCTGCCTTATTTTGGTCGATAAAATCTACAACGATTATACCGCCCATATCTCTTAGTCTTAGCTGTCTAGCGATTTCAGAAGCAGCAATAAGATTAACTTCTAGAGCTGAATCCTCTTGATTTTTACCTGAAGATCTTCGGTTTCCACTATTAACATCAACCACATGAAGAGCCTCGGTATGTTCAATTACTAAATATGCCCCTTTTGTCATAGAGACATTTTTACCAAATGAAGTTTTAATTTGACGCTCTATACCAAACTTTTCAAAAATTGGAATTTTTGATTTATAAAGTTTCACAATTGATTCCTTTTTAGGAGCAATTTCCTGTAGATAGTCTTTAATTTGTATTTGCAATGCTTCATCATCAACCAGTATAGATGTAAAACTTTCATCAAACAAATCTCTGAGAATTTTGGATGATACATTAACTTCATCCATTACTTTACCAGGGATATTTACATTTTTGATCTTTTTACACATTGCAATCCATCTTCCATAAAGATTTTGTAAATCTTTGTCAAGTTCAGCAACTTTTTTGCCTTGAGCTACGGTTCTAACTATGACACCAAATCCTTTTGGAGTTATACTTTTCACAAGTCTCTTCAATCTATCTTTCTCTTTAGAATTTTCAATTTTTTGAGATATAGAAATCCTAGTTGAAAATGGTACAAGAACAAGAAATCTTCCAGCAATTGATAATTCTGATGTGACCCTTGGACCTTTGGTTGAAATAGGTTCTTTGACAATTTGTATAAGAACATTTTGGTTAGGGTTTAGCACTTCACTGATAGCTCCATTCTTATCAATTTCCTCTTCAAATTTATAGTTTTTTAAGGAAGCATTTTTTATTTTTCCAGTAATGACTCCTTTCATAAAATTTTGTATTGAGGAAATTTTAGGGCCTAAATCATGATAATGTAAGAATGCATCTTTTTTGTATCCAACATTAACAAATGCTGCGTTTAAGGCAGGCATTGTTTTTCTAATTTTTGCCAGGTATATGTCTCCAACTAAAAATTTTGTACTGTCATTGTCTTTATGAAATTCAATAAGTTTACCGTCTTTAAGTAAGGCAAAATCAACATTGTTTGAACCTGAACGAATAAGCAATTCTTTGTTCATTTTATTAATTTTAAGCATTAATGCTGATTATTATTTTATGTTTACAACAATTCATCAGTTATAAAAATTGTTTATTATAACCCATTGATGAATATATTTCAAAGAACGTACGTTGTTTTTAATTATAAATAAAAGAGAAATTTGAATTAATCCTTTTTTTTGTGACGATTAGCTCTACGCCTCTTTTTTCTTTTATGAGTAGCTACTTTATGTCTTTTACGTTTTTTTCCGCTAGGCATAAATTAAATTTTAATTAATTTTTAATTTCGTTTTAACACCATCTACAAAAAACTTCGATGGCTTAAATGCTGGTATATTATGTGCAGGAATTTTTATTGTGGTGTTTTTTTTGATATTTCTAGCTGTTTTTTCAGCTCTTTTTTTCACAATAAAACTACCAAAGCCTCTCAAATATACATTTTCACCACTTTCAAGTGAATTAATAATTTCTTTCATAAGGGATTCAACAGTTAATTGAACATCAACCTTTTCGATTCCCAATTTGTTAGAAATATTCGCTACAATTTCAGCCTTTGTCATAAATTAATTTATTTTAACTATTAACAATTCAACAACGCCTGCAAATATATGTATTTTTTATATCAATATTTAATTGGGATATAATTTAATTTTCTAATCCTAAAGATTAACTTTAACTACATTATTTGTTTGTATGAAATTTGATGATCTAATTTTAAAATGGTATGATTCAAATAAAAGAGATCTTCCATGGAGAAAGACTAAAAACCCGTACAACATTTGGATTTCTGAAGTAATTCTTCAGCAAACTAGGATAAAGCAGGGAGTTTACTACTATAATCGTTTCATTTCAAAATTTCCAACATTAGAGTCATTAGTAAAATCTGATGAAAAAGATGTATTAATATTATGGCAGGGACTAGGTTACTATACAAGGGCTAGAAATTTATATTTTACTGCAAAATATATATTTAATGAATTAAATTCTCAATTTCCGGAGTCATACGAAGAGTTAATAAAACTTAAAGGAATCGGAGATTATACAGCCAGTGCAATATCATCTATTTGTTTTGATAAAGCTCAACCAGTCTTAGATGGTAATGTATTTCGAATTATTTCAAGAGTTTATGAAATTAAAAATCCAATAGATTTAAATAATTCAAGAAAAGTATTTAAAAAAAAGGCTATTGAAATGATGCCAATTAGAAGATTTGGAGATTATAATCAGGCACTAATGGATTTTGGATCCCTTGTTTGTAAACCTGTTAATCCACTTTGTACAACTTGTATTATTTCAACAATTTGTTCAGCTTTCAAAAATAATTCTGTTGATTATTATCCTGTAAGGAATGTGAAAAATAAGATCAAATCAATGTATTTTGATTACTTGGTTGTAAACTCTAACAATCAAGTGCTTATAGAACAAAAAAAAGATGGAATTTGGATAAACATGTATCAGTTCCCTGTTCATATTTCAAAATCAAAAAAAGGAAAAAGAGAAATAACCAAATTTTTTTCTGAAAAATATCAAGTGAAAAATTTGATAATCGAGCGAATCAATACAGAATTTATTCAACATAAGTTATCCCATATTAATATTAAATCCAGATTTTGGCTTACGGATTTACAAATTAATGTTAGTAAAGCAGTTTATGTGTCTTCATTTAATGAATATCCAATGTCTAAATTAATGCACAAGTTTATCGAAAAATATAGTAAGAAATTAAGTATATCTTAAGTTAAAATAGTAAATTAGAAAAAAATAAAATTATGTCAGGAACCCTCAACAAAGTTATGCTAATCGGTCACTTAGGTGATGACGTAAAAATTCATCGATTTGAAGATGGAGGTTGCGTTGGTAGATTTCCCCTTGCAACTAATGAAACGTATATGAATAAACAAACAAACGAAAGAGTATCAAATACAGAATGGCACAATATAGTACTTAGAAATAAAGCAGCTGAGATTTGTGAAAAATATTTATCAAAAGGAGACAAGGTTTATATAGAAGGCAGAATAAAAACTAGAAAATGGCAAGATGATAATGGAAATGACAGGTATTCTACCGAAGTTAATTGTTCTGACTTCACCTTCTTATCTAATAAAGGTGATATACCTAATCAGGATCAAAATACTAAACCTGAAATTGAAACAAAATCTGAAAAAAATATATCAGCTCAAGTTAATGAGGCTGATGACTTACCATTTTAGAACTCATATTGGTTTAATTTGTTTAATTAAATCCTTTATTTATTGATGAATAAAATATTTAGTCTACTTTTAATAACTTTTACATATTTTTTTTCATGTAATAAAACTGAAACTCTTTTACCTAAACAAAATGGATTTTTAAGACTAGATATTGACGAGCCAAAGTATATAAAATTTACTGACAAGTATGGTTTGGTTAATTTTTATTTTAATAGTAATGCTACAAAAATTAATTATGACATTTCAGGAAATATTTTATTGAATTATACTGACTTAGATTTATCTGTAAAACTATCTAAAAGTAAAATTGAAAATTTAAGGGATCTTAAAAAAAACATTCTCGACTTTAATCTAATTTTAGAAACACATTCAAAAAAATCTAACGCTATATTTCTAAAAGAATATGAAAATAAAAATAACGATATTTTTGGTAAACTATATGAATTAACAGGAGATGTAGCTATACCTATCCAGTTTTATTTAACAGACAGTCTTTCATATTTCATAAATGGTTCATTGAATTTAAATTCAAAGTCTGATTACGATTCTATTTTCCCCTCGATTGAATATGTTAAAAAAGATATTTTTGTTTTGGTTGAATCTTTAAACTTGAATTTTAAGTGAAACTTAATAAGTGGTTTTATTTAATCACTCTATCAATAATATGGGGCAGCTCCTTTATTCTGATAAAAAAAGCTCTTCTAGGGCTTGAAGCCTCTCAAATAGGTTCATTAAGAATAATTTTTTCCTCCATCATAATTTTTTTATTTGCATGGAAAGAAGTTTTAAAAATAAATAAATTGGAATGGAAGTGGATTACAATTTCTGCTTTTTTAGGTAGTTTTTTTCCTGCTTTTCTTTTTGCCTATGCTGAGAAAGAAATTGACAGCTCTGTAGCTTCCATCATTAATTCAATTGTACCATTGAATACATTAATCCTGGGGATGATTATATTTAAAATTGAATCCACTAAACGGCAAATTATAGGCGTTTTAGTTGGTTTTTTTGGTACATACTTTCTGATTTCATCTGGTTTGAAACTTAATCCTGATCAAAATTATAATTATGCGGGATTTGTAATTATGTGTTCGTTTTTATATGCTTTGAATGTAAATATTATAAAAAAATATCTTCAGCATCTATCGGCATTAACAATAACGGTAGGCCATTTTACGGCAATTATAATTCCTGCAATTATAGTGTTTATTTTTTCAAAATTTAAATTTTCTAGTTTGGAAAATGATGAAGTAAAAACATCAATATTATATGTGTTTATTCTGGCTTTATTTGGAACAGCATTAGCTAAAATACTTTTCAATAAATTAATAAAAATTTCAAGCCCTGTTTTCGCATCCTCAGTTACCTATTCAATGCTAATAGTATCTATTTTTTGGGGGGTTATGGATGGAGAAAAACTCTCTGTCTACCAGTTTGTATCAACAATTATAATTGTCTTTGGAGTAGTACTTACAAATAAGCAAACAAAGACTAGAAGCTAGAGTCCTTAATTTCCTGATTTACTATAATTTCTGAAATACTTATTTTTTGCCCTTGTAATTCTAATTTAAAGGGAAAAATAATTCCATCAACAGTTCTAAAATCGGAATAATTGGTTGTGTTTACATTCTTATTCTTGTCTTCAGATTCAACCGAAAGTAAATAACCTTTGGAAATACTGTAGTATCTGTAGGAAATATCAGCTCCATCCATTATTTTTATTTTGTAAGCATCATCACCATCTACGTTGCTAATATTTACAAGTTCTAGCTGCTTGACAGAGTAATATAATTCTTCAAATATCCCTTGAACAGTTTTCTTTTTTGAAATAGTTTCATCGTCCATATCCATTCTACCCTGTGGTCCTTGAATATACCCAGTTTCTCCATCAAATGATTGTCCACCTTCCATAACAACCTGACCGCCCATAAGAACCTTTTGCTTTACAGATTCCATGTTTGGCATTTTTTGTTTTACTGACAATATAACCTGTTGAGGTGTGCCAGCTGGTAACTCTAACTCTCCGTTTGTTATAAGTGTATTGACACTTTCTAATTTATCTCTTCCGCCAATTACATTTAAATACCTATCAATCACATCATAGGCCGTTAGTCCATCAGGAATAGCTTTGTTAAAGATTGGTTTTGCAATGGGATTAGCAAATTGATCATAAAAATTGATTGGGAAACCTACTTCTTCTAAATTAGCTACGACATCACTACCCTTACCAACCACAATAATTCGAGTATTTGCAATTTTAAAATATTTATTTGCAGCTTTTTTAACGTCAGCCTCAGAAACAGAATTTATATTTTCTAGATAAGTTTCATAATAATCGCTAGGAAGGTTATTTATTTTGATATTTAATGCATATCCAGCTATTGTCTGAGGATTTTCAGCATTTCTGATAAAACTACCAACATATTTTGCTTTTGCATTTTTGAGTAACTCAGAATCAACTTTTTCTAACCTAATTCTTGAAATTTCTTTGATAATTTCAGAAACAGCACTGTCAGTTACCATATTTCTTACCTTTGCACCTGCTCTAAATTTAGATACGCCGTATCTGTTAGATCCAAGACTAGAGTACGCACCATATGTGTAACCCTTATCCTCTCTTAAGTTTTTAAACAGGTATCCCTCACCACCACCACCAAGAATGTCATTAGCCATTAAAGCAGCAAAATAGTCTTCATTAGTCATTTTCAAATTAACATTATTTGTTACCTGAATGGCAGATTGAGTAGCTGTTGGTAAGTCAATAAAATTAATTTCAGTTAAAGCAACATTATCTGTTAGAATTGGTTGGGGATCGTTAATAGCTTTACCCTTTTTCCAAACACCAAATTTTTTAGAGATTAGAGACTTAACCTCTTTGTAATTTATATCTCCTATTACAACTATATATACATTGTTTGGAATAAAATATTTAGCATGAAAATCCAGGATATCTTGAAAAGAAATATTATTGATTGTTTGTTCTGTAATAAATTCGCCATATGCATGACTTTTTCCATATGAAAGTGCATCCCCAACTCTACCTGAGATTGCATCAATATCTTTCTTCTGCGCTTTTAATCCCTCAATTAATTTTTCTTTTTCTTTTTCAAATTCCTCTTCAGTGAGTAAAGGGTTAATAATGGCATCAGAAAAAAGATCTAGTACTCTCTCATTATTTTTTGTCAAGGTGAAAGCAAAACCAGAACCAAAGCTTACATTTATTCCAGCTCCAAGAAAATCTACCTCTTCATTAAAGTCATCTTTAGAGATATTCTTGGTCCCATTTCCAAGCATAGAACCTAGAAGAGATATTACTCCTGCTTTTTCACCTTCTACAATTGGATTTCTATCAAATCTTAAAGAATAATTAATTCTCGGTAATTTATGGTTTTCAACAACTAAAACCCTAATTCCATTTTTTAATTTAAATTCTTTCGGTTTTTGTAATTTAATTTTAGGAGATGGCCCACCAATTGGCATTACTGACCTATCTAGTTGAGCATTAGTATTTAGTGTAAATATTAATGCTGATACAAGTAATATTAATTTTTTCATTTTTTCATTTTATTATTCTTCACCTATTTCTTCACCAGGTAAATATTCAATTTCAACTCTTTGATTTGGGCTCAGATATTTTTTGGCTACATTTTGAATTTCCTCTCTAGTTATAGAACGATAAATATCAATTTGTTCATTTATTAAATTAACATCTCCATATAAGAGGTAATATGTTGCAAGTGAGCTGGCAATTCCAGCAACACTTGAGTTAGAATTGACATATTGTGATTCAAATTGATTTTGAAGTTTTTGATAATCTCTTTCAGAAATTAATTCATTTTGCATTTTTAATATTTCTTCGTCAATTTCATCAAGCAATGTGTCTAAGCTAGTGTCTCCAAGAGGCAGTGCGAAAAATGCAAACATATTATAGTCAACTTGTCCTAAATTAATAGCACTAGCTTCTAGAGCTAACTTCTTTTTATCAACAAGTTTCTTATAAAGTATTGAACTTTTACCACCACTCAAATATGTTGAAATCATATCAAGCACAAAAGCATCTCTGTTTGCCATTCCAGGCATTCTATACGCAGCTAAAACAGCTGGTATTTGAATATTTTTATCATATGCAACTACCTTTTCAGTTTTAATAATAGGTGTTTCTTTAGGAAAGTTTCTTGTAAAACCTGGTCTTCTTTTTACCTCGGAAAAGTACTTAGAAACTAGTTTTTTTGTTTCCTCAATTTTAATATCACCTGCTACTACTAAAACAGCATTATCGGGACTGTAATATTTATCAAAATAAGCTAAAAATTCATCTAAAGTTGCTGCGTCAAGATCTTCCATTCTACCAATATTTTCATCTTTATAGGGATGGACTTTGAATAAACTTTCCCAAAGTACTTTTAATAGTTTACCATAAGGTCTGTCATAACTTTGTCTTTTTTCCTCTTTTACAACTTCATTTTGCGTATCAACAGCAAGTTGGTCAATCACCGGATGAAGCATTCTTTCAGATTCTAACCATAAACCTAATTCTAATTTATTTGAGGGAAATATATCATAATAGTATGTCCTATCTTGAGATGTGTTGGCATTAAATGTTCCTCCATTTGCAGGGATTATTTTCATGAATTCTCCTTTTCCAATATTTTTGGAGCCTTCAAATAATAAGTGCTCAAAAAAGTGTGCAAAACCAGTTCTTCCCTTTTCTCTATCTTTACCGCCAACATCGTACATTACAGATGTAATTACAACTGGAGCTGTATTATCTTGATGCAAAATTACATGTAAGCCATTTTCAAGATCAAATTCGGAGAAATCAACTTGTTGACTAAAGATTACTGAAGTAAGTAAAAGAAAACTTAAAAAGAAATTATTTTTCATAAAAAATTATTTACTGTATGTTAAATTAAAAAATTGAATTTCAAATATAGTGGTTACTATTATAAATTTTGTCAAAAAACATTTAAATATGAGCAAAAATTTAATTTTTATAAAAATTTGTTGATTTGTTAATTAGCTTTATATTTGCATTCGCTTTTAAGAATAATCATGTACGCAATTGTAGAGATATCAGGCAAGCAGTTTAAAGTTGAAAAAAAGCAAAAGCTTTTCGTCAATAGATTAGATGTTGCTGAAGGTAAAAAAATATCATTCGATAATGTTTTAATGCTAAATGATGGTTCAAAATCATCTATTGGTACTCCTAATGTTTCCGGAGTTCAAGTGGACGCCAAAGTATTAAAGCACCTTAAATCAGACAAAGTAATTGTCTTCAAAAAGAAAAGAAGAAAAGGTTACAAAGTTAGAAACGGTCATCGTCAAGCTATTACCGAAATAGAAATAAGCGATATTTTAACTGGTGTTTCAAAGAAGATTACTGCTAAAAAAGCTGAAGCTCCAAAAAAAGCTGAAGCTCCAAAAAAAGCTGAAGCTAAAAAGGAAACTGCCAAAAAGGAATCACAGGATCTTTCTTCTATGTCCGTAGCTGCACTAAAGACTTTGGCTAAAGATAAAGGCATAACAGGTATTTCTTCAATGAAAAAAGCGGATTTAATAAAAGCACTAAGTTAATTCTATAAAAAATGGCACATAAAAAAGGAGTTGGTAGTTCTAAAAACGGTAGAGAATCAGAATCGAAACGATTAGGAGTTAAGATTTTTGGAGGACAGCTTGCTAAAGCTGGTAATATAATTGTTAGACAACGAGGAACAGTCCATAACCCTGGTGAAAATGTATATTTAGGAAAAGATCATACACTTCACGCAGGAGTTGACGGAGTTGTAAAATTCACTAAGAAAAAAGATAATAAGTCTTTTGTTTCAATTGTACCTGCTTAATAAAAATTTAAAATATTAAATAAAACCCCTTCATTCGAAGGGGTTTTTTTATTTCCTGTGGTTCAATTTTTTTAACTTTATATTTATGCCAGTTATTGAAGATTTTAATGTATCAAACAAGACAAGATATGCTCTGTGGGAAATAACAGAGAACTATGAAAAATTATTTTCTGGTATCGAGCTTGACTCAAACTCAAGGCACCTGCTTTCTCAAAAAAAATCAGAAACTCATAAAAATCAATTTTTGGCCGTAAGATATTTACTTAAGTATTTATCAATTGATTTACATAATCTAAATTATGATAGTTTAGGAAAACCTTTTTTTGAAAACGATTATAAAATTTCAATTTCACATTCTGGAATATATGTTGCTATAATCATCAGTGATACTGCTGTAGGGATAGATATTGAAACAATTAATGACAGAATTCTAAAAATCAAAAGTAAATATTTGGAAACCGAACTTAACTATCCATTGGAATTAAATACAGAAACTTCACTTGTTTATTGGAGTATTAAAGAGAGTGTATTTAAGGCAGTAGATAAAGCTGGAATTGATTTTAAAAAAAATATTCTTGTTCCTCCTTTAGATATGAAAAAAAATGTAGTCAAAAGTTGGTATATAGATGATGATAAAATTTATTCTTTTGATACCCGTTTTAAAATTTCTAAAAAATATACCTTAGCATTTGTAATTAAAAATTAATGGGAGAAGTTTGCGATTTTTTTCTCAGTTCATATTCTGACTATTCTAGGGTTGATATCGTTTTAGAATTCCTTGCATTTTGGTTTGGAATTATCAGTGTAGTTTTTGCCAAAAAACAAAATATACTTGTATATCCAACAGGAATTATATGTACTATCATAACAATGTATTTGATGTATAAGGTTAGTTTATTGGGTCATATTCTTGTTAATTTACTCTACACAATTATTAGCCTTTTTGGTTGGTGGAATTGGTCTAGAAGAGAGAATAATGATTTAGTAGTCAAGGTTTCAAAATTTACCTCAAATGATTTATCCAAGTCATTATTAATTTTCTTTTTTATTGTGTTTGCTGCCTACTTTGCACACGATTTCTTTGCAACTAATTTTGAAGGTCAAA
>CESZ01089294.1_pt1 | contig 24264 bp, 22 predicted proteins | sample 531081 | NCBI WGS metagenome assembly CESZ01 (sample SAMEA2621260, study PRJEB7988) | marine metagenome | biome: marine biome (ENVO:00000447); feature: surface water layer (ENVO:00002042); material: "saline water (ENVO:00002010), including plankton (ENVO:xxxxxxxx)" | depth 5 m | reverse complement strand
GTCCATTGTCGCTCGTCAGAGTTAATGATCATCGGAAAGAAGTTGTGTCCAACCTCATGAATGATTACGCCCCACATTCCATACTTTGTTCTTTCACTATACGTTCCGTCAGCCTCTGGTCTACCACCGTTAAAACAGATCATAGGGTACTCCATACCTATTGACTTGGAATGTATTGATATTGCTACAGGATAAGGGTAATCCACCGTGAATTTAGAATAGGTGTTTACTGTGTGTGCCACAAGCTTTGTGGAATATCTCTCCCACAATGGATTTCCTTCTTTCGGATAGAAAGACATGCAAAGCACATCTTTATCCTTTACTGTTGTATTTTGGGCATCCCAAATGAATTTTCTAGAACTAGCAAAAGCAAAATCTCTAACGTTTTTTGCTTTGAATCTCCACGTTTTCAATGATTTAACCTTGTTTTTTTCTGTTTTTTCAGCCTCCTCTTGGTTCACAATAAAGACGGGCGCATCCGCTTTTCTAGCTTTTTGTAATCTTTTTCTTTGTGCATCAGAGAGCACAGCGCTTTCATTTTGAAGGGTTCCTGTTGCTGAAACAATGTGGTCACCTGGAACGGTTAATGAAACATCATAGTTTCCGAAAGGAAGGGTGAATTCTCCTCTGCCCAAGAACTGCTTGTTTTGCCATCCTGAAACATCATCATAGACGCACATTCTTGGGAAGAATTGTGCAATGGTGTAGATGTAATTATCTTCATCTTCAAAATATTCATAACCTGAACGCCCACCTACAGCCATACGGTCGTTTATATTATACCACCATTTAATACTAAACGAAATACTTCCATTTGTTTTCAATGGCTGCTTCAAGTCTATTCTGAGCATTGTTTTGTTGATTGCGTAGCATAAATCTTCACCATTTGTGGCTTTCACCTCCTCGATTTTGAATCCTCCGTCATAATCAAACAGTTTCCGTTCAATTTGCTCTAAAGAACGAAAATCCTCCATTCTTTCAACCCTAATCAGTTTAGTATCTGACGATTTCGAGAATAGGTTTTGATCAAGTTGCAACCATAAATATTCTAGTGCATCAGGTGAATTGTTTGTATATGTAATGGTTTCCGTACCTCTTAAGATTTGCGTGTCATCCTCAAGTGTCAAAGACATTTTGTAGTCAGCTTGCTGCTGATAATAGCTGTGACCCGGAGCACCTGCTGCGTTTCTATATTCGTTCGGCGTAGGAATAAGATTTTCTATTTGGGCAAATTTCTTTTGTCCAAGCACAGATAAAGAGGTTGAAGCAATGATTACTAATGCTAGAATCTGGTTTAAATATTTCATAATTCGATTGTGTTTTCTCGTTTAAAGACAAAATAGTTATAAACCACTTGGTCATTATTTTTTTTGTAGTTCAGCTTATTTTGCTGCTCAGGGTAGATATCCATAAACAGACCATAAAACAATGTAAGATCCGTATTCTCAATTTGATCTGAACGTAAGTAAAAAGAACAAGTGCCGTCTTCAAAAAGTTCATACCCCTCGTAAAACAGTATGATGTCCTGACGGTTCTGTTTTATTTTAAATCCTGCTAAAATGATTTTTTGAACAAGTCCCTGTCGATGTGCTACGTTTTCAAGGTCTTTTTCTAAAGTACTGGAGAGTATGTTTTGCTTCTCTGCATAGGCTTCTAGGTCATGTGCCGATAGTGTCAGGGTGACTTCAAGACAGTTGCATTCGGTGTCATATTGCATCTCCGCGAATGAAAAATAAGTTTCATGCGCAAAACCGAGGGTTTTTAGGCTCAAAAGTAAGGCAAGAATAAAAATTTTCATGAGGAGCGAAAATACGAAAAGATTTTTCCTTAGTTTCTTATTTGAAACAAAAAAAGCCCCAAAAAGGGGCTTTAAAACAAACAACAAACAAATTCCCGCTGACCAAGGGTCTAGCGAAGGAATATTTTTGCTCCTTTCAACAAGCGCTGATGAGGAGTAGAAATTTGGTTTATTTTCATCAATGATTTCAAGCGAACACCTTCTTTTTGCGATATTTCAGCCAAAGTAGTCTCTGCCTCTAAAACAATTTCTTTTTTCCCAGAAGCCCTTCGCTTCTTTGATTCCAAATAGATTGGTGTTCCTGGTTTTATATTCTCCAATTTTTCTAGACCATTATTGTATTTGTGAAGCTGTCTTAAAGTAATTCCTGTGCTTAGACTCAGTTTATAGAAAGTGTCTCCGTTTTTAGAAAGCAAAACTTTGGCTTTATTTATTGAAAATTCTTCTCTTGCTATTTGTTTTGTTGGCTGAGTTTCAGTCTCAGGGATATTATATAGTTGATCAAAGATATAGAGTCTTTCTTCTTCAATCAATTGAATAAGTCGGTCTGCATAGTGCGGGTTGGTCGCATAACCTGCTTTTTTTAGACCATGTGCCCATGCTTTATAATCATTCTGTTTCAGCTCAAATAAAAAAGCATAGCGTTGATTTGAGGTTAGAAATAAGCTATGGTCTAAATAAGAATCTTTCACCCTGGAATAGGCGCGAAAGCATTCGTTTTCTTTGTCATCATCGTGATAGGATGTTTTTCCTTTCCATTGCCTACCGCATTTAATACCAAAATGATTGTTTGAACTTCGCGCTAAATAAGAATTTCCAGATCCTGATTCTAAAATACCTTGGGCTAGCGTTATACTAGCGGGTATTTTATGTTTTTTCATCTGAGCGATTGCAATGTTGCTGTAACTTGAAATATATTCTTTTCGCGCGCTGGTTGGTCCACTTGCCATCATCAAACATGGAAGGGTTAGTGTGAAAAATGATATAATTAAAAGTTTCATCGCAATAGTCGTGTGAGATGTGAAACGCAAATCATTTAAATTGGTTTCATATAAGGTCAAAAAAATATGTTTTTGGAGTGTAAAAAAAGTAATACATTGTTAAGTGTCAAAATGACATTTAAAACTTACTCAACACGTCAAAATGTCTGTTTATGTAGGTTTTTTATCTAGTGGTTTAAGTTTTGTGGTGTCACGAGTATGAACGAAAAACGATTTACACACAACGCGTTGACCACAATTCAGTTCGCACATGAATTGTGTTTGATGCAGAACCATGCTGAATTAAAAACGCTGCATTTACTTGCAGCAATGTGCGAAAAAAATGCATCCGAAATTATATTCCTAAGTAAACCTTTCATTGAAAATATGGATGTTTTGAAGGATAAGATTACCCTTGCATTATCAGGTGTGAACACCTCAACTGGTGAATTGCCGTCTTCATCTTCTCAAATGAATGAATACTTTCAAAGAACTTTAATGAGTTTAAATGAATTTGGAGATACGCACATTACTATTGAAACGCTATTTTACAATTTACTTGTTATGTCGAGCGAAGCTCAAAACATTCTAAAATCTTTTGGAATAACTGCCAGTCAAGTAAAAAATCAAATCAATAAATTAAGATCTAATGTGAAATCTGAAAATAATAGTTTGATGAAAACAAACACAGAACTTATCAAGTATGCTAAAAACTTAAATGAACTGGTAGAACAAGGAAAGGTTGATCCTATTATCGGAAGGGATGATGAGATTCGACGTGTATTACGAATATTGAGCCGTCGAACAAAAAATAATCCTATTTTGATAGGTGAACCAGGTGTAGGTAAAACAGCTATAGCAGAGGGGATAGCCCAGCGAATTGTGAAAGGAGATGTTCCTGAAAACCTCCAATCAAAGAAGGTTTTTTCACTCGATATGGGCGCACTTGTTGCCGGAGCTAAATTTAAAGGGGAATTTGAGGAGAGGCTTAAAGGAGTGATTAACGAGGTGGTTAAGTCTGATGGTGAGGTAATTTTATTTATAGATGAAATTCATACATTGGTTGGCGCTGGTGGTGGTGATGGTGCAATGGATGCCGCAAATATTCTCAAACCAGCACTGGCAAGAGGAGAGTTAAGAGCTGTTGGTGCAACAACACTCTCGGAGTACCAAAAATATTTTGAAAAAGACCGTGCCTTGGTCAGGCGATTTCAAATTGTTTCAGTTGATGAACCTACTGAGGAGGATGCAATATCGATATTAAGAGGAATAAAAGAGAAATATGAGGGGCACCATAAGGTACTAATAAAAGACGCGGCCATTATCGGCGCAGTTCAATTATCACAACGCTACATTTCTGAACGTTATCTCCCAGATAAAGCGATTGACCTAATAGACGAGGCTGCAGCAAGTCTCAAAATGGAAATCAACAGTAAACCTGAAGATTTGGACGAAATCGAACGTAAAATTATGCAACTCCAAATTGAGAAAGAAGCACTAAAAAAAGAAAATTCAAAGGAAAAGTTAAAGAAAATAGAGGAAGAATTAAATGCTTCTTCGGCCGTCCAAAGTGAATTAAACTCAAGGTGGAGTTTAGAAAAAAATCTTATTGATGAAGTTCAAGAGATAAAAGACGAGATGGAGCATTTGAGATTAGAGTCAGAGCAATTGGAGCGGAATGGGGCTTATGAGCAGGTTGCTGAGATTCGATATTCAAAATTAGTAAACCTAGAAAGCAAACTTGATAAGGTGAAAAAGGACCTCCTAAAAGTTCAATCCGATGCTAAAATGATTAAAGAGGAAGTTGATTACCATGAAATCGCTCAAGTAGTTTCGAAATGGACGGGTATTCCTGTAACTAAAATGTTGGCATCTGAATCTGATAAACTCTTAAAGTTAGAGGAGACTCTTTCAGAAAAAATTATTGGACAGGAAGATGCGGTCGGTGCATTGTCTGACGCTATACGCCGTTCAAGGTCTGGACTCAATGACGCCGAAAGGCCTATCGGATCCTTTTTATTTATGGGTACAACAGGAGTTGGAAAGACGGAATTAACCAAGGTTTTAGCGGAACACTTGTTCAATGACAGGAATGCAATGATTCGTCTTGATATGAGCGAATTCCAAGAGAAACATGCAGTTAGTAGATTGATTGGTTCTCCTCCAGGGTATATAGGTTATGATGAGGGTGGTCAGCTTACGGAAGCCGTCAGAAGAAAACCTTATTCAATAATATTACTTGATGAAATAGAAAAGGCTCATCCTGATGTTTTCAACATTCTTCTCCAAGTCCTAGATGATGGAAGGTTAACAGATAGTAAGGGACGAACAGTGAATTTTAAGAATACACTTATCGTTATGACCTCAAATTTAGGTTCAGATATTATTCATTCAAATTATTCAGCCACAAACAAATTAGATAGGTCAGAGACAAAAAATATTGTTTCGAGAGAATTAGATAATTTAATTAGGCAGCACATGAAACCTGAATTTTTGAATCGAATAGATGAAACGATTCTTTTCCCGCCTTTAACTGAGGAAAGTATACGTGAAATTGTATCAATTCAGCTTGAGGAGGTTAAAACCTCCTTGAGTTCAAAACAGATCAATTTAATTGTTTCTGAGGAGGCGATCAACACTATTGTTCAAAAAGGATATGATCCATTTTTTGGAGCAAGACCAATAAAGCGATTGATTCAGAATGAAATTTTAAATAAGCTTGCCAAGTCTTTGATTGAAGGGAAAATCAATAAGTCTCACAATTTAGTGCTAGATTCTTTTGACAATACCTTTGTTTTCAGAAAGCCAATTCATGAACATGAGGAAGTAGTATAAAAAAAATTGATTAAACGCTCTTAAATTTAAATACTCGGTTGAGCGTTTAGTTTCTTTTCTTAAAAGCGATACTTCTTAAAGAAGGCATCCCAGTTCCAGATATAATTCCCGACAACTTCATCCATTCTTTTTAAGAATAAAGGATTTGGGGAGCGCATTCTTTTAAAATACTCATCTTGAAACTCGTTGAGTCGATATTTGTGAAAGATAGCTTTGGACATTCCATAAATCCAGTTCTTGGAAGGGTGGTTCACTCTGGATATAAAGCTTTGATAACCGCGTATGAGCTTGATGAAATCTTGCTCCTCCATTTCATATATCGTACTTAGTTTTCTAAAAATAAGTGCTTCAACACGTGAAGCTTGCTCGGCATCAAAAGTACTTTCTAAAAAGGAAAGGTTTCCTACGATGATAATCATACCAAATTCACCACTAGATTTTGCGTCAATGTTCGGTGAGCTAACAAATACGGGATCCTCGTTTATTAGGGATGCGATTTCCTGGAAGCCTTTGTCTACTGAATCAAAAATTGCATTTATAAATATATTTGCAACTTGATTGTCAGATAATTTCTTTTTAATAAGTGTACGAAACATTTACTTCAAATCAACGGGTTATCCAAAGATAACGGCTAGAAACCTTGAAAATCGATGGGTTTTTGGTGGTTTATCAACGAAGTTTTCAACAATATGGGGGTTTCATCTAAAAACAATTATTTTTGTGGCTCAAAAAAAAACGAACAAATGGAAGCAATCATTAAGACAAATAAAGGAGATATGAAGGTGTCATTGTATACGGAAGATGCACCGAATACAGTAAGTAACTTTGTGAAATTGATTAAGGACGGTTATTACAATGGTTTAAAGTGGCACCGTGTCATACCTGATTTTGTCATTCAAGGAGGATGCCCTAATTCTAAAGATGGTGCTTCAGGAATGCCTGGAACCGGTGGTCCTGGTTATCAAATTGATTGCGAGATTGATGGAGAAAACCAATACCATGATCGAGGGGTGCTTTCCATGGCACATGCTGGAAGGAATACTGGTGGTTCACAATTTTTTGTTTGTCATAGCCGCACTAATACGGCACATCTGGACCGCAACCATACTTGCTTCGGCAAAGTTACCGAAGGCCTTGAGGTTATTGATGCGATAGAGGAGGGGGACGCCATTGTAACCATGGAAATCCTATAAGTTTCCGTTTACCAGGCAGACTTTATCAAGTCTTTTTTGATCGCTTTCATAACGTCCGACGTATCACCTGCTCCAACCTGTAGTAAAAATGCGTGAATTGTGGATAAAATCGTATTTCCTTCTTGGGGTATAAATGCCCATCCTTTAACTTTTCTCTGATTTTCGTCAAAAAGGAGGTTGTTGTCATTGATTATCGCATGCGAGAACAAACGACCGTAGGGGCTATACCTGCGTCCTAGCTCGAATAAAATATTAGAATCAAATTTTGCGGTAGTTGAAAGGTATTCATTATCCTTTATTTGTTTTTTAATTTCATTGACGCTTATACTATTTTTTAAATAAAGACTGAACCGGACGGAATGCATTAGCTGACTTGGTGTAGTTATATCGGAGGATTGAATATTTAAATCTTCATCTTTTGTTAAAAATAAGTCTTTGACATCTATTGCGTGGTGCGTTCCAATTTCTTCTTTTAAATGTCGTGACAGTACATTGCTAGTTACAAGCCTTTCATGGTTTCCAATATCCTCTGACCTTCTGACAATAACGAAATCTCCTTCAATCAAATTGTTCAGGTCATTATTCACAAACGTTTTGATGATGGTTGATAAAGCATGGGTGTTGCAAGACACAATCTGTACAAACTTTCTATCAGTGATATGTTCATTGTTTATTCCAGACATAAAGGGAATTCCGAATCCTTTTTCACTTCCCTGGGCTGAGCAACCTAACAAGTTGGTTAAGTTTTCGTACCAGTACTTGTTTTTTAAACCGAATCCATTTGCGTTGCAATCAAATATGTAATCAATACGATTAATAATATCCTTTAAATCAAGGTAATCCTCATTTTCTCTACTGCAAAGAACAACCCCCATATCACTCAGAATATTCAACTCTTCCTTGTTCCAATCCGTAATTGCCGTGTTCTTTAGTGCATAAATTTCATCAATGTTGAGTTTGCTTTTATAGTCGCATAAAATACCTAAGATGGTTTTTCCGATATTTCCGAGGCCATTTACCAATACTTTCATTATGCGGTACGTTTTCCGGTTATAGGAACTAAAATTGATTTTGAAAGGATATTTAGGTCAACCCAAAAACTTTGGTTCTCGACATACCACATGTCATTTTGAATTGACAAGCTAGCGTCACAAATTGAAATCAACTGTGCCTTTCCTGTTATACCTGGCTTTACCGACCAGCGTTTTGAATATGAGGTATTGTTCCACCCCAACCGATCGATATCCTCCTGCGTTAATGGTCTTGGACCAACAAAAGCCATATTACCCTTAAAGATGTTCCACAATTGAGGAAGCTCGTCTATCCCCAGTTTTCTGATTAATCTTCCAAGTGGTTTGATTTTATTTTGCTTCATGGTTCGGAACTTGTAGATGATAAATTCTGATTTATGTATTCCAACCCTTTTCTGTTTGAATATGATGTTCGAACCAGACGTAAAATAGATTGCTAGCGCCAGAATTATGAAGACTGGTATAGAAATAATCAAAATAATCAAAGCGAGAAACCTCATCTGTATTTTAAACCAAAGAGGAGAAAATATAACTATCTTCCTCCGAGTTAAACCAAATATAATTTAAAATTTGTCGCGATATAAATTCAATTAGAGATTTTCCCCCTCTACAATCGTAAAAAAGTCCTTTCTAATAGTTTCATTTTCAAAGCAACCACCATATTCTATTGTTGTAGTGAGGCTATTTTTATCTTTAATTCCCCTAGATGAAACACACAAATGCTTTGCTGAAATCATGACAATCACGTCTTTTGTATCTAGTTTATCTTGTAGCTCTCTCAAAATTTGTAAAGAAAGCCTTTCTTGAACCTGAGGACGATGAGCATAATAGTCTACAACCCGATTGATCTTGGATAATCCAATCACTTTTTCTTTGGGTATGTATGCAACATGTGCATATCCGGTTATCGGTAAGAAATGATGTTCGCAAGAAGAGTCAATATTTATATTTTTCTCAACAAGCATTTTATTGTAGCCGTATTTATTTTCAAAAACAGACAGCTTGGGCTTATTTTTAGGATTTAATCCATAAAATAGCTCTTTCACGTACATTTTTGCTACTCGATATGGGGTTCCGGATAGGCTGTCATCTTTGAGGTCGAGGCCTAGCTCTTCCATTATTTTTTTAAAGTGATGCTGAATAATTTCAATTTTTTCATCATCTGAATGCTTAAAGGCTTCTGAAACCATAGGGGTTTCGACACTTGAAGAGATATGGTTGTCTCCTATAATTTCGGCTTGATTTTTATTCATAGTTATACGCAGCATTTTTCCTCTTCACATTGACAATATTTTAAATTGTAAATATGAAAGAAAGCAAGAGAGATTGCAGTTATGTAATTTAAGGTCTCTGGAATTTCGAAGAGATTTATATTATTATTGATAATGAGAAAGCTTAAAAGACTCCATAGAGACCATAGAATTGGTTTCATAGCACTATGGGTTGTCGTTCTTGTAGACTGATAGATGGATATAAATGAAATCGTTAAAAAGATAAAGTCAATACTTTTCCACCATGTAGGGGCTGCATCACAGCCCTCTTTGCAGCATGTATGTGCAATAAATATCAGCGGCGTAACTAGACAATGCACAACACAAAGCATACTCGCAATAGCTCCAATTGAATCTGGTTTCTGAAGAGTTATTCTCATTAGTGTAGTTAATGCAACTAAGTTGCAAATATAAGGTCAATATTTGTGTTTTCAAATTGCTTAGCTTAGATTTGTTTTATGGGAATAATACGGAAGACAGAATCTGTAGAAATTTTATTAAACGAATTTCAAGATACTGAAACTGCATTGTCCACCGTAGAGCTCATCAAGAGGCTCGGAAAGCAAATCAATAAAACAACAATATATCGAGTTCTAAGCAAGCTAGAAGATGATGGTGTATTGCATTCTTTTTTGGGTTTTGATGGAGTAAAACGCTTTGCCAGATGTAAAACTTGCTCGAAATCGAACCACTCGGACGTCCACCCTCATTTTCAATGTGTTTCTTGTGGAAAAACGGAGTGCCTAGACATTGAAGTTAATATTCCAGAGCTATTAAATCGAGAGGTTATGTTCTCTCAACTTTTAATCAAAGGGAAATGCAATTTGTGCGCTGTTTGATTGTCGGAATTATACCCTTCTACCACAACACTTTTTAAATTTCCTGTTGCTTCCACAGGGGCACGGTTCATTTCTTCCAATTATACGGTCATCATATTTTACGGTACCACTTTGCTGTCCGCAGCAGCTTCTGCTAAGGCAGCAAGATTGTTCAGTCTCACATGAGTTTTCCATATCATTATTCAACATCTCTTGAAGCGTTTTAAGCTGTAATGAAGCACAAAGCCAATCTATTGGATTAACGCATTTTTGATTTGATCAGCAAGCTCGGTTCCGATTCGATCTTGTGCTTCAACTGTAGCTGCGCCAATATGTGGCGTGCAAGCAATATTTTCGTTTGAAATTAAAGATTTATCCGGGTTAGGTTCGTTATCAAATACATCAAGTGCCGCTGCAGCTACAATTCCTTTTGAAATTGCTTCTTTTAGGTCAGCTTCATTAATTACGCCTCCGCGTGCTGCATTTACAATGCGGACTCCTTTTTTCATCATCTCAAATTCTTTCATTTGAATCACCGCACTTCCATCAGATTGTTTGGGTACGTGAAGAGATATGTAATCAAGGTCACCGATAACAGAGGAAAGGTCATTCGTTGGTGTAATCTGAACATCCAAATTCTTCCCGCCAATATTCATGGAGATTGTGGCCGTTTCTGTATATTGATCTATTGCAACAACATTCATTCCTGCGCCAAGGGCATATGAGGCTAGGCTTTGTCCAATTCTACCAAAACCAATGATTCCAATTGTCTTTCCTCTTAATTCAACACCTTTCGCGTAGCTTTTTTTGAGCTTGGCGAATTCTCCAGTTTCCATATTTTTATATGAGGCATAAAGAAATCTCGATACGGCAAAAAGGTGACCCATAACCAATTCGGCTACCGATTGGGAGGATGCGCCAGGTGTGTTGATTACAGTTAGACCTTTCTCTCTTGCATAGGCCACATCAATATTGTCCATTCCAACACCACCTCTTCCGATGAGCTTGAGACTCGGACATGCATCAACTACATTTTGACGTACTGTCGTTGCGCTTCTCACGAGCACACCAACTACATTTTCTTTGTTAATAAAATCGATTAGATTGTCTTGTTCAACTTTATCTAAAATCACCTGAAATCCTGCAGCTTCTAGCGCGTGAACGCCACTTGCAGAAATACCGTCGTTAGCTAATATTTTCATTTTATATTTTTTTATCCTTTACTTGAAAAATGTTTCATTACATCTACCAAAACCTGCACGCTTTCGATAGGAAGTGCATTGTACATAGAAGCTCGGTAGCCTCCAACAGATCTATGTCCTTTTAGTCCTACTAAATTATTTTCTTGCCACAATGCATTGAATTCATCTGCCCGCGTATCATCGTTCATTAAAAAAGTAACATTCATACTGGAACGGTCTTCTTTTGCAACAGTTCCTTCAAAAAGGGGATTATGATCTATTTCATTGTACAGTAGGGATGCTTTTGCTTCATTTCTATCTTGTGCCGCCTTTACGCCACCATTCGCCAATAAATTGCGAAGGTTGAGCATGGATGCGTAAACTGGGAAAACAGGAGGCGTATTAAACATACTATCTTTATCCGCATGTGTCTTCAAGTCCAAATAAGTTGGCATAAATGCTGAAGTTGACTTGCCTAAAGCCTCATCTTTCACAATATATAAAGTAGTACCGGCGGGCCCCATATTTTTTTGGGCTCCGGCATAAATCAAATCAAAATCTGCAACATTTATTTCTTTTGAGAATATATCCGACGACATATCACAGACCAATGGTAAAGGACTTTGGGGTATCTCTTTAAATTGAGTACCAAATATTGTATTGTTCGAGGTGAAGTGCAAGTAGTCAGAGTTCGCTTCTGTGACTAAATTTTTTGGAATGTAGTTAAAGTTGGTATCTGCAGAACTAGCAGCTTCAAGAACTTCGTATCCTGCTTTTTTAGCTTCAGTCATGGCTTTCTTAGACCAAGTTCCCGTATTGATGTAGGTTGCTCTTTTCGTATCACGCATCATATTCAATGCGCTAATAGCAAAGCCTAATGATGCGCCTCCCTGAAGAAAGATTACCGAGTAACCATTTGGAACATTAAGTGCTTTTTTGACAAGGTCAGTGGCTTCGTCCATGACCGCCACGAAATCTTTGTGTCTATGAGATACCTCAAGAATAGAAAGGCCATTAAAATCTTTGACCGCTTCAGATGCTTCTTGAAAGACATCTTGAGGAAGAATGCATGGGCCAGCGCCGAAATTATGTTTCATCTTTTATAGTTTTTAGCAAAAATCTAAAAACTATTTCAACTGAAGTGATAATTATCGGGATTTTTCAAAAAAAAAATGAAAAATTAATGATTTATTTATCTGCTGCTTTTTTAGCTGGGGCTTTTTTTGCTGCTGCTTTTTTTGCTGGGGCTTTTTTTGCTGTCGTTTTTTTAGCCGTTTCCTTTTCTGCTGTTTTTGTTTTTTTAGCAGCTGCTTTTTTCTTAGGCTTTATGACAGGCTTAACATTTCTCTTTTTTCTACGCGAATTTCCGTAGGTTCCAATTGTTCTTTTTCCTTTTGCCGTTTTTCTATCTCCTTTACCCATGTTTTTTCTTTTGCTTAAATAATAGCGTCAAATTTACAATTCTTTTTCAATTAGTCTCCGTCGAATTTCTGATTCAATTTCTTTACCTCTGCTCAAGTTTTTGATACACCATTCAGTTTTTAATGTTATTTGATCTTCCTCGGAAAGCTTCCAGATAAAACTTGAATCATTTAATCTTTTCCTTAATGCACTCAGCAGAATTGCGGCAGAGACCGATATATTGAAGCTTTCTGTAAATCCATACATTGGAACTTTGACGCGCATATCGCACTGTTCGAGAACCTCATCAGATAATCCACTAAATTCCGTTCCAAAAAAAAATGCCATGGGTTCATCAACAGGAAGGTTGTAAATATCAAATTCATCGGTATGGGGAGTTGTAGCAATGATTTTGTAGCCTCTCTGTTTTAATGTTTTGATGCATTCTAGGGCAGGAGGTTTTCCTAGGGTATGTGTCTCAACGTCCACCCACTTGCCTGCACCAAGTGCAATGTCTCGGTTTACCTTATATTGATTCTCGTTTTCTATAACATGTAGCTTTTTAATCCCATAACAATCACAAGTTCTGAGTACTGCCGACGCGTTATGCTCTTTGTATAAATTTTCAATTACCACATTGATATAGTCTGTTCTTTGCGCAGCGATTTCGTCAAACAGCTCACGTTTATGCTCTGAGACAAGCTGAACCAATTCCGAGTAAACTTTTTCATCAAGATTCATATTCGATACAATTTAAATCATTTATTTCCATTTCGCTGCAATGCTGGTTATTCTTGATGTTTGTTTTCCTTGAATGATTTCCTCTCTTATCAATCCTTTCGATAGATCATTATTTAGCACTTGGTCTATTGACTTAATTTCAGCACATGGGATTCCATTTTTTAGGCAATCAGACAAAAGGACTTCCATTGAAATTTCTGAAATTGGAGTACTCAATTCTTCAGCTAGTAATATTCTGTTTTTTACTCGAAGTTGATTGGTTTTGTAAGCTTCTGATTGCATCAGTTTTTTGCTTTCTAAAAGCGTACAGAGACTTTGAAAATGTTTGTCGCTGCCTATGGCAAAAGTTATGTTATGTCCATCCTTGGTTAAAAAGACCTCACCGTAAGGTGCTATATTGGGATGAAGGTTTCCTTGCCTTTTGGGTTTTTCATGAGTCATTAGGTAATTACTAGCTTGATTCATTAGGCTTGACACAGCTGCATCGTATAGTGAAACATTTATAGTCCTTGCCTCCTTACTTAAAAGTGCCATTAATAATCCTTCTTTTAGATGGTGCGCTGCAAGCACATCAATTAACGCTACAGGCATTTTTAATGGGCCTTGATTTGCTTCTCCATTAATGGACATAAAGCCAGTTTCCGCCTGTAGAATCAAATCATAAGCGATGCGGTCGCTTTGTACTCCAAAACCAGATATTTTTCCAATAATTAGCTTAGGGTTTATCTTTCTGAGGGTTGCATCTTCGATGTTTAATTTTTTTGCATCTCCTTTCTTGAAGTTGCTAATTAAGAGATCAGCACCTGCGATACGCTGCATTAAAATAGAATGATCTTCGGGCGCATTGAGGTTTAGCGTCAAATATTTTTTTTTATAATTCACGCTTGAGAAATAAGCTGATACATTTTCATTTGGATCTTCAGAAGGAAGCTTCCAAGATCTTGTAACATCTCCAGCACCGGGAGACTCAATTTTTAGCACTTCTGCACCAAGTTCGGCAAAGAAAGTACCCACGGAGGGGCCTGCCAACACTGTAGAGAGGTCTATGATCTTTAAATTCTCAAAAAGCTTGTCCATTTATGTGATTAAATTCTAATGATAAGATACAAATGTATAAATTCCATGTCTTTCTTATTTTTAACGATTCTTTATTGCTGGTTTTATTATTTTTTTTCAATTTCCACCGCATTTAACCTTGATACTTACTTGTAAATTCGCTAAGTTCGCAAATAGAATAATGATTAAAAGTACGGGAGTATTTTGTTTTAATAAAACGGCTATATGAGTGAATATCAAGATTATCTTAAAGAAATTAGTGAACGTGCTTCACAAGGTCTTCATCCTTTACCAATTAATGGAGCAGAATTGGTCACTGAGATAGTTTCGCAAATAACGGCGGATAATCATGAATACCGAAAAGATTCTTTGCATTATTTTACATATAATATTTTACCAGGAACAACAGCCGCCGCAGACGTTAAAGCTTCTTTTTTAAAGGAGATTATTTTGGGTGAATCTGTGGTTAATGAAATTTCACCTGAATTTGCTTTTGAGCAATTGTCGCACATGAAGGGTGGCCCATCTATAGAGGTACTCATCGATTTGGTATTTGAAAACGACAAAACTATAGCGAGAGAGGCTGCGAAAGTATTGAAGACACAAGTTTTTTTATACGAGGCAGATATGGATCGTTTAGAGGAGGCCTATAAAAAAGGCAATGACATTGTCAAAGATATTTTAGAAAGCTATGCTCAAGCCGAATTTTTTACAAAATTGCCAGACATTGAAGAAGAAATTAAAGTTGTCACCTATGTTGCTGGCGTGGGAGATATTTCTACCGACTTACTTTCTCCGGGAAAAGAGGCGCATTCTAGAGCAGATAGAGAATTGCATGGGAAATGCATGTTCGAATTTGATGAGAAACGTCAAGAAGAGCTCTTAGCACTTAAAAATGCGCACCCTGATAAAAGAGTAATGTTACTCGCTGAGAGGGGAACAATGGGTGTCGGTTCTTCCAGAATGTCAGGGGTAAACAACGTAGCATTATGGATTGGCAAGCAAGCTAGTCCCTATGTTCCATTTATCAATTTTGCACCGGTGGTTGCTGGAACAAACGGGATTTCGCCGATATTCCTGACGACTGTGGGCGTTACGGGAGGGATAGGTATCGATCTTAAAAATTGGCAAAAGAAGAAGGATCAAAATGGAAATACTGTTTTTGATGAAGATGGAGAACCAGTACTTGAGGAGATTTATTCTGTAAAAACAGGAACGGTTCTTACGATTAACACCAAAGAGAAAAAGTTATATAACGGTGATAAGGAATTAAAAGATATATCCGCTGCATTTACGCCGCAAAAAATAGAATTCATGAAGGCCGGAGGGTCATATGCCATTGTTTTTGGTAAAAAGCTCCAGACATTCGCAGCCAAGGTACTGGGTATTGAAATGCCTGTAGTGTTTGCACCTTCAAAAGAGATTTCTCACAAAGGGCAAGGTTTGACCGCCGTGGAAAAGATATTTAATAGAAATGCAGTTGGAACCTCAGGATCAGTGCTGCATGCTGGATCCTATGTTCGAGTCAATGTCAATATTGTCGGTTCTCAGGACACAACTGGTCTAATGACCTCTCAGGAATTAGAAATGATGGCCGCCAAAGTTGTTTCACCAATTGTAGATGCTGCCTATCAATCTGGTTGCCACACGGCTTCAGTTTGGGACTTAAAAGCCCAGGAAAATACACCACGTCTTATGCGATTTATGAACGATTTCGGTTTGATTACCGGGCGAGATCCAAAAGATGTGTATCACCCATTGACCGATGTTATTCACAAGGTATTAAACGATCTGACAATCGATGACCGGGCCATCATTATTGGTGGAGATTCACATACAAGAATGTCCAAAGGTGTTGCTTTTGGGGCTGATTCTGGTACTGTTGCCTTGGCATTAGCTACAGGTGAAGCATCAATGCCCATTCCTGAATCTGTTAAGGTAACCTTCAAAGGTGAGATGTCAGAGCACATGGATTTCAGAGATGTAGTTCATGCAACGCAGGCACAGATGCTAGATCACTTTAAAGGCGAAAATGTATTTCAAGGAAGGATTATTGAAGTGCACATTGGAACGCTTCTAGCAGACCAAGCGTTTACATTTACTGATTGGACCGCGGAGATGAAAGCGAAAGCATCTATTTGTATTTCACAACCTGATACACTTATTGAATCTCTAGAAATAGCCAAAAGTAGAATTGGTATTATGATCGCGAAGGGCATGGACAATGAGAAGCAAGTGCTTCAAGGTTTAATTGATATGGCCAACAAGCGTATTGAAGAAATACGATCTGGTGAAAAACCTCCGCTAACACCTGATGAGAACGCAAAGTATCATGCAGAATTTGAGGTTGATCTTAGTATTATCAATGAACCAATGATCGCTGACCCTGATGTAAATAACGAAGACGTTTCAAAGCGCTATACGCATGATACGATTCGCGAATTGTCTTATTACGGAGCCAATAAAAAAGTGGATTTAGGATTTGTTGGTTCTTGCATGGTACATAAAGGTGACATTAAAATTGTTGCAAAAATGTTAAAAAACTTGGAAGCGATTTATGGAAAAGTAGAATTCAAAGCACCGCTTGTTGTCACGGCACCAACGTACAACATTATTGAGGAATTAAAGGAAGAGGGAGATTGGGAAATACTTCAAAAGTATTCAGGTTTTGAATTTGACGACAACGCTCCTAAAACTTTAGCGCGTACCAAATATGAAAATATACTCTATTTGGAACGTCCAGGGTGTAACCTTTGCATGGGAAATCAAGAAAAGGCTGAAAAAGGGGACACCGTAATGGCAACCTCGACTCGTCTATTTCAAGGAAGAGTTGTCGCTGATTCAAAGCGAAAAAAAGGTGAGTCTTTACTTGGTTCAACCCCTGTCGTAGTTCTATCTGCAATCTTAGGAAGAGTCCCTTCAATAAAGGAATATAGAGATTCAGTTAGAGGAATTTCTTTAACTCAATTTGCCCCACCTAGCAGCGATATGACTTCCAAGCCAGGACATTTACTCTCCTATTAGAGAACATTTACTAATTTAAGAAACAAAAAAAGTGAACCAATGGCTCACTTTTCTCTTTAGCATAAATTAATGCTTAATATCTGTAGTGCTCAGGTTTGTATGGACCTTGAACTTTTACACCAATATAATCAGCTTGGTCCGTAGAAAGTTCTTCAAGCTCTACACCAATTTTTGCAAGGTGTAAACGCGCTACCTTTTCGTCCAATGCTTTTGGAAGCATATATACATCGTTATCATACTTATCTGAATTCTCCCACAATTCAATTTGCGCTAGTGTTTGGTTTGTAAATGAATTCGACATTACAAATGACGGATGACCTGTCGCGCATCCGAGGTTCACCAATCTTCCTTCTGCAAGAACGATGATTTCATTTCCTTTAACGTTGTATAAATCAACTTGAGGTTTAATTTCTACTTTAGAGTCTCCATAAGTTCCATTGAGCCAAGCCATATCTATTTCATTATCGAAGTGACCAATGTTACAAACAATCGTTTTGTCTTTCATGCGCTCAAAGTGAGAACCAACAACGATATCTTTATTACCTGTTGTGGTTACCACAATGTCTACATTGTGAACAACTGAATTGAGTTTTCTTACCTCAAATCCATCCATAGCAGCCTGTAGGGCACAAATCGGATCAACTTCTGTAACGATCACTCTTGCTCCAGCGCCTTGTAATGAAGCTGCAGAACCTTTACCAACATCACCATAACCGCATACAACAGCAACTTTTCCTGCCATCATTGTATCTGTAGCTCTTCTGATAGCATCCACTAATGATTCTTTACATCCGTATTTGTTGTCAAATTTAGATTTTGTAACAGAATCGTTAACATTGATTGCGGGCATTACAAGAGTACCATTGTTTTTTCTTTCATATAACCTGTGAACACCTGTTGTCGTTTCTTCAGAAAGCCCTTTGATGTTTGCGGTAAGTTCTGGGTAACGGTCAAAAACCATATTGGTTAAATCTCCACCATCATCCAAAATCATATTCAATGGCTCACCATCCTTAAAAGCAAATAAAGTTTGCTCAATACACCAGTCAAATTCTTCTTCGTTCATACCTTTCCAAGCATAAACTGGTATACCTGCAGCAGCAATAGCAGCGGCAGCATGGTCCTGCGTTGAAAATATATTACATGATGACCAAGTTACATCTGCACCAAGCTCAACCAATGTCTCAATAAGCACTGCAGTTTGAACGGTCATATGAAGACATCCAGCAATTCTTGCACCAGCTAATGGTTTTGAAGTACCATACTCTTCTCTCAAGCTCATAAGACCCGGCATCTCTGCCTCGGCAAGCTTTATTTCTTTTCTACCCCAATCTGCTAGGGAAATATCTTTTACTTTATACGTTACTTTTTCTGTTGTATTTGACATACTTTCAATTTAGGTTGCAAAATTATAAAACTCTTGTACAAGAAACAATTATAATTCCTTGTTAATTAACTCTTCTAATCCTTTAATAAATTCAGGGTGGTCATTGTTACTTGGCACAAGCTGTACGTGATCCCCTCCATTTTCCTCGAATATTTCTTGGTATTCAGCGCCTATCTCTATAATTGTTTCTAAACAATCTGCCACAAATGCAGGTGAAAAGACGAGTAGTTTTTTAGCACCCTTTTCAGCCCATTTTTCGACAACTTGATCAGAAAAAGGGGTCAGCCATTTCTTGTCAAGTCTTGATTGGAAGCAAACTGTGTAGTCTTGTGGTTCAAGATTCATTTTATCTGCCAAAAGTCTTGTGGTAGCATAAGCCGTTGCTTTGTAACAAAGCTTATTTTTTTCATTGATTTCATCTTCACACGGTTGGTCTGAGCAAAGGTCACTTCCTTCATAAACTTTATCTACATGTCTGTTTGGTAGGCCATGATAGGAAAATAAAATATGGTCGTAAGACTTCAAATCGAATGCTTTACTTCGTTCAACGATAGAATTAATATATCCTTCGTTGTTCCAAAACTGGTTAATCACACTAATCTTTGGTAGCACCCACCATTCTTTGATGATTTTCAATGCCTTGTCTATAGCAGAACCTCCTGATGCACTTGCATAATGTGGAAACAGAGGTAGAATAATAATATGATCGTAGTTTTCTTTCCGAATTTTCTCCATAACTGAATCCATTGATGGGTTCTGATACCTCATAGCAAATTCTATGGTTACTTGTGCTGAATCGTATTGTTTCTGTAAGAGGTTTTTAACATTTTCAGTATGTGTCATTAAAGGAGATATACCATCACTTTTATCCCAAAGTTCTTTGTATATTTTGGCTGATTTGGGAGCTCTAAAGGGAACAATTATTCCGTTTACAAGGATTTTGCGCAATAAGAATGGTAGGTCAATTACTCTTGGGTCGTTTAAGAATTCAGATAAGTACCTTCTTACATCTCTAATAGATGGGCTGTCAGGAGTTCCAAGCTGAATAAGTAATACACAAGTCCGGTCCAATTTATCTCTTTTTATTTGGATTTATAACAAGCAAAATGTTTTTCAGTTCAAAAGTAATCACTTTATTGATTATTCAAGACTTTAAATACCTTTGTAATTGTGGATTGGAAGAAGAAAATATTCAAAAATCATAACCCTTCAGAATTTGAAGACTTAGCTTTTGAAGTTTTCCGATATCAAATTAAGCATTGCGATGAATATTCAAATTATGCAAAGGCGTTGAAAAGGCTGAATCCCTCATCTTTGGATGAAATTCCATTTTTACCTATTTCTTTTTTCAAATCACATAAAATTCATTCTTCTATTGCACAAAATATTGAGGAGGTATTTAAAAGCAGTGGAACTGGAGGGCAGAGAAGTCAGCACTTTGTTCACGATATATCGATTTATGAGGAATCATTTTTTTCAGCATTTAAAAATTTTATTGGCGACCCTGAAAAATTTGTGATTTTGGGATTATTACCTAATTATATTGAACAAGGTGATTCAAGTCTGGTCTACATGGTATCATGCCTAATGAATAAAAGTGAATCTGTTCATTCTAAATTTATCTTAGATAAGCCGCAAGAAATACCTGCTTTAATTAATGCTGCAAAGCATGACGGGAGAGAGGTTTTATTATTTGGTGTAGCTTATTCATTGCTAGATTTAATTGACTTAAAAATAGACTTATCTGGTTGTTGTGTTATTGAGACAGGTGGCATGAAAGGCCGCCGAAAAGAATTATCGAAGGCCAAAATGCATGAATTGCTTTGTCAAGAGTTGAATATCTCAAAACTATATTCAGAATATGGAATGACTGAACTACTATCCCAGGCCTATTGCAGTCAAGATTTGGTTTTTTCAACGCCACCATGGATGAAGATTCTTTATAGAGATCAGGCTGATCCCTTGACATTAACAAGTGGAGCAAAAAGCTCTGGAATAAATGTTATTGATTTGGCCAATGTTCATAGTTGTAGTTTTATTGCAACAGATGATGCTGGTGTTAAAAGAAATAATGGCTTTGAAATTATAGGTCGAATTCAAAATTCTGATGTACGCGGTTGTAATTTATTAGTCGATTAGATTTCTTAATTTTAAAAAAAAATGTAAATGACAGTTCAAACAATATTAATGCTCAGTTCAATAGGTATATTCGCAGGGGTTTTAAGCGGTTTTGTGGGAGTGGGAGGGGGGATTATTATTGTTCCTGGTCTTGTTTTTTTATTGGGTTTAACTCAGCACGAAGCCCAGGGTACAAGTCTATTTGTTCTTGCTATGCCAGTCGTGTGGTTAGGGCTAATGAATTATTGGAGAGATGGTAACGTTCAATGGAAATTTGGACTAGTTGTTGCCATTACGTTTTTTGTTGGTGCGTATTTTGGTTCTAAATTATCTCTAAAGCTCAGTCCTAATGTCGTAAAACTTCTTTTTGGTATTCTAATGGCATTGGTTTCTGTTAAATTGATTCTTTCCGGTTATCAGTCTATTGTTTCTAATGATGATTGATCTGACTGAAATAGATGAATTTGCGGGCGCTGTATACAAAAGTATGTGCAGGTATCGCGAACATCTTCATATGCATCCTGAACTTTCTTATGAGGAATACGAAACCGCGGCTTTCGTTAAAGCAACTTTAAAGGAGATTGGTATTCCCGATGTGCGTGCAATTGGCGTTACAGGTGTTATTGTGATGATTTATGGTGATGGTCAGGACGAGAATGATCGATGTTTGGCTTTTCGAGCGGATTTAGATGCTTTACCTATACACGAGGAGAATGAAGTTTCCTACAAAAGCAAAAAGGATGGTATTATGCACGCCTGCGGGCACGATGTACATACGTCAATTCTTTTGGGTTTGGCAGAAGTTTTATTTCGTTTCAAGAACCAGCTTAAGCAGCCCATAAAATTAATCTTTCAACCAGGTGAAGAAGTGAATCCTGGGGGTGCTAATTTAATTATTGATGAGGGGGGACTCTCGAATCCGGAAGTTTCCAAAATGTTTGCCTTACATGTCTTTCCTGATTTTGAATTTGGTCATGTTGGTTTTCGTGAGGATCTATATATGGCTTCCAGTGATGAGCTTCATGTTGAAATTTTAGGTAAAGGTGGTCATGGAGCCTTGACAGGACAAACCATAAATCCTATGTTTATGGGGGCAGAGTTTATCATAGCGGCTCAAAACTATATCAACTCAAATTCACCGGGTGATGTTCCAAGTGTAATTAATTTTGGTCGATTTGAGGCCCTTGGGTCCACTAATGTAGTTCCTCAATCTGCAACTATAAAAGGAACTTTTCGCACGATGAATGAAGCGTGGCGCGAAACGGCAAAATTAGAGCTCAAAGCAATCGCGGAAAGAGTTTCATTAAAGTATGGTGGAAATATAAAATTAAGCATATCCAAGGGGTATCCCTTTTTAAAAAATGATCCAGAATTGACTAAAAAGGCGCGAGGTATTGCATGTGATGTTCTTGGGGAAGCCCATGTTCATGACTTAGATTTGCGCATGACGGCAGAAGATTTTGCTTTCTATAGTCATTTAGTGCCTGTTTGTTTCTTTCGGCTCGGTATAGGTAATAAAGCCAAAGGAATTACCTACAACGTCCATCAATCTAAGTTTGATATTGACCACAATGCCATGAAATCAGGGCTTAAACTTTTTTATTCCATTGCTTTTTTGCTTGACCCTTGACGCGACTACTATTCATATTATGTTTGTCTATTATGTTTTCCTGCTCAAAGGAAAATAGATATATCAGACAAATGGAAGGCGATTGGTCTCTGGCCCGAATAAAGGTTACTGATGGTCAGCTTGCAGAGCATATTCTCGAAGACGTGAATGGCTTTCTGAATTTAAATTTCGATGCTGGTTCGTCTGATGGTTTTCTTTCTTTTGATTTGAATATAGACACGGGAATTTATGTCTTCTGGGTTGATTTTCAGAGTAACGATTTGATATATTCACTGAACTCAGATGAGTTAATTATGGGATCGGGTGATCAAAGGATTACATACAAAGTTATTTTACTAACTAAGAGAGATTTAGTTATAGAGTATTATGATGTCCCGAGTTTTCAATTAAGGAAGTTTGTTTTCGTTAAACAAGAATAGAAGATTTTCTTTTATTTTGTCCTATATTTGTTAATAATCAAAGGTATAGTCATGAGTAAGTTGTTTTTTTTCATTTTTATTTCATTGTTTTCATTTACCTCTTTGGGTCAATTTGAGGAAAACAACAAATGGTCGCTGGATTTGGGTGGAGGACTGACAAATGCAGTAAAACCATATACAGACGGTTATTTTTCCAACACTTATGATCTATTCCATGTTTCTGGAGGCTTGCGTTACATGTTTAATAATAAGTATGGCGTAAAGGTTGATTTTGGGTTCGACAAGATTACCAACGACGACAAAGGAGATAACGGTTTTAGTTTGCCTTTCCAAACAAATTATTATCGTACTTCTGTTCAAGGAATTGCTGATATAGGGCGCATGCTCATGTTTGAGAACTTCACGAATCATATTAGCTTATTATTTCATGGAGGTGGTGGATTTTCTATGCTACGGAGTGATAGTATTGTTCAGGATGAACGTATGGCTAATCTCATGTTTGGATTTACGCCACAAGTGAAAATCGGTAAACGCGCCGCACTATTTATAGATGCTTCATTCATTTGGCATATTTATCAGCAAAGAACGTTTGATATGCTCACTGAACATACAAAAAGAGGTTTTGATGGTTTTGTAGCCAATGCTTCTATCGGTTTGAATTTATACTTGGGGAAGCACGAACAACATATGGATTGGGCTTACTCGCCGTGTTTTCCCGATATGTCTTATTTAGAAAATGAGATTAAAAAATTAGACAGTGCTAATGTTGTGTTGCAGAAAAAATTTCAGGATGATGATGGGGATGGAGTCATTAATTTTTTAGATCAAGAAAAAGATACGCCATATGGCGCGGTTGTTGACTGTGATGGTAAAGAGAAAGGTGCTGATTCCACAAACTTAGCTATTGTTCCATCGCCTACGCCAGATGTAACTCCAGCGCCAGATGTTGTGCCTGATTCTTCTCCTACGAGTCCTGACCCGGATGTAACGCCAACCCCAGATGTTACGCCAACGCCAACCCCAGATGGTACGCCAACACCAACCCCAGATGGTACGCCAACACCAACACCAGATGGTACGCCAACGCCAACCCCAGATGGTACGCCAACACCAACCCCAGATGTTACGCCAACGCCAACACCAGATGGTACGCCAACACCAACACCAGATGTTACGCCGACGCCAACGCCAGATGTTACGCCAACACCAACCCCAGATGGTACGCCAACACCAACACCGGATGCTACGCCAACGCCAACCCCGGATGGTACCCCTACGCCAGATATTACGCCAACGCCAACACCAGATGCTACGCCAACGCCAACATCAGATGGTACGCCAACGCCAACACCAGATGTTACGCCTACGCCAACACCAGATA
>CESZ01012694.1_pt1 | contig 24778 bp, 21 predicted proteins | sample 531081 | NCBI WGS metagenome assembly CESZ01 (sample SAMEA2621260, study PRJEB7988) | marine metagenome | biome: marine biome (ENVO:00000447); feature: surface water layer (ENVO:00002042); material: "saline water (ENVO:00002010), including plankton (ENVO:xxxxxxxx)" | depth 5 m | reverse complement strand
TGTTCCATTGCCGACGGATTAGAAGAGGTGAGTTTTTCAACAAGTGCCGCGATACCTTCATCCAATTGATTAATGTCTTCGTAGACATGCGCGTAAAGGCCTTTTTCTTCCGCCCATCTTGCACTTCTCCATGCCGTTGCGTTTACAGCTAATTGACTCATTGCAGAAAGGCCAATTTTACGTTCAACAGCCGGACCAACAACAAATGGTCCAATTCCAACAGCTAGTTCGGACAATTTTACAGATGCCGCTTCGGTCGCAAACGCATAATCAACTGCCGAAGCGATTCCAACTCCTCCACCCACAGCTTTTCCGTGAATCCTTCCTATAATTAGTTTTGATGAAGTTCTACAGGCATTGATAACGTTTGCAAAGCCAGAAAAAAACACCTTTCCGTCTTCTATATTTTGAATGGCGATAAGCTCATCGAAACTAGCACCCGCACAAAATGCTCTACTACCCGAAGATTTTAATAAAATTAACTTACAGTTGGGTTCATTGCTCATTTCAGTTATGGCATTTGCAAGTTTACTCAGTATTTTACCAGGCAGCGCGTTACTCGATGGGTGTCCAAATTCAATAGTCGCGAGACCTTTTGCGTCTATATTACAGCTTACGTGTCCTTCTTCCATATTACTTCAATGTAAAACTATCAGAACCAATGAGGCTCTCATCACAATATATATTTACTTTATAATTTCCTTTCGATAGGCTTTCTTGGCGAATATCATAGTAGATTGATATGTCAATGGCTTTATTTTGGTAGTCAATTTCCTTCTTCTCAGTGTAGGCAACTGATCCACCTTCGGTTTCCATTAGATAGCTTGACATTCTTTGGAACGTTTTTCCCGAAGGTCCTTGAATTTGCATATACACAACCTTCTTCCCTGAACTAGCGATAGGATTTTCTGATATTGTAAAAGTCGCTTGAAGTTGTGCTGCTTGGCGAGCTCTTGTCGTGGGTTTTGCCTTTAAAGCTGACTTAAGCGCCCCAGAATTAAAGTTGTAAGCATTCAGCTTGGAGCCTTTTTTAACTTGCTCCGTTTTTTCCGCAACCTCTTGTTTAAACTGATCTCTTTCCTCTGTTGTTCGGTTCAAGTTGTTCGTTGTTTCCGTTAGGTTCAATTCTAGCTCCAGATTTAAAGTATTTAATGAATCTATTTGCACAACATAGCTTCGCATAATTCCCCTAAGGCTTTCGTTTTCTTCTTTAAGTTTTAAAATCTGCGCAGCGGAGAAATTTTTGCTTCGTTGAAGTTTTTCAATTTTTTCTATTTGAGCTTGAATTTTTATTTTTTGTGCATTTAAACTATCGGCCTTAGAGGCATCTTTCTCGAGTAGACGGTCATAGGTACCTAACATTTTTTTGAAATCAGATTTCAAGTCGGTTGACATATCGCCAATATATCCTTTTAGCATTTTATTCATGCCTTGTAAAGTATCTTGGTATTTAAGGTTTATGTATGCACATTCCTTAGCTTCATTGCGTTTTGTTGACCACAAAAAGGTCATAACACCTAATCCTAGAACCAATAAAATAATCGCTCCTAGATAGATGTTTTTGTAGTCATTTGAAATCTCATTTTCTTCCATGAAGTCATTTTTTTATAAAAGTAATCTTTTTATCAAATGCGCAAATCTTGAAATGTTACGCTTCTTTGAAATCTCGCAATACTATCTGTTCCAACTGCAGTAAAGCGGCTGTCAGAACTGGCAGGGTAAGGTCCGCCATGCTGCATCGAGGCACCAACCTCAACACCCGTTGGTAAATCATTAAATATGATTCTTCCTGCTTTATTCGTAGCCACAGAAATCAATTTATCTAAAATCGTTCCATCTTTTTCCTTAGCGCCAAAAATCGAGAAAGTTAATTGACCATCTAGTTCATTAAGGGTTTGTATTAATTCCTTATGGTTTGAATAGCTCAATATAGTAGTATGTGGTCCAAATATTTCTTCTTGTAAAAAAGGATATGTCGAGAATGACACACATGTTGTATAAAGCATTGACTTTTTTGGGAAATGTGAATAGGTATTTGATTGCTTACTTTGAAAAAAACTTTTCCTACCAAAAGTTTCATTTAAAAACGACGTCTTTTTTTCAAATTCTTCTTTGATACTGGGATGCAGCATTGGTTGTTCCTCAAATGCAAATATCGAATCTTTCAGTTGTTCTATAAAGTCATTGGAAATATTAGTTGGAATAAAAAACAAACCTGGTTTGGTACAAAATTGGCCTGAATCTTTACAGACAGAATTTGTTATTTTCTCAATAAGTATTTCTGTTTCTTCTTTCAAAGAGGACGCTAAAAGAACAACTGGATTTGAGCTTCCCATTTCTGCAAAAACAGGAATAGGGGACCTACGGCTGTTGGCAATTTTCAAAAATGCTTCTCCTCCTTTTTGACTTCCGGTGAATCCAATTGATTTAATATCAGGATGTTTTGCAATGTGCGCCGCTAGTTCATGTCCATCGTCAATGACATGAGAAAAAGTGTTTTTTGGAAAATCAAGTTTAGTTATAGCTTCTCGGATTGCATTAGCAACGATATAGCTAGTGCCGACATGGAATGGATGTGCTTTAACAATGATAGGATTTTTAGACGCTAGTGCAGCGACGCTATCGCCGCCAATAGTAGAATATGCCAAAGGGAAGTTACTAGCACCTAGAATAAGCACGGGTCCTATTCCTATTACTCTTTTTTCTAAACGCTTTTTGTTTACTATCTGCTCCCGGTTTAAATTGTAAATATATTCTGCTTCGATAATATATTTTGAAAACAGTTCGAGCTGAAATATAGTACGCCCAAATTCTGATTCAAAACGCTCTCTAGTTAAGCCACTTTCTTTGCAGTACATGGAAGCGACATCCTCCTTTATCGAAATCAAATTCTGCTTAATCAAAAGCAGTAAATCATGTATCTCTCGATTTGTCTTATCTGCAAGTAAGTGATATGCCGCAGAAGCTCCAGAAATCATTTGATTAGCTTCCTCAATGGAATGACAGGTATACCTCTCGGTATTAAAAGTATTTTCTTTGGGGTTAAATGTACAAAAATCCCTCCGGGACATTTTACGCTTTTGACAAGCTAAAAGTATAGCTCTCCATAATTTGATTTGCAAGTATTTTTTTACATGCTTCCTCTACTTTTTCTTCAGCAATCTCTTGAGAATCTGCTTCAACAAATAGTCTGATGTGTCTTCCAATTCGAACGCCATCTATCTCTGGGAGTCCAACATTTCCCATAGAACTACTTACCGCTTTTCCCTGAGGATCAAGCAATGCGTCGAGTGGCATGACATCAATTTCGGCTTTAAATTTCATCTTTAGTTATTTTGAATGAATGATAGATTGAAACTATGAAGTACAAAGTTAAAATAAATGGGATAGACAGTACCTTGAAAAAGGGAATACTTATTAGCGAAATGAGAATAAAAAATAATTTCAGTTGATTTTCCTTAGGATTCGTTTTTTGAATTTTCAAAGACATCAGGGGGATAGGCAAAAGCATACAAGAAGAGAACAGAAAAATAATAATAGCAAGTGTGTGGCAATCGAAGGTAAGATGAATCAATTCAATTTCGTTACTCCAGCTTTCCATATTAATTGAAAAGTAAAGTGGAAAAAAAGAAAAAATAATAGCTGTTAATGGTGTTGGTAAACCTATGAAATTTATGGTTTGACGGGTATCAATATTGAATTTAGCGAGCCTGAACAAAGCAAAAAACGGGATAACAAATGCAATAAATGGAAGATACTTTATACTGGCATCAAATTTATTAGGGATGTCATAAAATGTAGCATTTACCCATGTAAAAAATTCCTGCAGGACATAATAATCATAGAAGGTTTGACTTTTGGAAGAAGCTTCAATTAACCCGCCAGCGTCAACACCTAAAATAATCATAAAAAACATTAGACAACCCGGCGCTACCCCAAAGGTAACTAGATCTGATAAAGAGTCTAATTGTTTGCCTAAATCACTCATTAGATTCAACTTTCGAGCTGCGAATCCATCCGCAAAATCAAATATTGCCCCTGAAAAAATTGCATAAACGGCAAAGTCCAACTTGCCACTAAAACAAAATAGTATAGACAGCATCCCGCATATGATATTCATGCTGGTAAGTAAATTTGCAATATTAAACATGGTCTTTCAACTAAAATGATATTAAATCAATACTTGTTCTATATCTTTGATACTATAAATCTTCAATTACAAAGAACACAATTTTTAACGAATTCTGTTGTTATTAATATTAAATTAGTTCTATGCCCTTGAAAGTAGTATCTATATTGCTTGTTTTCTTTTTGATTTCAAGTACGTACGGTCAAAATATTGCACCCAAATATTCAAATGAGTTTTTGAACCTAGGAGTAGGAGCAGAGGCTTATGGTATGGGTAATAGTGTTGTGGCTGATGTTGACGATGCAAACGCCCTTTATTGGAATCCAGCAGGTTTGGTTGGCGTTAGTAATTGGGCTGAAGTTTCATTCATGCACTCTGAATATTTTGCTGGAATAGCAAAGTATGATTATTTAGCCGTAGCGCATGCCATAGATGAAAAAAGCGCTTTAGGGATTGGTTTTATTCGTTTTGGAGTGGATGATATTCCAAATACCACACAACTTATAGACAACAATGGTGCGATTAATTATGATAATGTCAGCTCATTTTCAGCTGGCGATTATGCCTTTTTTGGTAGCTATGCTAGGAAACTGAAAGTCCCGGGCTTGAGTTTAGGTGGTAGTGCAAAAGTGATTTATCGAAAGGTCGGTGACTTTGCTTCCTCTTGGGGTTTTGGACTTGATGCAGGACTGAAATATAAACGGAATGAACATTTCACCTTTGGTTTAATGGCTAGGGATGTAACCTCAACCTTTAATGCTTGGGTTTTTACTTTGGATGAACAAACACAAAATATTTTTCTTCAAACGGGAAATGAAATCCCTGAAAATGGTATAGAATTGACTCTGCCTAGGTTGATTTTAGCAGCAAGCACAAGATATAATCTTGGATCAAAGGGTATGTATGCAGGTGGTGAAATAGATATTGATGTGACGACCGATGGGAATAGAAATACACTCGTTAAGCTCAATCCATTTTCTTTAGATCCTCATTTCGGCCTTAAGATAGGATTTAAAGAGCTTGTTCAGGTCCGTGGTGGAATTTCTAGTATTCAGCAATTTTCAAATTTAGATGATAGTCAGTATTGGGGTATGCAACCAAATATAGGATTAGGTGTTGGTTTTAAAGGCTTTTCTCTGGATTATGCCTTCACGCGTCTAGGGGCAAGTGATGCGAATTATTACACACACATCTTTTCAATTAAGCTCCGTTTAGATAAACCTAAAAATGCCAAAAAATGAGAATTGGATTCTTTTTGGTAGTTTCTTTTTTCAGCAGCTTTGCTGAAGCACAGATCTACGGAAATGAATGGATCTCTTATAATCAAAAATATTTTTCATTTCCTGTGGTGGAGTCAGGAATTCACAAAATTGATTATAATACCTTATTAAATGCTGGTGTTCCTACATCTTCGTTGAGTTCTTCAAACTTTCAAATATTTGGGAAGGAGAGCGAAATACCTCTTTTTATTGAAGATGGGGGTGATGAAACCATGGATACCGGTGATTTTATTCTTTTCTATGCAGAGGGTAATGATGGTTGGTTGGATTCTTCTTTGTATGACAATGCGGATTGGATTGGAAATCCAAAATACAGTCTTTACAATGATACGCTGCATTATTTTTTCACCTGGAATTCATCCTCAAGTAATTCCCGTTTCACTGAAGAGACAGGTGTTGATTTCGAAAATTATACTGCTGATGATTTTGTCGTGGAAGAGAGATTTAATTATTATTATGGTAGCTATAATGAGGGGGAAAAATCAGCGGATGCTTCAAGCTCTTTTTATATGCCGGGAGAAGGTTGGGGAAGTGCGCCACAAAATGGAAGCTCAGGATACACATGGAACGTTAATTCACTAAATTTTATAGGAATATATCAAGGTCCAAATGCTCCTTTGATTGATTATGAGTCTGTTATTGTAGGTCGTTCCAATGCAGTACAATCAACTCCGGGTGGTGGTAATCACCACACTCGACATACAATAGGTAGTAGCAATTACACCTTGGTTGATTCGGTATTTACTGGCTATAAAAGTGTTTTTGTTAATGGGTCTTTTCCCGTGGATATTATTCCAACCAATGGAAATGCCAACTATAAGGTGAATATTGTCGGTGATTTAAATGTGGCCACCGATTACCAATCCATCAATTACTGGTCCTTTCGTTATCCAAGGAATTTGACATTCTCTTCCGAATCAACGGTTGATTTTGAGGTGGTTAACTCATCTGACGTAAAGTCTAAAATTGAAATTATTGGTGGTCAATTTAATAACCCAGTAGCCTTCGTTATAGGGGCAGAACCATATAAATTAACGCTCGTGGAAAGTAACGGGGTTTATCAAAGTTTGGTCCCAAATGCTACATTAACTGACAGACAAAAAGTTTTTATTGCTAGCAATAATAGTATCAATGAAGTTGCCTCCTTAAAACCTGTCAACCAAACTGGATTTTTTACTGATTATGCTTCTAGTCCTAATTTAGAAAGTGTTTTGCTTTTTGTCTATAATAATCAGCTTGGTCCTGTTGTTAACGAATATATAGCGCATCGCTCATCTGTAAATGGTGGTTCGTATAATGTGCTTAGCGCTGAGGTTTCAGAGCTATATCAGCAATATGGAGGAGGTATTCCTAAGCATATTAATGGAATTCGGAGGTTTGCTCATCATATATATGAATTGTCAGTTGATAAGCCCGTTGGCTTATTTCTTTTAGGAAAAGGTATTAGGGAGGCGAATATAACTTCTCTAACAAGTATAGGTCCTGGCTCGAGAACGAATAATTTGGCCTATCAAAACTCACTAGTCCCCTCTTTTGGGCAGCCTTCTTGTGATGCCTGTATTACTTCGAATCTTCCCGGAACGGATAAATGGACACCGCTCATACCAACAGGTAGGATTTCTGTAAAAACACAAGTTGAACTTGGAACATACTTATCCAAAATAATTGCCTTTGATGCACAACAAAATCAGGATGATATTTACAATTCGAGCACCAAAGATTGGCAGAAGCATATCTTACACTTTTCGGGCGGGGAAGATTTTCAAGAGCAGCAGGCTTTTCAGAGTTATCTTAATGCAATGGCAACCAAAGCTGAAGATTATTACTTTGGAGGTAATGTTCAGCTTGTGGCAAAAGAAAACGATAATCCAATAAGTCCAACCGAATTACAAAGCATTACCGATCGTATAAGCGAAGGAGTTTCTCTGATGAATTTTTTCGGTCACTTTTCTACAACAGAGAGTGGTTTTGATATTAACTTGGATGATCCATCTAATTGGGACAATGAGGGTAGGTATCCACTACTACTTGCGAATTCCTGTTATAATGGGAATATTTTTCACAATTCGACATCTAATTCTGAAAGTTTTGTTTTGACACCAAATGCGGGTGTTATTGCTTATTTAGGCACACTTAATTATGGCTTTACGGGCGCATTGCAATCCTATTCAAATCAGTTTTATAATCAGTTTTCTCGCCATAATTATGGAGGAACAATTGGTGAACATATAAAGGCAACAATTGATTCGGTTCTAGATGAAAGCTCAAATTTGATCTATGAGACAACTTTCATGCAAATGACACTTCATGGTGATCCTATGATTCGCTTGAACTGGCACGAACTTCCGGAAATTGAACTTACGGATTCTCGTGTTTCTTTTGGCCCTGAGGACATTTCCTTGGCAACGGATTCAATTGAGGTCAATGTTAAAATTCGTAATCTTGGAAGGGCAATCATAGATACGTTTGATCTTACCATTAATCGAAATTTCCCTAATTCAAATATTGATTCGAACTATGTTTTTAATATTCCCGGATTGAACTATGAAAATGTCATGAAATTTAAGTTGCCATTTCAACCGAGCCAAGGAATTGGGATTAATAAGTTCACTGTAAAGGTTGATCGCCCTGACTTTATTGATGAGCAGTATGATGAATTGATAAACAACCAGGTCGTTAAAAATTTTCTCATAAATGTAGATGGAGTGGAGCCAGTATGGCCTGAAAATTTCGCTGTGGTTCCAATAGATTCAATTAGTATAAAGGCTTCGACTATTGATGCACTCGCAGACTTTAATACCTATCGTTTTGAATTGGATACAACACCAAGTTTTAATAGTCAATTTGCTAGAACGCACAATTTGAGTGTGGAAGGAGGTTTACTTACCGTAAATCCCTCAGATTGGATTTATAAATCAAGTGGAATCCCTGCTCCATTGCAGCTGCAGGACAGCATAGTATATTTTTGGCGTGTGGCTCTCGAAGATACTGAGCTTATCTGGAAGCAAAGGTCATTTCAGTACATTACAAACAAAAGAGGTTGGGGTCAAGATGTATATGGACAATTTGTGTCTAATTCATTCAATGGTGTTGAACTAAATCCCGCGAACCAATATAGAGAATTTACACCTATTGAAGCAGATATTTCTTGCCTTTGTAAATCCACTTCTCAATCACCGGGGCATTATGACAATGCTTGGTATTTAAATAGCATTCAACAAGATTATAATATTTGCACTACCACTCCGAAATTTCACGTCGCTGTAGTCGATAAAGCAACTCTTGAAGCGTGGGGCACACGCTATGTTAATGCAAATGGTTCAGTTTCGAATCCAGGAAATGATTTTGGCAACAATAATGATAATGGAGCATGTGAGAACCGTGTAATGAAATATTTCACATTTAATCAGACCAATGCTACTGAGCTAAATGCATTTAAAAATTTTATTGAAAATGAAATTCCAATTGGTAATTATGTGCTGATTTATACTCCGATGACAACACGCTATGATCTATGGAACGCATTGAGTCCGGATTTGTATAATACTTTTTCGGATATGGGTTCTGATAGTATTGTTCCCGGAAGGCCAAATCGTCCATTTATCTTTTTGACTCGAAAAGGAGATCCTAATTTTGTTGTGGAAATTTTTTCTCAGAACAATGAGGATATTTATTTGGATACATTAATTTCCGGTGCAGAGGTTCTTGGATTTGAGTCTTCACCTGTAATTGGTCCTGTAAAAGAATGGGAATCTATTCATTGGAAACAAAACCCATTGGAGTCCAATACGGCAGATACAACTTATTTAGAAATACAGCTCTTAGATGAATTGGGAAATTACCAAAGTTCAATTGATACATTATTTACGCAACATGATTCTATAATTAATCTGCAGAGTATAATCGATGTGGGATTGAATCCAAAAATAAAGCTGCTCAGTAAATATAAAGACCCTATCAACCAAACACCTGCGCAAATGGATTTTTGGCATGTTTTATATGATCCAATTCCAGAAGCAGCCATAGTCGGAAATGGTAATTTTCTTTGGGCACCTTCAGACACCTTACAGGAAGGACAGCAGGGTTCATTTTCCATAGACGTTGCAAATATTAGCGATGTCTCTATGGATTCTTTATTGGTTTCATATTTTATTTTAGATGAAAATCAGGAAAAACATTTCATCCCTTATGAGAGAACTGACTCCTTGAGAATTGGAGCTCTCTTGTCCGATACGATTACTTTTGAGACTACAAATTTAGTAGGCTCAAATTTCTTCTGCATGGAGGTGAACCCATATGTGGACTTAAACTTAACGCTCACAGATCAGCCGGAACAGTCTCATCTCAACAATGTGCTTCAATATCCTTTTACAGTGGTTTCGGAGCATATTAATCCAATTTTAGATGTTACCTTCAATGGGATTCATATTTTGAATAAAGATATCGTAGCGCCAACTTCTGAGATAAATATTTCGTTAAATGATGAGAACCCATATTTGCTTTTGGATTCTGACGCAGATACCTCTTTATTTGGCATATTTATTACCGATCCTGATGGTGTTACTTTACGAATTCCATTCGTAGATGCGGCAGGAAACATTGTGATGAACTGGGTTCCTGGTGATGGTAATCAAAACAAGTTTAAAATTAGCTATCCTGCTTATTTTGATAAGTCAGGGATATATACACTTCTTGTTCAGGGTTCAGATAAGTCTGGCAATGAATCCGGTGATTTTGAGTATCAAATTGATTTTGACGTTGTGCATGAATCACGGATTTCGCAGCTCATGAATTATCCAAATCCATTTTCGACCCAAACGAGGTTTGTTTTTACGCTCACAGGTGACCGCGTTCCGGATGACCTTTTAATTCAGATAATGACCATTAGCGGTCGCGTTGTAAGAGAAATATCTGAAGGTGAAATAGGTCCTATTCAGATTGGACGAAATATAACTGAATTTGCGTGGGATGGAAGAGATCAATTTGGAGATTTATTAGCAAATGGAGTTTACCTTTATCGTGTCAAAGCTAAAATAGATGGAAAAGACATCAGCATCTTAGATACAGACGCCAACCAATATTTTCACAATGGCTTAGGAAAGATGTATATTATTCGCTAGCTAGAAGAATTTACAGCTAAAGATTGCAGTATCATCGACAAAACTTAGGTCTCCTCTCCAATCGTCTAGCTTTGAAAATATAATATTATTCATATCCTCCATTTTTAATGGAGCATATGACTGCGCTGCCTTTATGAGTTGGTTTACACCAAATAGTTTTCCTTCATTATTTTCGAGCTCAATTAAACCATCTGTATAAAGCACAAATGTTGAGTTAGGACTTAGCTCAATCCTTCCGATATTTATCTTCGGTATTTCGTCGAGCATACCAAGTCCGATACAGCCCTTATCAAGCATAAATATTTTTCTCCCATGTAATATAAAAGGGTGATTGTGTCCTGCATTCACGTATTTCATTTGTCTTGTGTGCGCATTATAATGGGCTATGAAAAATGTAATGAATTTTTCTCCTTTGGCGCTTCTCATTACTTTTTTATTGAGCTCTTCTATCAGAAAGTGCATCTCAAATCTTTGGTATTTAAAAAGTGTTCTAATGGTAGCCTGAAAATTTGCCATTAATAATGCTGCGCTGATTCCTTTCCCTGAAACATCCGCAATACATATAATATACTCATCATCTCCAAGCGGTATAAAGTCATAGTAATCGCCACCAATAGCATGTCTTGGGATGTATTTTGCCGAAATGTCCATTTTTTTGTTCGAAGGTAGCTCAGAGGGAAACAATAGCTTCTGCATTTCAGAGGCCACCTCTAATTCTTTTGATATTCTTTCTTTGATGACATTTTGTTCCCCGAGTCTTTTATTTTCAACAGCAACCGCAATAATATTTGTCAGTGTCTGTACGAATGAAAAATAGCTTGTTTCATTCTCACTATCAAGATTACTGGAAAGCAATAAAAATGCAAGTGGCTTTTCAGAGTGGAATACTGGGATAATTACCTGAAATTGATGTAGAATTCTAGATTTTGAGGACTCAATAATGGTAATTTCCTTGAATCGACTAAACTCTTTATCAATTGCTTTCAAGTCAATTTTTCCTTTAAAGCCAATTTTTACAGGATTTTCCCATTCTTTTTGGTTCATGAGCAACACGAATTTTGAAAACCCTAGCTGCTCTTTAAGGATGAATGTGAATATCTTCATCAAATGCTTTACTGGTGCATTTTCGTTGATTGCATTCGTGATTTCCAACAAAGACAATAGCTTGATCTCTTTAACCTCATTTTGGTATACTAAATCTTGCTCCCTTGTTGTATACATGATTATTTTTTGAATGGCTTTGGCAGGTTTCGTAATGCTGCTAATTCCCTGAATTTCTGTTTTGCCTCTACACAAGGTGTTCCGAAGTATATTTTACCTTCCTCAAGGTCTTTTGAGATTCCTGATTGTGCCAATACGACAACATTATCGTGAATGGTAACTTTGCTTGCACATCCTACTTGTCCCCATATGGAAACATTATTTTTTATCGTAACGCAGCCAGCAATTCCGGTTCCTGATGCGATAATACAATTTATACCAATCACAGTATCGTGTCCAATTTGAACAAGGTTGTCAATTTTGGTTCCTTCACCAATGGTCGTATAAGACGATACACCGGCATCAATCGTGGATGCGGCTCCAATTTCAACGTGACTTTCAATTTTTACTCCTCCTATAGTATTCATACGTGTGTGCCTCCTGTTTTTGGTATTGTAGTAAAATGCGTTATGTCCAATGACTGCATTTGGGCCTATAATAACATTGTCTTTTATATCCACATTATCCATGATTACTGCCCCAGGAAGGATTCTTGTATGTGAACCAATTTTAATATTGTTACCGAGTGAGACATTTTTTGCAATGATTGCACTTGAAGCTATTTTTTGGTTTTGATTTGAACCTAATACAGTTTTTGGGAAGAAGATATTACATAACTTGTTGTAGTCATCAAAGGGATTTTCCGATAAGATAAGTGCCTTTCCTGCAGGTGATTCAATTTGCTTATTTATAATGATGGTATTAGCCTTTGAAGCAAGTGCTTTTTCGTAATATTTTTGATGGTCCACAAAGATCAGGTCACCTTTTTCTACTTGATTTATCTCACTTAATCCTGTGACTATATGTTTGTCAGGACCTTGAAAATCTTTCTTTAGCTCTGCTGCTATTTCTTCAATGTATTTTGGAGAAGTAAATCTCATTTGTTGCTTTTTTCAAAAATAAGGATTGAAAGAATACTTTATGAGCTGACCAAAAAGACTTATCACCTTAGCTATGTTCAAACTAGTTATCTAATATTTAATGAAAAGTTTTGATGTTATTAAAAAAGAAATTCCTATTTTTGCAATCCATTTTGAACAATCTATTATGAAAAAAGAGATACATCCAGATGATTACAGACTTGTTGTTTTTAAAGACATGTCTAATGATTATGCATTTTTATGCCCTTCATGTGCTCCAACAAAGGAGACAATTAAATGGGAGGATGGTAATGATTACCCTCTAGTTAAGCTTGATATTTCTCACAAGTCTCACCCGTTCTTTACAGGTGTTGCTCAGTTTGTCGATACGGCTGGTAGAATTGATAAGTTCAAGAATCGTCATGGCAGACATATGAAATAAATAATTTTAAAATATTCTGAAAGCCCTTTGAAGAAAGGGCTTTTTTTATGCCGAATATTTTTGGATTGCTCTGTTTATTCTGTCATTTATGGCTTTGCCAATTCCACTTTCGGGCATGAATTCAATATAAATTGATTTGAACCTATTTGCGTCCATCACATGAAAGGATCGATAAAGCTCTTTTGCTGCGGCATCTATATTACCAGTTTCACTTAGCAAAAATTGATTTTCACTAGGGAAATCAGGGTGAAGGGTATCAAAGCCAATAAATCCGCAATTAGAAAGATCCTTCTCCTTATTTTTTTCTACTATATTAAACATTGCTGTATATGGAGCATAGTGATGTTTAACCATTCCGCTTGCTAGGGGTGCTTGGTTGTCCTCTACTTTGTCTTTTACATGAACTTTTTTTTGAATGCAGGTTTCAATAGCCTCGATTGAAATACTACCAAGTCGATATATGAATAGATTATCGTTTTCGAAACCTATTATTGTTGATTCTATACCTTTTTCGCAAATGCCTCCATCCAAAATATATGGAATTCTTGAATTGAGCTGTTCATAAACATGAAATGGTGAAGTTGGGCTAATTCTTCCGTAAAGGTTTGCACTTGGCGCTGCAATAGGATAATCAAGTGTATTTAGTAGTGAAAGACATAATTCATGCCCGGGCACTCTAATGGCAACATGAGATTTCCCAGAAGTCACCGCATCAGGTATGCTCTCGCTTTTAGGAAGGAGCATCGTCAATGGTCCAGGCCAAAAATTTTCGGCAAGAACTTTGGCCTCTTTTGGGATTTTGGTGATATCTTGAAATGCTGACGATGCGTCTTTATAATGAAGTATAAGCGGATTCGACAAGGGTCTTTTTTTTGCAGTATAAATTTTCGAAATCGCCATGGGGTCCTTTCCATTCGCCGCAAGTCCATAGACTGTTTCTGTTGGAATCGATATGATATCTGACGAGTCTAAAAGAAGCTTTGCTTTGTTAAGGTCAATTCCTATTTCAGTCCGAATCATAGTCAAAAGTAATGATATCTATTATTAATTTGCATAACATTTACTGAACTTTATTTTCTGAAACAACCTTACTATATATACGTTTCAATGAACGATCATCCATAATAATATGCGATTCGAACAATATTTCATTGAATATGTCTATTTTTGTTTAGACTTATTCTAAATAATATGGGGATTGTTCTTGCTGATAGTAATGATTTGGTGCGTGCTGGTTTGCGCTCGATCGTATCTATACAAACGGGTTTGCCGATTGTCGGTGAAGCTACGAACAACGAAGAGCTTTTTGAGCAAATCATGTCATTTAACCCTTCAATAGTCATTTTAGATTTTACCGCTGATGGTTTTACCATTGATATAATTTCAAAAATTCAAAAGCTTAAAACAGACCTCAGTTTTATTGCCATTACTCCTGAACAAAATGCACAAATACTCGTGGATGCGCTTCGGATAGGGGTGAAGAGCTATGTTAAAAAGGATTGTGAGTTGTCGGAAATTGTAAATGCCGTTATTGAAACAAGTAAAGGAAATAAATTTTTCTGTGGACAGATTCTTGAAACGATTCAAAAGGCAGAGATTGATGTTAATGATTTGGATTTTGAATCCTTCACCTGCGAGGCTGTTGTTTTGAGCGAAAGAGAAAATGAAATTATTAAGTTAGTAGCGGAGGGCAATACCAATGGAAAAATTGCCGATCTCCTATTTTTGAGTAACCATACCGTAAATACACATCGTAAAAATATAATGTCGAAACTGGGGGTTAAAAATACTGCTGGTATTGTTATGTATGCTGTTAAAATGAATATTGTTTCTCCAAATCGCTTTTTATTTTCTCCAAATAATAGCTAGAATCGGACAATCATTTTCAAATTAAACCTTCTTTGCGTGAGGTAATTGGGGATAGAATAATAACGACCACCCACATCTTGAATCCATTGTTTTGATAGTACGTTGTTGATTCCAAGAAGGTTGAATATTTCTAAAGACAAAAGCGCTTGGCTAAAGTTTTTCTTCCAGAATGAATTTTTTGAAGCTCTGCCCATGAAGTCGTATGACATACCTAGGTCGACCCTAAAGTATGATTTCATTCTTAAAGTATCTTTATAACGTGTTGGGTCTGGAGGACCATATGGCAATCGAGTTCCAAATTGCATCCCCATCTGCACAGTGAAGCTCTCTAGGCCTGGCATTTGATCTTGAACCAAGGCACCAAAATTAAAAAGCTGGTCTGTTGGTCTGGGTATGAATCCAGGATATATTATTGCACTATCGGTAACGACCTGGTCGTCGCTGAATCCAAAAATGATGCGTTCTCCTGACTGATTATAATACTCTATATATTGATCATCAAGTATATCTTCTTTTGTTGAGAGTAAGCCTATTTTAAAGAATGATTCAATACCTTTAACAAATTCTCCGTGAATGTTAATATCTAAACCATAGGCATAGGCTACAGCGTTATTTTCTGCATAATATCTAGTACGAACGTTTTCTATTTGATATGGGTTGACATCCCACAAGTATTTATAGTATAATTCACCTGAAAACTTGAATGGCAACTCTCTTTGCCACATATTGAAATAAAAATCAGTACCAGCAACAACATGCACCGATTTTTGTGATTGAACATCTGTTCTAAGGGTTCCGTCGAAGTATCTAAACTCTCTATAAAAAGGAGGTTGATAATACATTCCTGAGGATAATCGGTAAGAGATGTTTCGTTTTTTTATTGTTTCATTTTTTACCACGAAAGCGCTAGGGTAATAAACCAATGCAACTCTCGGTGTGAGATATAGCTCATTATTGATAGTCGTATATCCTCCTCGCGTTCCGATACGAAGCGCAAGCTTTGAGCTAACCTCCTTTACTGTATCACTCAAAAATAATTTTTGTTTTTCACCATGCTCTCCAACTTTATAGCTTCTGGTGATAAAAATATTTTTTCGCGTTTTGGACCAAATAGAATTGAGCTGTAGAAAACCTGTATAACGCTGGTTGCTTAATGATAAGTCACCTTTTATAGTTTCGAAAAGTTCAATTTCATTTGGGTTATTTTGTGGCACACTATATCCCGCAGAATCAATCATTCTCCATTCACTCAAAACGTCTTGAAATTCGTCGGCTTGGAATGACAAGCCCCATTTTAACGTTCTATTTCTATATTTTTCTCTTTTTTGATCTATGAAACCATTGTAAAGCACCTGTTCTCCATTGTGGTAGATGTTAATAATTGTTGCGTCAAGTCGGTTTCTTGCATGATTTAAAAATGTCCCTATTCCCAGCACTGCAATAGAATCGCCAAATTCCTCTTTGGAGGGATCTGTTTCCAGCTCATTGATATAATATTGGCCTTGTATATCAAAGTATTCTCGCTCTGTTGTCTGAAAAGCAGTAGCATAAAGATCCAACTTTGTTTTGTCGCTTGGTTGCCAATTTAGAGAAACACCACCCATCATTGTTTCGAATTTCGTTTGTTCTTGTCCGTCAAAATAAATTCGAAACGAATATGCCTCATTTGCTGTTCCGAAATCTGTTTCAGATGTTTGAGGACTAAATCGATAATTATTCGAAGAGTAGTGGAGTAGGGTGTTTAAGTTTAATGTTTTTGAAAGTTTTGTCTTTGTTGCAATCTGCCCATCCATAAAAACTGGGTTATAGGCTCCTTTGGTTGGTAAAGAATTTAGAAAGTAACCATTTGATCTGTATCGGGCTCCGGCTATATAGCTAAACCGGTCATTAACTTTCTGCTCTGCATGTGCCTCAACTCCCAATAAAGAGAGCATTAGAGACGATTTAAAGGTTTTTGGGTCTTTGTAGGATATATCCAAAACCGAGCTCAATTTATCCCCATATTGGGCATCAAAACCTCCCGCAGAAAAACGAACGGATTGAACGAGTGCCGAATGAATGAAGCTCATTCCTTCTTGCTGACCACTTCGTGTTAAAAAAGGCCTATAAACGAGAAATCCATTGACGTATACAAGATTTTCATCATAATTCCCTCCTCTAACATTATAATTGGAAGTCAATTCATTATTTGAGGTAGCTGCGGTTGTTAATACTAGTCCTTTTTCTACACTTCCCGTAATTCGCTGTGCATCAATTACAGGTAATGATTCCAATTCAAAAGGTGTTTCTCGGTCTTTAATAACATCCACTCCTTGCTGTTGCTGAATAGAAAAGCTGATCTCTGGAAATAGTTTCATTTCTTTTTCTATGAAAACTTTTTCTTTTTTGGTGATTTCATTTGCTTGATAGACCAATTCTATACTGTCTCCTATCCTAAACGAAAAAATATACATTCCATTTTCATCGCTGTAGGTATTTTGAATTGGAATTGTATTGGCTTTTATAAATACATTTTCTATCGGTTTTCCTTTATTATCTATACAGAAGCCCTTGATAGTATTGACTTGGCTGCAAAGTTGCAAGGCCAACATAACGAATAAAATGCTGTTTGTTATTTTCAAGATGCTAAAGTTAAGACCATAACGATTTACACAGGCATTTATTTTGATTAATTTTTATGATAAGAATTTATTATATTTGTCGCCACTAAATGGTGGTTGTAGCTCAGTTGGTTAGAGCATCGGTTTGTGGTACCGAGGGTCGTGGGTTCGAGACCCATCTTCCACCCAAATGAAAACCTTTCACGAATGTGAAAGGTTTTCTATTATAGGGCCAACGTATATCTTCATGTTCATTTTTCTTATGAAGTTTCAGGTACATTTGTTATATTCATCAAAACAAAAAGAATGAATATCCGCCTATTTAAATATACAGCACTGACTTTAATCGTTTTTCTTTTCTCTTGTTCAGTACAGAAAAGATACCATCGAAAAGGATTGACGGTCAACTGGAAAAAGATTTCTTTATTCAGCAAAAAAGAGAAAAATAACGATCTTATTTCCATTAATAAAAATATCGTTCACGACAAAGAGGAACTTCACATTAAGAAAAACTTAAAAGAGGAATTAACTTATAGAAATATCAATAAAGGGACTGATTTGGCTTCCATAGAAAATGACTCGCCCATTGATGCTTTCATTGGAAGTTCTGCTAATTATACTTACATCGCTCAAAAAGAAAATGCGTTAAAAAAGGAAATCAATTTATTCGAAGAAAACAAATTCACATCAACGGATGACAATAAAATTTTAAGGAAGCCCCCTAAAAAATCCTTAGATCCTGAAAATGAAGAGGATTCATATGAACTAGACGCTTTAGTAGGGTTTATTCTTAGCACTATTGCAGTTGTGACCTATGTACCAGTTTTGTACATATTTTTATGGACCAGCCTCATCCCAATTATTGCCCTTTTTGTAATGGCCTTAATTGGTACCTCGCTTAGTATTTTTGGATTATTCGATATTCGAAAAAGTAAAGGAAAAAAGAAGGGTAAAGTTTTAGCCATCATCGGTTTGTTTGGCCTACCGCTCCTCATATTAATTTCTGCTTTTATTTTGGGCCTGTGATTAATATTTTTTAAATCTTTTATTCTAAAATAACCTTCGATTAAGGATTAAGTACGACATTTCGATACTCCTCGTGTATCTGTTCACTCCATATCTTTACTCGCTCAAAGGTCATCTCATCCTCATTATCTTCGTCAATTGCCAATCCATAAAAATGATCTTTGTCCACGAGTGCCTTTGATTCACTAAAAGTATATCCATCTGTTGGCCAGTAACCAATAATACGACCTCCATTGGCTAAAATGACTTCTGCCAATATGCCAATTCCGTCAACAAAATATTCACCATATCCAATTTGGTCTCCTAGACCGAAAATAGCAAAAGTTTTATCCTTAAAATCTAGTTGTTTAAAATCTTCAAAGTAGTCGTCCCAATCACTTTGCAATTCACCGTCATACCAAGTTGGGATCCCAATAACAAAAAGGTCATTTGATAACCATTCATTAGGGTCAATATTGTATATATCTACTTGGGATACACTATCGAAACGAACGCTCAGTTCATTTAGTAAATACGTTTCAATCACATAATCTGTATTTCCCGTATCCGACCCATAAACTATTTTTACATCCATATTTGTCTTTAGAGCGCAAAATTAAAAAAGCATTTTAACTCTTGACAAAAGAATATAGTTATAACATGAAATACAATACCATTTTTAGGGTAAAATGCCTCTACCAAAGATCAAATAACTGTAGTAGAAATAAACTTTTCTGTTCGTTCACATAATACCTGAAGTGGATGGGGTAATGTTTCTTCAAGCCAAGGATGCTTGCTGAGAAAGACATGGTCAGCATTCTCAATGAGATTTAACTTCGTATTGGACCATTTGGAAAGTCTTTCTCCGTTGTCTAAACTGACAGAGGTATCATTTTTACCATGACAAATAAATAGAGGTTTTTGATATGCTTCACATATCTGTTTCAAATCATAATTAGATTTATTTTGCTGAAAATCATTCCATAGTTCAATACTTTGAGGTAAATCTTGAAGCGTTCTGCCATTTTTAATTGTTCTGACCCCATTAGATTTCCATTCTTCAAGTGAGGATTCTTTGGGGAATCGTTCTTCAATAGAGGCAATTGACGCCCATGTGGAAATTGAACTAATAAATGGGTTACTTTGTCCTGCAATAAGTGCAATAGCTCCACCTTTTGAATGCCCGATGAAATGTCCGGTCCATACATCGACTTTTTGATCTATCCATTTTAAAACAGCTTTGACGTCTGCAATTTCTCTGCTATATGTATTTCTGCTAAAAGATGTTGGATCGGGGAAGTCAATACCATCCGATATTGTGCCTCCATTATGCGTGGTGTTAAATTTGCAAAAACCATATCCCATTTTTGTAAAGAATTGCTGGACTAAATGCCACGCTCCCCAATCTTTAAATCCCATAAAACCGTGAATAAAGATAATGATCTGTCCATTGAAGCGCTTTGGTATTTCTAGGTCTATTAGACTCTTTTTTCCTTCGGCACCATGATAGGTATTGTTTTTAAGCTCCATGCTTGTTATTTTTCTTTATCAAGAAACATATTCTTGTTTGTGCACGAGTAAAAACTCTTGATTTTCAATGGCTCTATATCCCATATCATAGCAGAAGAAATATTGGTGGCCATTTTTTGTGGAGTAGCTATTTGTGTGATAGTGAAAATTGAATCCAAGCTCGGCAAGATGTATGAGATGAACCGTTTTTTTTCCATTTGGATTTAATTTGGATAATATTCTTCGGTTTTTTCTAAGAATGCTGTTGATTTTTCGAACGACCGCATTTGCGTCTTCATTTTGTCTATTATTGTATGTATTTCTACAGTAGTCACAACAGAATTTTTGGTCTCTGCGACCAACTAGCTTTTCCTGGCATTCCAGGCAATTTATTTCTCTTCGATTATTCACCTCTACAAGATTAACAAGAATTAACATGAAATACAATTCATAAAATTCAAGGTTTCGGATTTTTGTTTAAATAAAGAATCATCAAATATTTAATCCATTGCTATGAATGACGATAAATCAAAGGATAAGTCTAAAGAAACAAATCCAGCCGAACATTTGAGGAAATTGAATGCTGACATTGCCTTGGAGAAGATGCTTTTGGATCAGCTCAGAACTGAGGTTAGTAAGGCTGTTATTGGTCAGAGTGATATGATTGATGCTCTACTCATTGCGCTTTTGACAGAGGGACATGTTTTGCTTGAAGGAATGCCAGGATTGGCCAAGACGATGGCCGTTAGATCACTTTCTCAGACAATGAATTTGGATTTTGGTAGAATCCAATTCACTCCGGATTTATTACCAGCGGATGTAACAGGTACAATGATTTATCAACAAAAGTCAGATGCTTTTACTGTACGAAAGGGTCCTATTTTTTCTTCTTTTTTATTGGCGGATGAAATCAATAGAGCCCCAGCAAAGGTGCAAAGTGCATTGTTAGAGGCAATGCAGGAGGGGCAAGTTACCATTGGTGATGAAACCTTTCAACTTCCTGAGCCCTTTCTTGTAATGGCAACACAGAATCCTATTGAGCAAGAGGGGACATATACACTTCCTGAGGCCCAAAAGGACCGATTTTTACTCAAGGTAAAGGTAGCTTACCCAAGCGCGCTTGAAGAGCAGGAAATAATTAAATCTCAGATACAACCTGAGCCGTCTAGCAAACTTCAAAAAATATTATCTAAAAAAGATGTACTGCGGCTTAAAGCGCTTGTCAAAGAGGTTTATTTAGATGAAAAGGTTGAAAAGTATATTGTTGATATCATTCATCAGACTCGTGAACCAAACATCAAAGCACTTGAACCTTTGAAACCTTATTTGTTATTCGGTGCTTCTCCTAGGGGTAGTATTGGTTTAGCTCGTGCAGTCAAAGCACGTGCTTTTATGGAGGGAAGATCTTTTGTGATTCCAGACGATGTGAAAATTATGGCTACTCCTGTGCTTAATCATAGGATAGGCTTGACATATGAAGCAGAAATGGACCACGTTTCAGCGCAAGATATTATAGAAAAAGTTATTCAATACGTCGAAGTCCCTTGAACCTAAAGGAGCTCATACGTTCTGTGCGTAGGATTCAATTCAAGACGCAAAGCTTGACTCATCAAAACAGGCTGGGGGAGGTCTCAAGTTCTTTTAAAGGTTTTGGAATGAACTTCAGTGAGGTACGTGAATATCAATTTGGAGACGAAACTCGATTTATTGACTGGAATGTGACCGCAAGATATAATAGACCGCATGTTAAAGTATTTGAAGAGGAAAGAGAACAAGCTAATATACTCATGATTGATGTTTCAAAATCTATGGATTTCGGAAGCCGTAAAAAATCAAAAAAGGAAATAATGATTGAGCTTTATGCCACAATTGCATTTTCATGTGCATTAAATAAAGACAAGGTAGGGGTGCTTTTTTTTTCAGATAGGGTGGAGCGTTATTTTGAGCCTAAATCGGGCATGAAGAATATTTGGATGATTGCTATGCAGTTAATTGAATGGAAAAATGAATCGGTTCATTCTGACCTACAGGAGCCATTGCGCTTTCTTCGTGCCTTGAAACTGAAGCGTTTTAGACTTTTTGTACTTAGTGATTTTCATTTTGAAAGAAATAAACTTCAAAAGGAGGCTTTGGTAAGAACTAAGAAAAAGAATAGGGTTTATGCCTTAAATGTCCGAGATCAAATGGAGTCGAATATTCCGTTAAAAGGGTTTTATCAAATTATTAACGCCGAAACGGGGAAGAAAAGTTGGTACAACGGTTTTTCAAGGAAGAAAAGAATTGAATTAAAGGAGCTTGAACACGAAACTCGTCAATATTGGCATGATGAATGTCGCAAAAATAATATTCATTACATGGAGCTCGGTGGAGAGGTGGATGTATTTAAAAAGCTAAATGGATTAATGTAATGAAAAATTCGCTAGGTATATTTTTCATGGTTTTATCCTTTATATCCTTTTGTCAGGATTATGTTGAGGTGGCTGTCTCTAATAAAGAACCTAGGGTAGGAGATTTTTTCTCAATTACTTGTACCCTGAAAAATCAAAATGTATTTCCAGAATTACTTGATTCTTCTGTATTTTACCCTGCTAGTTATATATCTTCAAATTCAGCTATACATCAAAAAGTATATACGGGATTAGAAATAATTGATGTAAAAGACACTAGCTATAGACAAAGTAATGAAATGTTAAGCCAAAGAGAGTTTACCGTTGTGGCATGGGATTCATGTGAGCTTTCTTTAGACGGTTTTGAGTACAGACTCAAAAACAAGACTCTAAAATCGCAAAAGGTATATTTAAAAGTTTCATTTTATGATACAGTTGAGGGCATAGAAATGTATGATATTAAGGAATCTTTCTCAAGTTGGAAAGTTAACGGGGACGGTTCGAATATTCGTTTTTGGACATTACTGTTTCTAGCTTCTGGCTTGGTTTTGATTGCTATTGTTTTTTGGTCTAAGCGATTTTTAAAAAACCAAAAAAAGTTCGAGCAGGTATTGCCATTAAAAGAGCGGGTGCTATCTGATATTAATCAATTGTATTCCGAAGAATTGTGGCTTAATCATAAGCTACAAGAACATTTTGTGCGTTTCTCATATCTATTGAGAATCTACTTAACGGAACGTTTCCAGGTCTCTTTCTTAGACAAGACTACTTATCAGTCTAAAATTTTACTTAAAAAAATAGATATAAATGAATCTACACGAACCAAAATAGGAGAGTTACTCACAGCTTCTGATTTCGTGAAATTTGCTGATTCAAGTATTTCAAACGAACGTATCGAATTTTTAAAAATTACCATAGAAAATGTCTTAGAAGATACCACACCTCATTTAGACCAAAGAGCATGATTGAATTTGTACGATATACTGGGTATGATTTTTTAGTGCCGAATTGGCTTTATTTGTTATTGCTTTTACCTATATTTTTTTTACTTCTTCTTCGCAAAGAACGATCTAAAAAATTCGGTGTTACATTCACACACATTTCCGCTGTTCAGCATGCCCTTTCTTCTGTATCTGTAGATTGGTTAAGGCGCATCATTTTATCTCTGAAATTATGCTTTGTAGTTTTTATAGTAATTGCTTTGGCCCATCCATTTACATGGGAAAAACAAAAGGAAAATGAGGATATAAATGGTGTTGGTATAGATATGCTTTTTGTTCTTGATGTCTCTGAATCCATGCAGGCCATGGATTTGAAACCAAATAGGTTGAGTTCAGCAAAAGATGTCATTGAACAATTTGTGAGCAAAAGGAAGGGAGATCGAATTGGTTTAGTAAGTTATGCTGGTGAAGCGTATTCGCTTTGTCCTAGAACGATCGACCACTCCTTGCTTCTTTCTCAACTTAAGAGGGCTAATGGTCAAGATATGCTTCCCGGAACCGCAATAGGAGTTGGTTTGGGTACAGCTGTTGCACAGTTAAAAGGAGACACGACAGAGTCAAAAGCAATCATTTTATTGACCGACGGAACCAATAATCGAGGGACATTAAATCCTGTGGAGGCAGCTTTATTGGCCAAAAGTGAAAGTATTAGGGTATATTCAATTGGGGTGGGAACCAATGGCTATGCTCCGATGCCCGATCCTTCTCCCTTTGGCCTTGGTTATTTCAATGCTCCTGTTGAAATTGATGAGGAGGTCCTTAAAGAGATATCAGCTGTTACTGGCGGAAAATATTTTCGTGCTACTGACTCTCAATCTTTAAAGAAAATCTTATTTGAAATTGATAAGATTGAGAAAAAAAGAATAAAGAATAGGCCTGATATTCAGGCGGGGATTCCTCTGCCTCACAATCTTTTAGTTTTAATTCTGATATTGGGTTGTCTTATACTTTTTGTTGATTTTTATTTATTCAAGAGCCATGAGTAAGAGCGCAAGTAGATATACTTTGAATGCAAGAAATGGTCTTCTGATTGATATTTTATTGTCAATTATTTTGATTTTGACTCTTGCGTATTATTTGACTCGAGGGCTTCACTTCCAGTTTGTGCATGTGTTTTATATATTTCTGCTTCTTGTTCCTGCTTATTTCTTTCTTTACAAAGAGCACCAATCAATCCTAAAGCGATGTACTCATCATTATACACAGGGGAGTTCAGATCATCCCCAGCGCCATATTATTAAGTTTTTGGCTTTGAAATTTTGTTTTTTGGGTATCGTTTTTGCTATCGCAGATCCTGTTTTTGGCGAGGAGGATAC
>CESZ01110415.1_pt1 | contig 24999 bp, 20 predicted proteins | sample 531081 | NCBI WGS metagenome assembly CESZ01 (sample SAMEA2621260, study PRJEB7988) | marine metagenome | biome: marine biome (ENVO:00000447); feature: surface water layer (ENVO:00002042); material: "saline water (ENVO:00002010), including plankton (ENVO:xxxxxxxx)" | depth 5 m | reverse complement strand
AGTTTTTTTTATCAATACTAAATATAAAAAAATAGAGTATTAAACCTTAATAAAACAGTTATTTATTTAGAAGCATTTCAGGGGTCACAATGGTTCTAAATCCTTTATGGTCTGAGCCAGAATCAATACTTACTCCCATTCTTGCGGAAATTCTATAGCTTGCACAATAGGAGTCATGACACAGGAAAGACCCCCCCTTCATCACATATTGAATTTCATAAGGGTTATTAGGGTTATAGCAGCTATTTGCACCCTTTGGATCAATAATCTTTTTTGAGGAGTCTATTTCTTTATAATAATTCACATTAAATAGATCGTCAGTAATTTCCCATACATTTCCAATCATATCATAAATTCCAATACTATTTGGAGGATAAGATTTTACAGGTGCTATCATTTTATATCCATCACTAACTTTATTATAAATAGGAAAAGTCCCTTGAAAAGTATTAGCATTCAAATTAAGTTCGTTTATATTATCACCCCAAGTATAAATAGCATTGGAATAATTCCCTTGTGCAGCTGATTCCCATTCAGCTTCAGTTGGCAGTCTTCTGTTTGCCCATTTACAATAAGCTTGAGCATCTTCATAAGCAATATGTACAACTGGGTAATTACCTTTATTTTTAATATTTGATCCTGGGCCTCTTGGTGCTTTCCAATTTGCACCAATTTTCCATTGCCACCATTGCATATGATTATTCATATCGGTAAATTGATGAATATATTTTTTTTTAGAATTAATTTCTTCGCTATAAAGTTCTAGATACTTATCATGAAATATTAAACTTCCAGGTTGAAGAATTGAATCATGTGGTTTTTCAGTACCGGGCGGAACAATTTTCTTCATTTCTTCCCAATTAATTTGCCTTTCAGCTATAGTTATATATCCGGTTTCTTCAACGAATTTTTTAAATTGATTATTTGTAACTTCTGTTTCATCAATATAAAATCCGCTCACATAAACCTCATGTGATGGCTTTTCCCTCATCATAGCATTTAAGTCACCATCTTTTGCTCCTTTTAAATATGTTTTGGGCTCTACCCAGACCATTCCCTCAGGAGGGGTTAATGTTTCGTTAGCACAAGAAAAAAATAATGCATAAAAAAGTAAAACTAACTTTAAAAAATAAGGCATTAGTTTCTGCTAAATTTTGCTAATTCAGGATGGTAATAAAAAGTTAATCCGAAGGGCTTTACAAACTCTTTTAATTCGTCAGAAGCATTTCCGAAAACATCAATTTTATTTATATTAAAATGGTCTAAAAATTTTACAAAATGAGCTTCTAGGGGGCCACCTTCAGAAATATTTTTCCCATGCTGTATCATCGCATTACCGTTTAAATACCTTTCAATAAGAATAATTTTTTCATTTGATTTATAAAAACCCCAGCCAAGTGAGTTGGGTTCGTTTTTATCAACTGCATCTGTGTAATATTTAGAAAAATCAGCTATTTCATCATCTGATTTACTATCATTAGCAGTCATTTCAACAACAAAAATAATTTCATTTTTATTGTATTCATTATTTTCAGGTGTCTCACAATTAAAAAGTATAGCCATTAGCGCTATAGTAAATATTATTTTTTTCATTTTTTTAAGATATTTACTGAAATTAATCAAAAATTTGATAACTTAAAATTTATAATAAAAATAAAGCCATGCCAAGTAAATTTTTTGGGAATAGATTTGATAAACAACCCAACAAGAAAGAAAAAAATCCAAATCAAAAATCATCTAGTGCTAGAGCTAAGAATCAAAGTAATAGATCAAAGTCGGGAGGAGTTAGAAAAGTAGGCAGAGGAGGTTAACTCACACAAAAAATATACAGCTTTTCTAGTTGCATATTAATTATATTGAAAATATGAAAAAATTGTTATTGATTTTATTATTGGGTTTTACAATGGTCAATTGTTGGGACTGGGGTAAGGAGTTTAATCCCAAAGATTCAAAAGAACTTAGTATTATAGAAAAAAATAAAAAAAACTCTATCAACTTAATTGTATCTGAGGCATTAGATAAATTACCAAAAGGTGCGGAATTAAAAAATGTAGATTTAAATGAAATTACAAAGGGAGACAAGCTAATGTCCGATGAGATGTTAGAAAACGTTTCTACAAAGCAGATTTTATATTTTTCTGGAATATTATTGATTGATATTAACCAAACAGAAAAACCATTTGATAAGGGAGATCAGGTTAAAATTGATGTTATTGCATCCTACAGTACAGATAATATGGGTTTAATTACTGAGCTAAAGGACTTAAAAGACAGTAAAATTCAAGTTAAAAAACAAGGGAAAGGAGAATGGATTAACTTTAATTAAACTTAACTTTTTTAATATGATTTTGCCTCTATTTATATAACAACAGGGTATTTGTATTTTTGTTTATTTCCCACTTCTTAAATCTTTCTAAGAAAGTAATACCACACAATAGGCTGCCATTATCAAAAATGGCAATTTCAACATCAGTAACATTATAATCCCCAATTTTTACTTTTTTCAGTTTTGCCATTTGAGCTTCAACGGTCTGATTGTTTGCCAACATATACTCTGATTTTCCAGAGTAACTATATCTATCTAAGACACCGTTTAATATAAGTTCTCTTTCGGTATCACGATCAATAACGATGTTTGTTGCTCCTGTATCTAACAAAAAATATTTTTCAACACCACCACCTAAATCTATTTTCAATTTATAACCCATGCCTAAATAATCTATTAATGGAACCCTACTTGAGTAACTACCTCCGTATATATATCCCTGATTTGATTGGAGTTCAGTCATTTCATCAACCCCTAAAACCTCATTTAAGCATGGAATAACAATTTCGTTAAATGCATCACTATTTTCGTTATCTGCATCCATCATTTCTCCATAAGTGTAACCTCCAGCAAACATCTTATCTGTTGTACAAGTACAATATTCCCATGCAAGTTCTGTAGTAAAAATATCATCCTCATCATATAAAAGTGCCTCTTTAGCACAACTTTTTATTGCTTCATTCCTTAGTATTTTATCAATTTTTGGATCACCGGTTTTTTTCATTTTTAAATTACTAAGTGCATTTTCATTATTTTCGGCAAAGCCTTCAATACAATTCATAATAATTTCCAGATTACCTTCCTTAAAAAATAATGACATCATATCCTGTTTGATAGTGGCTTCCATCATTTCAGATGAAGTTATATTAGGCATTAATTTATCAACAACACAGCTACAATATTCTGTCCATCCAACTTCAACAACTCCAATATTAAGTTTGGCGCTTTGTTTTAATCCTGATGAAACACAAATTGATATAAATTCTTTTCTGTCTCCAACTGTTACGCCATCTTTTGTTTTTATAGTTTGGGAGAACAGTGAGGTCAGATTTAAAATGTAAATTAAAATCAGTAAGATGTAAAATTTGCTTTCTTTATTCATTAATTTTTATTTTAGTTTAATATATAAAATAAATTTCAATAGTATTTGATTTGAACATTCAGAGATCAAAATTTTGTATCTTGTAAGTTAAATATATGAGACTTTTAGCATTTATTTTATTTTTATTATTTGAGAACCTTTCTTTCTCACAGCAATGGAAAGATATGGCTAATGACCCTAATATTAATCTTTATGATGTTGTTGCTGAAGCTGAATCATATTTTCTAAATGTTGATAAAACAAGAAAAGGGTCTGGATGGAAGGCATATCAAAGATGGCTTCATGAAAATGAGCCAAAATACTATCCAAGCGGTAATAGAAATAATATTGAGTCAAGTTTTGTTTCAAAAGAATTTAAAGAATTTGTTTCAAAAAATTCTGACTCAAATAAAAAAATTTTTGATAACGGATGGGAAGAGTTGGGTCCATACTACATCGAAGAGGTTACAGGTCATTATGCTGTTGGATTAGGCAGAATTGAATCTTTCTACATTGACCCTAATAATGAGAATAGAATTTTTTTAGGATCAAGAAGTGGTGGGTTTTGGAAGACTTTAGACGGAGGTGAAAGTTGGGAAAATACAACAGATTTTTTATTTGCATCTGGAGTCAATACCATTGCTGTATCCCCAGAAAATTCCGATAGAGTTTTAATTAATGTAAGAAATTCCTATAATGGGACAACACATGGAATTTACGAATCTACTGATGGAGGTCAAACGTGGTCAATAACAAACTTTAATCCTGAAAATTTGAACTGGGGAGGGCTTGGCACCTATAATAGAATCTATAAAATAATATATCACCCTTCAATACCAAATCTAGTTTTTGCGGGAACTAGTGAAGGAATCTTTAGGTCAACAAATAATTTTGAATCATTCTCTTTTGTACAAACTGGAAATTCGTGGGAATATAATCAAGACTATGATTATATTGAATTTCACCCCAATAATGAAAATATAATTTATGCCTCTACATTTAATAATGATTCTCAAATATATATATCAACTGATGCTGGGCAAAGTTTTTTTCAATCTGGTGCCATTGATGGAAATTCAAGTAATATTAGATTATCAATTTCTGCTGCATGTGAAAATTGTGTTTTTATTGGTTCAAGTGATGGTGTTTGGAAATCTGAAAATTTGGGTCAGAGCTTTTCGTTGGTAGGTAATCCTTCAATTTCAAATTATGGAGCATTTGCAGTAAGTGATACAGATTCAAACTATATGCTTTTTGGTGATATTGATACACACATATCAACTGATGGTGGTACAACCTGGAATCAAGTTACTTATTGGGCTACTGGAAATGCTAATTATAATACTACAGGTCAATATGTTCATGCTGATATAAGAGGGGCAAAAAGTTATGATGGTATATTTTGGGTTAATACGGATGGATTATTAGCCAAAAGTATTGATTATGGAATAACTTGGGAAATATTTGAGGGGCAATCAATTAGAGAGAATTATTGCCTTGGCGTTAGCCAGTCAAACCATTACAGAACAATTACAGGATCGCAAGATAATGGCACAAGTATAAAGAACGAAAATAATTGGATAGAGTTTTATGGTGCAGATGGTATGGAGGGTATTATTCATCCATTAAATGACGATTGGATGATTGGAAGTATTCAATTTGGAGGTAAGAGAAGGACTAAAGATGGAGGTTACAATCAAGACGGGGTAAACCCTGATGATTTTAGTGGTGATTGGGTAACTCCTTTGTTTTACGACCCAAATGACCAAATGACAATATATACGATGACTAATATTTTATATAGAAGTGATGATTTTGGCTCTACTTGGACTACTCTTGGCAACAGCTTGTTTTCCGGTAATATCCAAAATGCTGCTATTGCGGAAAATAACTCTAACACTATTGCAATTTCTAATAGCAGTAGTTTAAAAATTTCTAATGACGGGGGGTTAAGCTTTTCAGAAGTTTCACAAAATCTTCCTGATCAATATATTACAGATATAGCTTTTGACCCAAATGATGATAATACAATTATCATTACCTACGGAAGTTATGCAAATAATAATTCAAAGGTATATATTTCAAATAATCAAGGAGATAGTTGGCAAAACATCACATATAATTTAGGAAATATGCCAATAAGAAGTGTGGTGATTGATCATTCCGAAAATTCAACAATTTATTTGGGAGCTGAAATAGGGGTTTATAAGAAAAGTATGTCTGAAAATAGTTGGGAACTATTCAATGAAAATCTTCCAAATACAACCATAATGGAATTAGAAGTTGTTCGAGGATCTAATACATTGAGAGCAACTACATGGGGAAGAGGTCTTTGGGAATACTCACTTTCAGGCAGAGAAAATTATCCATCTATTTTATCTACAAGAATTTCAAATCAACCCACGGATACTCAACCAAAAGTTGGAATTGATCAATTTGTCTATTCTACAATTGATTTTGAGGGGGATTTATCTAATGTTTTTGTAGAATGGACGTCTGGTTTATCTTCTGAAATTATTCCAATGTATAATTCAGAAAATAATTTGTGGATTTCTGAAAGTCCCATTCCAAATTTTGATGCTAGTACCAAGGTTTTTTTCAAAGTTTATGCTGAATCATCCACTGGTTTGCTTTCTGAGACCTATAAGTTTATGTATGAAGTGAGAGAAAATATTCTATGTACTCCAGCAATGAACTGTGATTATAATGATGGTTTTCAGTTTTTTCAATTACAGGATATAGATAACCCTTCAGGATGTGAGGGGTACGCTGATTTTACTGAAATGACAACTGATTTGGAACAAGGTTTAGAATATGAATTAACTATGACAACAGGATATGGTGATCAGTATATTAAGGTATGGATTGATTATAATGATGATTTAGATTTTACAGAAGACGAAGTTATTGTTAACAACTACATAATTGCAGCTGGTGAAGCGGCTGGTGAATATACTGAAACTATAAGTATAGCTATTCCTGATGAAGCTTCATTGGGTCAACATATTTTGAGGGCTAAATCAAATTGGGCTGGAGAAGTTCCAGAGAACTCCTGTTCTGAAACGACTTACGGTGAAACCGAAGACTATTCTGTAGTTATTGTAGAATCTTCATTAGGTATCATTGAAAACTCTTTTGTAGAAAACCCAATTATATATCCAAACCCAACAGACGGCAATATCTCAATTGATCTAAGAAATAACTATAACAATGTAACAATCCAATTAAATGATATTCTTGGGAGGAAAATAATAGAAAAATCATATAGTCAAGGAAAAGTTTTTAATTTAATGGTTAAAGAAACACCTGGTATTTATTTTCTCATCGTCGTAGCTGAAAATAAAAAGGTTGTATTTAGATTATTAAAAAACTAATTTAGGTTAAATTCTTCTAAAACGGGAAGTTCTCTATTATCAAAATCAAAGACAGCTTGATTTTCCCAACTTGAGCCATTTGTAGAATTTTCACCAGCCCAAGCAATTCTTTCTGCACCCCAGTAGCAAAATCCTATTCCATTATTAACTTCTAATATTAGATTTTTAACATCTCTAATAAAATCCTTTTGTCCTACTGGGCTTGCGGGATATTCTGGAAGAATAAGATGTTCTTCTAATCCTACATTGTTATTTGTCCAATCATTCCAACCCAAGGTAAATGGATATGAGGTTTCAGCAATCAAAATTTCTTTTTCAAAATTAGACGAAAGGCTTGATAATTGATCTTGTAAATCATTTAATGACTTTCCGTGATGCCAAGGGTAATACGACACCCCTATTATATCATAATCAACGTGATTAACAATATTAAAAAACCAACTTGAAGATTCAAACCCAGCACAATGTAGAATAATTTTTGTATCAGTTGAGCTATTTCGGACAGCACTAACACCCTCATTTACCAATTCAAGAAACTGTTCTTGATTTTCTGAAATTTTTCCATGGGGGAATAATATCCCTGTATTTATTTCATTACCAATTTGTATATAATCGGGATCTAATACATTCATTATATGACTTGTATAAATATATACCTGATTTTTCAATTCTTGAAAATTTAAAGACACCCAATCACTTGGAATTTGTTGTTGCCCAGGATGAGCCCATGTATCAGAAAAATGAGGAGTAATCCATATTTTAAATCCTAATGACTTTAATTCATCTGAAAATTCTTTTACTTCTTCAAGTGATGATGATTCATTCGCAGGGTTTACCCATAGCCTTAATCTAACTGTATTAACTCCATTTTCAATTAGTGAATTAATAAAGTTTACTTCATTATTATTAATATTATAAAAAGTTGGGTTAAAACTTAGCACCTTTGGATAGTCTGAAATATCTACACCTGAAATTATTGAAGAAGAATTCTGATTTATAAAGGGGTCATTCACATTATTAAAATCACATGAATAAACAATTAATATAATACATAATAACTTATTTAAATTTTGATTCATTTATTTATTGTCTTTTAAAGTCTGATTAGTTCATGTAATTATTTGTTGTAAATTAGAAAACTAAATTAATCTTAAATGTATTATAAATATCAAAAATTAATTTTAATATTTTTGCTTTTTTTTCTTGAGACCTTTAGTCAAAAACAATTTTCTAATCCGATTATTCGTGGTGGCTACCCAGACCCATCCATATGTAAAGTTGATGATACCTTTTATTTAGTTAACTCTTCGTTTGAATATTTTCCAGCTTTGCCGATACATAAAAGTAAAGATTTAATTAATTGGGAATTAATCGGATATGGATTAAACAGAAAATCTCAGGTTAATTCTGTTGTAAATCTAATTGATGTACAATCTGATGGTGGAATCCACGCTCCAACCATAAGGTTTAATGATGGAACTTTTTACATCATTACAACTAATGTTTATTATGACCAAGAGATGAAGGAAACAGAAATGGTAAACTTTATTATTACAGCTGAAGATCCTGCAGGACCCTGGTCAGACCCTATACATATTTTAGATGCCCCAGGAATTGACCCTGATTTATTTTTTGATGACAATGGAAAAGTATGGTATGTTGGTAATCAAATGCCTGAAAATCCAAATTTTGATGGCGAAGGAGAGATATGGTTGAGAGAATTAGATTTAAATAAATTTGAGTTAGTAGGTGAAAAATATTTGTTATGGAGAGGTGCATGTGGTGGTGTTTGGGCTGAAGGACCTCATATGTACAAAAAAGATGGAAAATATTATTTGATAATTGCTGAAGGGGGAACAAGCTTTAACCACGCCGTAATGGTTGCTATGAGTCATGAAATAGAAGGTCCCTACATTTCAAACCCAAGAAACCCGATAATTACATCAAGACACCTCTCCTATGATAATTGGGTTAATAGTACAGGTCATGGTGATATAATACAGTTAGATGATGGAAGAAATTATATGGTTTTATTAGGAATAAGAAATCAAATGGGAAGAGGGTCAAATATGGGAAGAGAAACTTTCCTTGCTCCTGTCAAATGGGAAAGGGAGCCTTTTGAATGGAAAGAAAATAAGTATTTATGGCCAGTGGTATCCCCACAGACGGGAAGAGTTGAAAGATTAAACAATGTAATAATTGAAGGTTCAGTTCAAAATAATAATCTATCTTTTGAAGACAACTTTGATTCAGATAATTTGAATTTAATTTGGAATTTTAGGAGGTATCCGCTTCATAATATTTTTAAGCTAGATATAAATAATGATAGGTTAAAACTGATTTGTCATGCAAACAAAATAAAGGATAGAGGTAGGGCTGCCCTTTTAGGATTTAAGCAAACAGAACTAAATTTTGAATATGATTCCAAAATGTTTTTTGAACCAAAGAGGAATAAATCGGAGGCAGGAATTAGTATTTTCCAAAAGGATGATAACTATATTAACTTTACACTGATAAGAGAGGATAATGAAATTAATTTACAAGCTTATTATACAAAAAATAATATGATAATTGATTCTGTTAAGGAAACAATTTCTGAATATCAAGGGCATATTAAGTTCAAAGTAATAGCTAACAAAGAAAGTATAAAGCTATATTATAGAATGAATAATTCAAACTTCAAATTATTCACATCATTTGATGGAGATATTATCAAAAGTAAAGGATATACTGGCGCCCATTTAGGCCTTTATGCATCTGGAAATGGAGCATTTACCAAAGATTTTGCTTCTTTTGATTATGTTAATTATCAAGTGAGGAAATAATATATTGCATAACCAATCATTGTTAAACTAATAAAAAAGCTAAGCTTCACAAGCGATTTATTGGTTGGATTTTTTCTTATTAAAATTCTAATGATCCAATTTAGGATAAACAAAACAATTATAATTATAAGAGGTATTGGCATAAGTTCTTGGGCATCAGTAGCTCCTTGATGTAAATTGATCATTTTTAATTTTTATTCAAAATTAAATTAAATTCCCTTCAATCTTTCATAAAACTCTCCAAATTCCTTATAGAAATTTCTATTTTTTATAAATGATTTTCCGGGCTTGACTATTAATTCATTTCCTATGGTCGTAATTTCATAAGACCAAACAAATGGTGAGGAGTTTTGATTATACCCAATTTGACCAATTTTCAAATTCCAAAAAATAATTTTATCATTTTCATTTCTTACTAAATAATGGCCATTTGCAATAATTATTAATTTTTGAATTTTTTTATTTTCTAAATACGGTTCTAATAGGTGGTGATTTTTTGGGAATTCTCTTGAAAATAAAACTTCTGACTTATCAAAAAGAGAGTAATAAGTGAACCGGTATGCATTTTTGGTTTCAATTTGTCCAGCCCATAGTATGCTGTTAAATGGAGTTGGTTTTGTATCAAGATTTATATATTCTATACCTTGATCTTCCAATGCCTTATTAATTTTGTAGAATCCAATTCCCTTTGAAATAAAAGTAAATACCAAGTATAATGAGCTAATTATTAGTCCTAATGAATTATATCTTCTTCTTTTATTTGATGATTTTTTCTGAAAACATGTTAGGAGTAAAAATATTAGAAAAGGTATAGTGTAAAGTGGGTCAATTATAAAAACATTATTTGTTGCCACCCTCCACTCAAATGGCCAAAATAATTGGGTTCCCCATGTAGTTTGAGCATCAAGCAACGAGTGTGTTATCAATACTAAAAATAACATCTTAACCCAATCAAATAGGCTAACATGTTTCAATTTTAAATATTTTTTTTTCAATAGCCAACCAAAAAAGGGAGCAGCAAAAAATGGAAAAATTAGTGAATGTGAAAACCCCCTATGTAATTCTGAAGCACTAAGTTCATCAACAAAAAATCTCAAAACTATATCTAGATCAGGAATAGTTCCAGCTATTGCACCAATTAAAATCGCCTTATTTCCAATTTTTCGTCCAAGAGATGCTTCTGCAACAGATGCTCCTAAAACAATTTGAGTTAATGAATCCATAGAAAAAGGGGGGGTTTATAAACCAATATTAGGGCTTCAATAATTATACGTTATATTAAGGATAATAATTAAACTTTACTAATTGATCTGGCTACAAATTGCTAAGCCTGAATTATTTTAATTTTTTAATTAGTTTTACAATTTAAAAATTCTATAGTAATTGTGAAAAAACTAATTATTATACGTCATTCAAAATCATCATGGAAAGATTTAAGTTTAAGCGATTTTCATAGACCGCTGAATAATAGAGGTAAAAATGACGCGGCATTGATGGCTGAATATCTAAGAAAAAAATATTCTGAAATTGATTATTTACACTCCAGCAGCTCTGTAAGAACATATGAGACTTCCAAATTTTTTAAAAATAAAATTCAATTTGATAAAATCAAATATGATGATTCCTTATATCATAGTTCTGCACGCTCAATTCTTTATATGATAAATAATTATTCTGAATCATTTACTTCAGCTTTGATAATCGCTCATAATCCAGGATTGACAAATTTGATAAATGACATTTCAAAAATGTACTTAGATAATCTACCCACAACAGGAGTTGTTGATCTTGATTTTAATTGTACTAAATGGAGTCATATTTCATCCTCAAATATTAACTATTGCGAATCAATATTTCCCAAGCAATTAAAATAATTTTATATATTTAAATTGCTAACCAATTTTTTTCAAAAATGAATTATATTATGATATTACAGCTGATAATTTCAATTGGACTTATTAATGTATGGCTCATTAGGTTTAATAAAGCTACAAATTATAGAGGTGGTGATGCAAAAAACATGAAAGAAGAATTCTTAGCTTATGGTTTGCCAATTTGGTCTATGTACCTCATAGGTTTTTTAAAAATATCGATTGCAATAATGTTAATTATAAGTATATGGGTTGAACAATTACTGAAGTATAACCTAATTGCCTTGTCATTATTGATGATTGCTGCTGTAATTATGCATTTAAAGGTTAAAGATCCTATAAAAAAATCATATCCAGCACTAGCAATTTTATTTATAATTTCATTGATAATGTACCAAACAATGAAATAAAAAAAACCGCCCATGGGGCGGTTTTTTGTAAAGGTTTTTATAGTTATTTTATAACTTAAAAATTATTCCTAATGTTGGGCTTGCCCATCTGTTATTCATTGTTCCTTCCCATCCTATGCTCATAGAAGAATTATCTCCCATTTTGCTGTAAGAAAGAATATTTGCAAGGTTGAAGTCAATTATAATATTTTCAGTCATAAAATAATTAATACCAAAACCTGCTCCCAATGAAGTTGCTGTATCAGCATAACTGTCACCACTATCTATACCTAAGCCTAGACTAAAGTATATTTTGTTTCTTTCATTTAGATCCATAAAATAGTTTCTAGCTGAAAAGTGAACCATAGTGTCTGATAATTCGCTTGTACCATCATCACTATTCATAAGGCCAATTGAAACTCCAAGAGCCCAACTGTCACTCATAAAATAATGTACACCAGGTGCAATTGTTGAATCACTCGTTTCAACACCATCAGTGTCAGAAGAGCCGAATGTTACACTACCACCTAATACCCAATCACCTTTAGCAAAACCGTAGTCTGCATCGTCTTGAGCATTTATAGTAGAAATTCCAAAAAATAATACTGTAATAAAAAGTAATAATTTTTTCATTTTAAATCAATTTTTAGTTAATATGAGGCAAATATACGAAATTATTTAAAAATCAATATTTATTTTGCGAATTCACCAATATACAACCACTTTTATTGCTAAATTTTAACAACTTAATTCTTGAGTAACAATTAGTTAACAATACCATTAAAATTTATTAAATTTGTTTCACAAACTAAATAAAATGAACAGACAACATCTTTCTTACAGAAGCTCTAATCCGGCACTTAATTCAGATACTTTTAAGACCGATTCATCTAACGGCTCTTTATTTTTAGACAACACCATGACAATTAATGGCACTGTAGATAAAACGGCATTAGCCCTTATTTTACTTGTACTTTCAGGGTACTATACTTACTCTCCGGGATCTGAAAATATGATATGGCTTGGCACTATTGGTGGTTTAATAGTTGCAATTATAACAATATTTAAGAAGGAATGGTCTCCCTTTACGGTTCCAATATATGCTGTTCTAGAGGGATTGGCTTTAGGCTCTATTTCATACTATTACAACATACAGTATGAGGGTATAGTTCTTCAAGCAATTTCCCTTACAATACTTGTACTTTTTTCGCTACTTTTTGCATATAGATCCAAAATAATAAAACCTACAGAAAATTTTAAATTAGGTCTATTTGCAGCTACATCAGGTATTTTCTTACTTTACATCATAAGTTTTATAATGAGTTTTTTCGGTTCGGGTATTTCATTGTTAAGCCCAGAAAATACATCAATGTTAAGTATAGGATTATCTTTTGGTATTGTAATAATAGCTGCTTTAAATCTTGTAATTGATTTTGATTTTATTGAAGAAGCCTCAGAAAAAGGAGCTCCTAAATATATGGAGTGGTATGCTGCATTTGGCCTCTTAGTAACTTTAATATGGCTTTATTTGGAAATACTAAGATTATTAGCTAAGCTAAGAAATAGGTAATTTTAGATAATATTCGAGATTTACATAACATCAATTATAAAAGCAAGCCCAAACACCTCTCTTAACTGTATTTTTTTAATTGCGTTATCATCGTATAAACACTGAATTATTAGATTTGTAGATAAATAATTATTGATTTTCATAATATAATTTTTTAGTCATTTTATTACTTCTAATTATAAGCAACAAGTTTCCGTCTTTTAGCCAACTTCAACTCTGATATTTTCTGTAGAAAGTTAGAAAAATCAAAGGGGGTTTTAACTCTATTTATATAAATTTTATTAAGATCATAACCTAACAATAATGCTTTATTTACAACAACTTGAACCAATTCGCTTGCCGAAATAATATTTAATAACCTGTGTTCACACAACTCAACATTTTCTTTTAGGAGTTTTGTATTTTGAGATTTCAAAATTTCAATATCCTTAACCCTTGCAAAAAGTATATCACTAGTAATTTTATTCATTTCAATTGCTTCTAAATTTTTATAATATATATTTTTAGCATCACTAAATTTATAATTTGAAATTTCTCTAAGTTTAATTTGAAAAAAATTCCAAAGATTTTTATATAAATTGTTATTTTTCTCTATGTCAAAATTAAAAATTTTATGCTGATTTGAATATGATGATAAGATAAATGGACTTTTTTTGTAGTGGCTTAAATAAAAAAAAGTTTTAACAATTTCTATTATTTTAATTCTTGTGTGATTTAATTTCGAGTATTTAAAAATCACACCCTTTTTTGATTTATTAAATTTTATAAAACTGCAATTTTTTTCAAATATTATAGAGCCTAATAAGTCTTTTTTTGTGGAATTATTTTCAACCCTATAATTCATTAAATCTGAAGGGTTCATGCCTCCGCATATAATGAGTAAAATAAAAATTGAAATAGATTGAAGTTGATAAATATCCTCAGATTTGATAATAGATTCAATAATATCTTCTTTATTAAATAACGGTTTATTTTTTTTAAAACTGTTTTTTTCAATTATATACTTAGGTATTTCAAACCTTTGTGTTATAAATCCATCTCGATAGGCCTGATTCATTATTACTGACATTTTCTTAACATATGAATTTATGGATGTATATTTAATCCCAGACTTCAATGTATTAGTTTTGAATTCATATATTTTATTTTTATCCATTATGTCACCAAAATTTAAATTGTAAGTCTTTAAATATTTTTTAAAAGCTTTGATAACATTTTTATAATCATTTGCTGTAATTCTATTTTTATTTTTGCAAAATTCATTATTGACATATTCTTCAATTGAATATAAATCAATTCCTTTGCTTAAGTAAACCTCTAATTTTCTAACAGTCCAGCTATATTTTTTAAATTTCTTTAGAGCATCTACCCTTTTAATTTCTAGTTTTTCAAGTATCACTTTCATTGAAATTGGCATTTTATCTTTATCATTTTGCAAGTACTTGTCATCAATAAACACCCCAGTATTTATTTTTTTTCTATAATTTTTTGCACTACAATCAAAAATAATTGCTCTTTTGTCTTTATTATTTTTATAGCTTGATTTCGTGATTTTAATGTTCATAACTTTCCATAAATTTTGTCATAAAAAAAAAGTATTATACTTATATTTATTCAACATTATTTATTAAATATAGTAATTATATATGTAAAATTTTGAATTTTGTTCAAGCATTTTATTTGCCTTTTTTATTAATTCTCAAATACTTTATTTTGGTCTAAAATCTCCTCAATTATTTCAATAATAATATTTTCAAATAAACCTGTCTTATTCCTTGAAATTAACACCTCTCCCTCGAATTTCCCCTCCAAAACTCCATCTTTCATATTTTTTAGTGAAATTATTCCGCTTTTTATTTTATTTCTTTTGGTTTTTTCAAATAGCCCTAGCATATAAATTATTAGTTGTAGGTTATATATTCCTTTTTTATCTTTTAATTCTTTACAGTTTTTCACCTCAAGGTCTCTCTTGTAAAGCTTCTTTCCAGTTTTGTAATCTATAACCCGCATTATTCCGTTGTATTCATCTACTCTATCAATTTTCCCTTTTAACGTATAATTTTCATTATTTATTTTAATTTTAAACTCCTTTTCAACTCCAATTATTTTTATACTATTTCCGCTTGTTATTTCTTTTTTGTCTAGTTCTATTCCTCTGAGTACGTACTTCTTTGCAGTTTCAATCATTATTACATTCTTACCTCTTTTTAAATTCTTTTCATTAACATATTTTCTAGCAATTCTCTCAACTACTTTTGGTATGGTTACAGCAATTTGGTCTAATCCTTTTATTGTTAAATTTTTGCCTTCTAGTTTTTTATAAACTCTTTCAAGTGATTCATGAATAATATTTCCCAATGTATTAGACGCCATGCTTTCTTCAATTTTTTCTTCTTTTATCTTAAGTACATATCTTTCAAAGAATCTAATCTTATCATACACGTACAATGATAGCATGGATGTGGTAATCCCTTCCTTAATTGATGAATTTATTTTTTGAATTACTAGCGAAGATTTTATATATTTTTCTTTATTTTTTTTTAATATTGGCGTTTTAGGCACCAAAATATTTTTTTTAATTTTATGAATTCCTTCCACCTCAATCTGAGTAATAAATCTGCTGATCTCCCCGTTATTTATTGTATCTGGTTCGGTATTGTATGTCATCCATACATTTTTAGCTCTCTGTATAATTCTGTAAAAATGATAAGAAAATACTGCATCTTTTTCTTTGTATGTTTGAAGATTATTTGATTTTTTGATTTCAAAGGGAATAAAACTATTATTAAACGTAGCCGGTAAGATACCTTCATTCATAGACGTTATTATAATATTATTGTAGTTTAGAAGCCTTGTTTCCAACATACCCATAATTTGAAGCCCTTTAACCGGCTCTCCGTTGAAGGGAGTTGAGTTCATCTCACAAAGTTCTTTAAAAATTATTTTTAATGAATTTATATTTTTTAAAAAATTAAATTTTTCAGTGGCTAACTTAATTTGTAAAAACACTTTATTTATGTTATATAAAAATTCAATAGTTATTGAATTAAACTCAGATTCTTTTGAGTAATAACTTTTAAATATACTAATCAATTTAATACATGAGTTTATAGCATGAGCAGGGTCAGACCACTCAGAAAAAATAATTTTATAAACATCTTTATTTGGTTCATCAATTTCAATAATTTCTTTTTTGTCTAAATATATCAGATTTTGATTTTTAATTTCTGAGGCTATGTCTATATGTTTTTTCAATATTGGAGTTATAAGTTCATGGGAAATAACCGCTAAAATGTGCTTATAATAGAAAACTCTTTTTGGTTTTGAGTGAATTTTAAAAAGTATATTAAAAAACGAATAAATGCTAGAATTATTCAATGGATACCCCATTGTAATATTTAAATCTTTTACATTTTTGGGTATAGAGTTTATCATTGGTATCATCATTCTCTCATCAGCTAAAATAATTGCTGTATTCTCTAAATCTTGAGCATTCATTCTACTTAAGATATTGCCTACATATTTTATTTGACCAATATTTTTCGGAACACCTATAACATTAATATTTTTTTTGTGTTTATATTCTTTGCTTAAAATTTTAATTTTATTGTTTTTATAGTAGCTCCATTTTTTTATATATGATTCAATAAAAAAAGTTGCATTATTATAATTTGAGTTTAATATGCTTACATCAATATCCCAATAAATCTCTCCGTTGTTGCAAATGATTTTTTGTATTATTTCAGACTCAGATCTACTCAATGCATTAAATCCTATAAAAATGTGTTTAATATTTTTAAGCTCTTTATAGTTATCAATTTTTTTATGTGCATCACGATAAATTAAACCCTGATATCCTTTTTTATTTTTGTATAAGCTTTTTATCAATTCGTTATGAAAAACTTTAATTTTACTCCAAAATTCTTTATAATTTTTTGTTAGATTGGTCTCTTTTTCAAAATTTGACCAATGATTCAATTCTTTAAAGTTTTCTAAATAATCAAACAGTGAATTAGTATTACATAGTTCTTTATCAATCTCATTAAAATCTTTTAAAAGTGTTTTCCCCCAGGAAACAAACTCATCAAATTTTTGTTGTTTCTTTTTGTTTGTTTTACTTATATAAACTCTGTAAAATTCAAATAAAAGCTCAGTATTTGAAATTTTTTCAATTCCTGAAATCATTGACATAAAATCATCGATTTCATATATATTTGGCGAGAATATGGTTTTATTTGATATATTACTTATCTCTCTTTTTAAAAATATTTTAGCTCTTTTATTAGGAAGTATAAATATGTAATCAGAAATATCAAGATTTTCAGTAATAATTTGGTTAACTACATTTTCTATAAAACCATGCATTTTATAAAAATAAAAAACGCCTCGCATTTGGCGAAGCGTTTTTTAATATAGTATGTAAAGAGTTATCTACTTATTTAACAAATTTGATCTCAACCCTTCTGTTATTAGCTCTTCCTTCAGAGGAAACATTCGTATCAATAGGATTAGTTTCTCCAAAACCAACAGCTTTTAATCTGTCAGAAGAAATATTATTTGATGTTAAATAATCTACAACTGCAGAAGCTCTTCTTTCAGAAAGCTTTTGGTTAAAACCTTTTGTACCAACACTATCTGTGTGTCCTTCAACACTAAAATTAGCAGTTGGATATCTCAATATTATTGAAAGAATTTTTTCTAAAACAGGTGGAGTACCATCCGTGAACGTAGTTTCACCAAAGGCAAATTCAATTCCTTTAGAAAGCTCTAGCATCATTTTCATATCTGACTCAGATGGACCTTCTGGACACCCATCGTTAGCTACAGAACCAGCAACATCTGGACATTTATCATCTTTGTCAGCTACAGAATCTCCATCAGAATCTGGCCATGGACAACCTCTGTTGGCTCTTGGACCAGCAACAGTTGGACAATCGTCTTTACCATCAGCAATCCCGTCACCGTCACCGTCTGGACAACCCCCCAAAGTTTCTAAACCAGCTACTTTAGGACATCTGTCTTTATTATCTGAAATGCCATCTCCATCAGTATCTGGGCACCCATTGTATTCAGCTAAACCAGCCAACATTGGGCAGTCATCTTCACTATCCTGAATACCATCACTATCTGAATCTGGACATCCGTTAAACTCTTCTAATCCAGGCACTTCTGGGCATTCATCATGATCATCGTAAACTCCATCACCATCAGTATCAGTTCCACCAAATTTTACAGAAAGCATAGCTGACCATCTCATAGTTTTTCCTTCATCAAGAAGAGGAGTATTTGACATTCCCAAGTCATCCATGTTATGTCTATACTCTGACATTAACGTAAAGCCAAACACATCGTTAAACCAATGATTTACTCCAACTGAAAGATTACCAGTTAAACCATCTTGGTTATCAAACCATGTCCATCCTGGACCAATCCCAACAAATGGTTCAAACTCTTTTCCTAATATTCTAATAGGTAAAGCATCTGATAAATCAAATTTTAGCATAGCATCTACATTGAAATAATCATTCGTTGTATTAGCTAACTCTAGCCCTTCAGCATACTTCGTAATGCTATTAAATGAAGCACCTACTCCAAAAGATAGATTATTACCAATATATTTAGAAATTGAGAACATAGAGATTGGAGACTTTGCCGTATTCCAGTTATCATCAACATCAAAATAATCAGCAAACTGAGTACTTGAATCAGCCTGAAGATCAATTGCATTAGTACCAAAGCTAAATTGCCAGTTGTTATTCTTATCTTGAGCATTTAAATTTGTAAGACCGAAAACCAAAGAAATAGCTAAGGATATAGTTAAAATTTTTCTCATAATTTTTTTATTTACTATTTAATATTTTCCGCAAAAATACGGATTTATATATAAATTTAGTGATTTTCTGATAAAATATGACTTTATTTCAAAGACATTAATAAATAGAAGATATTATATTGAGATTATTAGTATATATCAACTTCTATTTTTTTATTAATATAAACCAGTATTTTTTTTATAACATTCAGATTCATTTCTTGTAGAATTCTTTCATATTTTTTTAACTGATTAATGTGTAAATGATTTTTTAATCCAGTTTTATATTCAATAATCACTAAATTATCTTTGTTTAGAAAAGTCAGTCTATCAGGTATCAGATTTTTGCCTGTACCAGAAATTATTTCTCTTTCATTAAATGAAATCAAATTTTCATTAAAATATTCAATCAAATCTAAATGATTAGTGATTTCAAAAATCATTTTTTCATATTTATTTTTTTGTTCTAAATTGATATTACCTAATTCAAAAAATTTATTTAATACAATATTGATATCTCTTGAAGAATATATTTTTGACATAATATCATGAAAAATATTTCCTTCTTCTTTCGCTATATCAAAATCATTAATCCATGAATTAGAATTTTTTGAGCTTATAATTATATTGTGTTTTCTTCTTGAGTTTACAACAAATTCGTTTTGTATGAGATTTTCTACAATTTTATTATGAGTTTTCTTATTGATTTTTTCTCCAATTTCATATAAAAGTTTTGACTCATCCCAAATATTTATTTTTTTTAAATAGCTAATAAAAATTCCAGAAAACATTTTAATTTTTTCATTTCCTTTAGAATCAACATTTTTTTCAGATATAATATATATTTCCTGTTTTGCTCTCGTTAGGGTAACATATAATAAGTTAATATTATCTATTTCTAATTTGCATAAATAATTATAATATAGGTTATGATCAATTTGCTCCAGATCTTTATTCACACTAACTAAAATTTTTTTCAAATTAATATTTTTATGATTTGTTGTATCAATCCAGGCTTTTGGATTCAAATCTCCGTAAATATTTATGTTAGCATATGGATAGATAACAATGGGAAATTCTAGCCCCTTAGATTTATGAATCGTCATTATCTCAACTGCATTAATCTCTTGAGGACTAACAATATTTAACTTTTCTTTTATTTCATCGTAATATTCAATAAACTCAACTAAGCTTGTTTTGAACTTATTCACATATTCAAAGCTAAAATCTAAGAAGAATTGGACATAAGAATTCCCATTCTCAATAAGTTTAAATTCATCAATGATATATTCTACAGCTTCATATATTGAAATGCCTTTGAGCTTGTTAAGATCAAAATCAAAGTTTTCAATAAGAATATGTTTTTTAATCTGATTAAAGCTTTTATCAATAGTTTCAATTAAAAAATTCTCTAGGGGTATTTTTATCAAACCAAGCTCACTTAACGATTTACATAATTTAACTTTGTTAATTTCTGATTTTGAGATCGAAAAATTAATTAAGTTTACAATTAAATTAACTTTTGGGCTCGAGTTAAGGTTTAATACTTCAGAGGATATTATAGGAATCTCATTCTCTGTTAAGAAATCTCCAATTGCAACGCCTTCCTTTTTCTTTCTAACAATTATACAAATATCTTTATAACAATATCCTCTTTTGATTATATCATTGATATTTTTTAAAGTTTGAGAGTTATAATATTCTTTTTTATCAGAAATATTATTATCACAAAAATTTATATTTATATATCCTTTTTCTTTTGAATAGGCAGTTTGCTTAGGAAAATCTAAGATATTTAATAGGCCATGATTATTGGAGTAAATGTTGGAAATATGCTTAAATAGATTATTGTTGAAATTAACAATCTCTTGAGAGCTTCTAAAATTCTCATTTAAATTAATTTCAAACTTTTCACAATAAAAGGGAGACTCCTTATTAATAAGCTTCATAAAACCATCTACGTCCCCACCTCTCCAACTATAAATCGATTGTTTTGGATCTCCAGCAATTGTCAACGATGAATTTTCAGAAGACAAAGTATCTTCAATCAAAGGCCTAAGGTTTTCCCATTGTAATTTGGATGTATCTTGAAATTCATCAATAAAATAATGGTTAAATTTTGTACCAATTTTTTCATAAATGAATAGTGCAGGTTGATTTCGTATTTCGTTATTTACGATTTTATTAAATTCAGAAATTAATATAAAATTTTCCTCCCTTTTTAATAAATCAATTTCTTTTCTCACTTGACTTAATATTGAAACTGGAGAAAGGTTATTTAGTATATTTTCATATAGTTTTATTTTGAAAACTTTGGTCTTACATCTTTTGTAAATATTTAATAACGTATTTCTTATATTTTCTATTTTATAAATTTCGATTTCATTTGCTGTAGAGGAGTTTAAAGTACCTTTATTTAAATTTTCTTCAATTCTATTTTTGTACAAATTTGCAAAATCACCTTCAGAGATTTTGATAAAGTGATTTGGAATATTTTGACGTGGAAAAGCTTTATGATTAATTTTATTTTGATTAATCAATTCTAGCGCACTATTTGCTAGAATTTTAACCCTAGATCGATTTTTTTTGATTAATGATTTTAATGCTATTTTACAGTTATTAAAATCTTTAGTTTTTAAATTTTTCAGCAACTCTAATTCTTCATAATTATTTTCATTAAATATTATTTTTCCAAAATTTTGTAAATCTAAAGTTATATCCCAGCTTTTATCTTGATCAGTTTTTTCAAAAGAAAAATTTATAAGTTCTTTTGAATTATCTTTTTTAATTTCAACTTTTGAAATTAAATTGTCAATTGCCATATTTAAAATTTCAATTTGGTCAATTTCAACTTCATATTTGCTGTCAATTCCTAATTCGTATGTGAAGCTTCTAACAATTTTTTGAGTGAATTTATCGATAGTTGATATTTCAAAAGCACTATAATTTTTAAGTATATTATTTAATATTTTTGATGATTTTAAAAAAATTTCGTCTTGACTCAACTTGGTTTCCTTTATGATTTCATTCATCATTATAAAATCAGGATCGGTTGAATTTGAAAAGTTAATAAGATAGTTAATTATTCTTCTTTTCATTTCATTTACTGCCTTATTTGTAAACGTAATTGCAAGAATTTTTTTAAATAATCCAATATTTTTTGATTTCAAGATTAAGATTAAATAGTCTTTTACCAGATTAAAGGTTTTACCAGTTCCTGCTGAAGCATTAAATATTTTAAAATAATTGGCCGAGTTCATCTTTTACACAAGTTAGGCATACTTGTTGATTTTTGATAAACTTTATTGTAAATTTGATTAACAAAAAATTATTTGAAATGAGCTTTAGTTTACCACAATTAGAATACCCTTATGATGCTTTAGAGCCTCATATTGATACTAGAACAATGGAGATTCACCATTCAAAGCACCATCAAGGTTATACAAATAACCTTAATATTGCTATCGAAGGAACTGAAAATGAATCAAAAGACATATTAGATATTTTATCAAGCTTAGATATGGGGAACATGGCATTAAGGAATAATGCTGGGGGATACTATAATCACAAGTTATTCTGGGAAATAATGAATCCTAACGTTGATAATAAAATGTCAGAAAATTTAAAATTAGCTATTGATAATTCCTTTGGTAGTATTGATAATTTTAAAAATGCTTTTTCAAAAGCTGCTTCAACCAGATTTGGATCAGGATGGGCATGGCTGTGTTTAAAAGACGGAAAGCTAGAAATATGTTCAACCGCAAATCAGGATAATCCTTTAATGCCAAATGGATGTGGAGGAGTCCCCATACTTGGCCTTGATGTATGGGAGCATGCTTATTACCTCAATTATCAAAATAGGAGACCCGACTATATTAACGCTTTTTTTAATGTTGTAAATTGGGGAGTAGTTTCAGAAAAATTTAGTCAAACTCACTAATAAGCTCTTTTTTTATTCCCCTCAAAAAAGTTTACAAATGCTGTGTTTACAACTCTGTTTCCACCTGCAGTAGGATAGTTGCCAGTAAAATACCAGTCACCTTTTGAGTTTGGACAAGCCTTGTGTAAATTTTCGATAGATTGGAAAATTATTTTAACATCTCTTTTTACCAAATTTGAACTTAACAGTTCAGTTATTTTATCTGATATTTCCTCTGCACTAAAATATTTATAAATTGCTTTTACGCAATTTTCCATATTTTTATCTTCCAATTTAAGTTCTTTTTTACAATTTTTATAAACTTCTTTTATTAACGAATTCATACCTTTTTCTTTTAAAAGCTCTAAAGCTGCATTAAAGGCTATCAAGGTTTCTAAATTTGCCATATCAATACCATAGCAGTCAGGATATCTAATTTGTGGTGCAGAAGAAACTATAACTATCTTTTTTGGATTTAATCTGTCTAGCATTTTAAGAATACTTTTCTTAAGAGTTGTACCCCTAACAATACTGTCATCAATAATAACTAATGTGTCATTTGTTTTTATTACACCATAAGTGATATCATACACATGCTCAACTAAATCATCTCTACTGTCATCTTCGGTTATGAATGTTCTTAGTTTAACGTCTTTAACTGCGATTTTTTCTATTCTCGGTCTAACCGAAAGGATTTCTTTTATTTTTTTCTCTGACAGCCCCTTTTTATCTATAATTTCTTCACTTTTTCTTGCATTAAGATATTCTTCAACGCTTTCAATCATTCCAAAAAATGAAGTTTCAGCAGTATTGGGAATGTATGAAAAAACAGTATTTTCGATATTGTAGTTTATTTCTTTTAGTACAGTTGGCATTAACAATTTTCCAAGAACTTTTCTTTCATTGTAAATATCAGCATCATTTCCTCTTGAAAAGTAGATCCTTTCAAATGAACATGAATTATTTTCATTGGGTTTTATAACATTTTTTATCTCTACTTTTCCATTATTTTTTACAACAATTGCATCACCCGGGTTTAGTTCATTAATCTTACTCTTAATTATATTAAACGCGGTTTGAATTGCTGGTCTTTCCGAAGCAACAACTACAACTTCATCATCTTTATAGTAAAATGCAGGTCTAATCCCACTAGGATCTCTAATAACAAACGAATCACCATGGCCTAGCAAACCACCAATAACATATCCTCCATCCCATTTTTTTGAGGCTTTTTTTAAAATCTTAAAGATGTCTAATTTTTCTGAAATTTTATCTGTAATATCTTCTTTAAGAACACTAGACTTTTTTAAATCTTTTTGGATTTTCCTCACAGAATTATCTAGAAAATGTCCTATTTTTTCAAGAATTATTATGGTGTCTGTATATTCCTTTGGATGTTGCCCAATTTCAACCAAACTTTCAAATAGTTCTTTTGAATTAGTCATGTTAAAATTACCTGCTAAAATTAAGTTTCTGTGTATCCAATTATTTCGACGTAAAAAAGGATGAACATTTTCAACACTATTGCCGCCAAAAGTCCCATATCTTACGTGACCTAATAGTACCTCAGCCAAGTAGGGTACTTTGGACTTTAATTTATCAATATTTAACACTATTGACGGATCTGATTTAAGCTCATCATTAATTCTTTCGTTTATTTTACTAAATACATCTTGAATAGGTTGTTTTTCTGTTGATCGTATTCTACTTATAAATCTATTTCCTGGTTGAACATCAAGTTTAACCGATGCAAAACCTGCACCATCTTGACCCCTATTGTGCTGCTTTTCCATTAGTAAATACATTTTATTTATTCCATAAAATGCACTACC
>CESZ01054630.1_pt1 | contig 25326 bp, 20 predicted proteins | sample 531081 | NCBI WGS metagenome assembly CESZ01 (sample SAMEA2621260, study PRJEB7988) | marine metagenome | biome: marine biome (ENVO:00000447); feature: surface water layer (ENVO:00002042); material: "saline water (ENVO:00002010), including plankton (ENVO:xxxxxxxx)" | depth 5 m | reverse complement strand
TTATCCCAATTAATTTTATAGTCTGTTGTATCAGCAACAATTTTATTTCCAAACTCGTCGAAATACTTGACCTCAAATGTTTGCTTGTCAACATAATTGTTAATTTCATTTTTCCCTAAATTGGTCATCACAAATTTCAAAGGTTTTAGTTGTGAACTTTCACCAATGCTTCCAGCTAGTTTATTACCAAATCCACTTGCTGCAAAATATATACCCATCATAATCGATCCATATTTTACTGGTGAAAGCTTAGTTATAAAAGATAAAGCAACAGGTGATGCACAAAGCTCTCCAATTGTATGAAATAGGTATGCTAAGAAAATCCAATACATAGCTGCTTTTCCAAATTCTTCCTGTGATGCTTCTTGTGATGCAAAAACCATAAAAACGAATCCTAACCCCATTATTATTGTTCCAACAGCCATCTTAAATAATGAAGATGATTCATAATTATTTTTTTTCATCCATACCCAAAAAGAACCTATTAGTGTTCCAAAAATTATTATGTATCCTGCGTTAAGAGATTGGAAAACAGCAGCTGGAACCTCGCTTAAAAATGACCACCCAAGTTCTCTATCTACTTTAGCTTCAGTATATAAATTTAAAAGTCCGCCAGCTTGTTCAAATGCACTCCAAAAAACTATTACTATCAAAAAAGAAATCAATAAAACTATTACCCTATCTTTTTCAATTTTTGACAAAGGTTTATTCATTAATTCAATGTCAGATTTATTTTTTGAATCACCTAAAAAATTACCAACATTAGTAAGATATTTTTGGCCATAGATAAATACAGCTTGCCCTACTAACATACCTATTCCCGCCAAACCAAATCCATAATGCCAACCATATTTAAAGGCAACAACTCCAACAATTAGACTGGATAAAAATGCACCAATATTTATTCCGATGTAAAATATTGTAAATCCAGAATCTCTTCTAGGATCACCTTCTTCATATAGTCCACCTACCATTGTAGAAATATTAGGTTTTAAAAGACCAACACCTAAAATAATTAATATTAAGCCTGAATAAAATGCAAATTCTGAATTAACCGCTAATATACCATGACCAAGACACAAGAGAAAACCTCCATACATAACTGCCTTTTTTTGACCAGTAAATTTATCTGCTATCCATCCACCAGGAATTGAAGCTACATATACAAGCATTGTATACCAACCATATAAAACTAAGGCCTCACCAGTTGATTTACCAAGTCCAGGATCTACAGCAGAGGCTGAAGTTGCTACATACAGAGTCAAAATAGCCCTCATACCATAGTAAGAAAACCTTTCCCACAACTCAGTAAAAAATAATACAAATAATCCCTTAGGATGACCAAAAATTAACTTTTCTTGTTCTAGTGCGTTTGTAGTCATAATTTATTTTTTAGATTTCACTAAAATATTATATTTTACCTAATTATATTAATATATTCACTAATATATTTTTCTAAAATTTAAAGGCAAGTATAGTATATTTGGTTTGAAAAATTATAATCATGTCAAAAAAAATTGAAGGTTTCTCTAAATTATCCAAAAATGAAAAAATTGAATGGCTTAATAAGATATGCTTTAATAATAATGAAAAAGCAAAGGATATACTAATTCAGTACTGGAACTCCGATGATAGGCTACAAAAGTTACATGACGAATTTTCCGAAAATACAATTTCTAATTATTATTTACCATTTGCCATTGCTCCGAACTTTTTAATTAATAACAAAATGTATGCTGTTCCAATGGCAATTGAAGAAAGTTCAGTTGTAGCAGCAGCTAGTAAAGCGGCAAAGTTCTGGATGAACCATGGAGGTTTTAAATCAGAGGTAATTCAAACTGAAAAAATTGGTCAAGTTCATTTTCTTTTTCATGGAAATAGCAAAATAATTTCAAACTATTTTGATTTTGTCAAGCCTTTATTTTTTAAAAAAACTGAAAATATTACTAGAAAAATGAAATCAAGAGGAGGTGGAATATGTGATATTACTCTGGTTAATAAAAACTCGTATTTAAGCGGATATTATCAGATTTTTGCAACATTTGATACTGTGGATGCTATGGGAGCGAATTTCATTAATACTTGTCTTGAGGAATTTTCAAAAATTTTTATTCAAACAATCCCTCTTTACAATAATTACGAACTAAAAATTGATGATGTAGAAATTATAATGAGTATTCTATCTAATTATGTTCCAAATTGTATTGTAAAATCTGTTGTATCGTGTAGAGTTGAAGAATTAAATTCTTTAGAACCTAATTCTAAAAATTTTGCTGAAAAAATAATAAAAGCTGTTGAAATAGCTAATAATGACATATACAGAGCAGTTACACATAATAAAGGAATAATGAATGGAGTCGATGCAGTGGCAATTGCTACTGGAAATGATTTCAGGGCAATTGAAGCAAGTGTACATGCATATGCTTCAATGGAAAATTACAGCAGTCTTTCTAATGCTTATATTAAAAATGAATTTTTTTATTTTGAATTAAAATTACCCCTTGCAATCGGTACTGTTGGCGGAGTTACAAATTTACATCCACTGGTAAAAATCGGTTTAGAAATTTTAGGGAATCCCAATTCCAAAGAACTTATGAAAATTATTGCAAGCGTTGGACTTGCTCAAAACTTTGGAGCAATTAGATCACTAGTAACTACAGGTATCCAAAAAGGACACATGAAAATGCACCTTATTAACCTGTTAAATAAATACCAAGCTAATGAAATTGAAAAACAAAAAGCACTAGAATATTTTAAGATTAAATCTGTGAGCAGTTCTGAAGTGGAAAATTTTTTAAATAAAATAAGATAAAATGCTTTATAAAAGTAACGGCAAAATATTACTTAGCTCTGAATATTTGGTACTAGACGGTGCAAAATCAATTGCCCTACCAGCAAAAAAAACTCAAGACATGTTAGTAACTAAAAGCTCTAATAATTATATTACTTGGGAAAGTTATGATCACAATGAAAAGCTTTGGTTTGCTGAGAAGATAATATCAAAAGGAAATGAATTAACATATTTAGGCAAAAAAAATATTATTTCTGATAATTTATTAAGTGTTTTTAAGCATATTCAGAAAAACAAAGATATCTCATATTTTATGGGTAATAAATTTATAACAAAACTTAACTTTAACAGGAACTGGGGGCTTGGAACATCATCAACATTTATAAATAATCTCGCAAAATGGGCTGAAATCAATCCTTATGAACTATTATTTTCCACTTTTGAAGGCAGTGGCTACGATATAGCTTGTTGCGACAGAAATTGTCCAGTAATTTTCTCAAAAAAAAATAAGTTAATATCCATTAATGAAATTAAATTAGGTCCTGTTTTTGAAAATAATATATTTTTAATTTATTTGGGAGTTAAGCAAAATACACAGAATTCAATAAATTCATATTACAAAAGATCTTTTAATAAGTTAAAATCAATACATGAAATAAATTCAATAACGGAAAAAATTATTAATTGTAAAAATTTATATGATCTTGAAAATTTAATTGAGCTACACGAATCAATAATTTCAAACATATTGTCTGTAAAGCCAATTCAAGAATCTAAATTTAAAGATTACCAAAAAGGGAAAATTAAGAGCTTAGGATCTTGGGGGGGAGACTTTATCCTTGCTACTACTAAGGATAATGATATTAGTTATTTTAAAAATAAAGGTTTTAAATCAATTTATTCCCTTTCAGAATTAGTTTATATTAATTAATAAAAATTACCTCTAAAATCTTTTATTTCAGCTTTTTCTTTAAGGGCATTATAAACATTACTTCTTAAATTACTAGATCTTAATGAGCTAATTCTTTTCATGATCGATTCATAATTATCAAGTGAAGAGGCTTTTCTTCTGTCAATTACATAAATATAAAAAACACCAGTATTACCAATTATAGCAGAGGAAGTTTCGTTCTTACTCATTCCCATTGCATAACCCACTACTGAGGGCTCATTTCCCACAGATGAAATTACAGGATTGTTTATATTCACAGATAATGCAGTTTGCACTTCTAAATTATATTGACTTGCAATTTGTTCAATATCCGATGAATTTGTACTTTGAATAATGATATCTGCTTTTTTTTGATTTTTAACAATTGGCAATGCTGAAATTGAAGATTTTTCGTAAGACATCATTCCATCTTCATTTATGGATGATAACATAGCAACAATATAACCTCCACTATTGAGGCTAAATCTTTTTATATCACCTTCATTAGTATCATCATCGTGAGCCCATTTTACAATACTTCTTTGCTGTCCTATAATTGGAATATTTTCATCCATTTCTCCAAGATTATTTGCAGAATTTAAGATAAAGCCGTTATCCTTTGAAAACTGTCTAAAATTATCTTCATTAACTGAAATTTCAAAATTTGACACGTCACTATATACACTTTTTCTTGTTCTGTCAGAGGGTTGAATTTTGATAGCTAAATTTCCAACTTTAACAGCCTTCTGTCTTTTTCCTTGGGATAAAATTTCAATTATGTGATAGCCATAAGCTGTTTCTACTAGTCCAAGTTGGCCTGTTCTGTTCTCAAATGAAAAATCTCTAAATTCAGGTGCAAATGGGTCAAAATACGAAAATTGAATTTCACCATCACTTTCGTTACTAGCCAAATCAGACGATAGCTTGAGAAGTGATTTAAATTTATTTCTATTCTTATATATAGTATTAAGAATGCTATCAGCTGTTTTCTTAGCTTGTTTTTTATCTTTTATGATTTCTGGTCCACTTCGATATGCACCTTTGTATGGTATTAAAATATGCCTTACTTTAGCAGAATCAGGGATTAATCTAGATTCAATAAGTTTAGTAGCTTTAATATAGCCACCTTCAGAGTAAGGGCCATAAATCTCACCTATTTTTAGTCTAAATACATTTTCAGCTGTAGATGATGAAAAGGATGATTTAAAAACATATGAATCAAAAAATGGGATTTCAGAATTCAAATTGAGAAACTGCTCATTGTTTTTAGTATTTTTAAATCCACTGTATGTGATATTTCCTTCAATTTTATCAATAAGAAGATCATTAATTTTTGATACAGTTTCTGATTCATCCAAATCAGTTGGTTTTTCTTCAAACCTAACAAAAATTAGGTCTCTTGAGGGGTCAGAAGAATAATTATTTTTATTTGCATTTATATAGTCGTTAACATCGGATTTAGAAATTTTTATTTCAGAATCTGGTACTTCACCAAAAGGAATTTTTATATATTTAAAATCTACTACATCATTTGAATTAAAGTAATCCTGCTCACCTTCAAATCTAGAGGTATTCATACCAGAACCAATTAATTTATAATACATCTCCTCAAGAGCTATATCAGCTAAATTAGTCTGAAAATTATTCCAATCCTGGAAGTTCAATGAATAGCCTTGAAATTCAAATCTTTCTTCATCCGACATTTCCTTAAGATCAGAGATGAACTGATCCAAAATACTTTGATCAAATTCTCCATCTTCATTTTGAAATTCTACCGAACCAGAAAGGTTTGTTTTAAGAATATAATTCATCATTTCTTTTTCAACCACAACTCCAAGCTTTTCAAATTCAGATTTTAGAATAAGTTGTTTTAACTCAATATCCCAAACAGAATTCATTGACTGCAATGATGATCTTGAACCAGGTCTTTGTTGTTGTTCTAATTTTTTTACTTCATTCATAAAATCAACTCTATTAATATCAATTCCATTAACAACAGCGATACGACTTTGGTCATTTTTATCTGCATCAAAAATATCTGTAATATCACCACCTCCAGTTAATACAACGAATGAAAATAAAGCTAATCCAATTACAGTAATTAGTGCAGCTTTATTAGATCTTATACTTCCTAAAATTGCCATAATATAAGGTTAAAAATAGTGGTCAAAAGTAGCATTTTATTATTAATTATAAAAATAATTTTGAGATTGTAATATAGAAATAATTATAAAATGATAAATTAAGTTATTCTTATAATTATTCCTCTAGAGAAACAAAACCATTGACCTCCAAAAAGTTGATTTTTTCAAAAGACTTATCTGAATCAAAACCTTTTCCTAAAATATCTTTATCAGATGATATATATCTAAAATCAAAATTTGTAAATAACCACTCCTCAGTCCTATCATAATACAACTGGTCAGTTAATAGTGTATCAGACATGTGAGTTGAAATTACAACATTACCTCTCAAATCAATCAAATCACTATTTGAATATGAAATTGCATAATCAGCTGTAATCATTGTTTGATTGTTAAATTTATCAAATAAGATTACTTCTATATCATTTGGGAACTCAAAGTAAGGAAATGGGGAATTACTAAAATCTAACATTTGAGGGCTATTTAATTTACTGCTTACTAATCCTGAGTCCGTGTGTACCGTTTTTATTTCTTTAGCTGCAGAAATTGGAATATCCGCAGTCGTTAGATTAACTTCTAAAGCTGTATCTCCACAAGAAAAAAAGAAAATGATAAAAAGGACTATAAAAGATTTCAAATTTTTAGAGATTTGGTACTTTTATAGACTTATTTATCCAACAAGCTATTTTAATAACTTCACCTTCACGACCAGATGAGAAAATTTCAGATTTTTGAGGAGCTTTAGCTTCATAGTTTTTAGAGCTTTTTAGAGCAACGCTTTTTAGAGTTCCGTCAACTTTAGAAGCTTTCATTGCTTCTTTAGAAGCAAGCCAATAAACTGCTCTTTGACTAAAATTATCATTCCCACAATTTTTAGCAGTAGAAGCATACATTTGAGCAATAGCTAGATATGATCTACCCATTGATGGGTTAAAACTTAATGCTTGCATGTAATAAGATCTTGCCTTTGAAAATAATCCATTCTTTCTAAAATTTGTAGCAATCCTAAAAAGGATTTTAGCTTTTTCATAAGTATCAGTTTCTAATTCTATTGCCTGATTATAAAAAACCAGAGCTTCTGTAGAATTTCCTTGCTTATCTTTAATTGTACCTAGATAATATGCAGTTGAAGCACTAGGTTCCAGCTCATTTTTCTTCTGAACAATTTTAACGAAAAGTTGAGAATCATCACATTGTTTAAAATACAATCTATTCATCGCTCTATTTAACCACTTTCCATCATTTTGATTAGACTCAAAATTATTTTCATATAGCGGGATTAAATTTTCACAACTACCTCTGTCTCCTAAATCTTTTTCCATACCTCTAGAAATTTGATCATATGCTTTAAGAAAACTATTGTAGGACTTTACTAATCTTTTTTCTTTTGACGTCATTGAAATTTCTTGACCTGAGATAGTGACAAATTTATTTAACTTATTTGTGTAATTTTTTTTCTCATTTTCCACTTTTTCTGAAATTTCATCATATTTGGTAAACAAATCTTCGGCACTTTTTAACTCACTGTCGTATAGTTGAACCAATAACTTAAAATAGGTATACAAATTTTTCGGGTTATTAAATGAATTTAAATCTTCGTTGTATGCCCTATCAAAATTTAAATAAATTTCTAAAATGCTTAGTCCTAATTCATCTTTGAAGTCATATTGTAACTGTGCCGACTTTGCAATTATATCACCTAGGGGGGTTTTATTAGGGAAAAATTTTCTTTTTTCGTCCCACAATTTTAATAAGTCGTTTAGCCATAAAGTCTTTTCTTCACCCTGCGAATTATTTATCTTATATTTAAGAATCCTTTCCCCGTAAACATATATTGCACTATTGAATTTTGGATTTCTTTCTCTTAATTCCATCCAGGGTTCAAATGCTGCGTCATAATTCTTAGCTTTTACATATTCACTAAAAATTGAAAGCGAATTTATATCTTCTTCATTAATCTGGGAAATTGAATTCGAAGTAATGAAAAAAATGAATATAAATCCAAATAATTTTTTCATAATTAATTATATTTTCTTTTTATAAACCACCTATCATTTAAAGATAAACTAAATTGTAAATTAATAAAGTTTTCCTCAACTAGGCTTGCATTAGTGGTTCCTCTTTTACCAATTTCAATTGACGTGTTAACATTTGAAAACAAACCACCAGCAGGAATACCCAATCCAAATGTTATGCCGAATTCGCTAATGGATTCACCATTAATAACTAACCCTGTTTTTTCAGAGTAAAATCCTGCTCTGTAAACAACTCTATTCCAAAATTTTCCAAACGAAGCATAGTCAGGAATAAAAAAACCACCTATGGAAAGCTTAGCAGAGTCTTCAAATTCACTATTATCAATATTTATAAGCTCATTTGAAAAAACACTACTGGTAATTATGGAATATTCAGATCCCACGAACCATTTTTTTGTCATACCAATTCCAATCCCAATATTAGTTTTAGAAGGCATTGAAAGATCAGTTTTTTCAAGACCTATTGATTGCAAATCAACATTTATTTCATTGACTGGAAATTCTAGTTCTGTATTTGGATTTACAACTACTGATGCGAATGTTCTACTATTTCTTGAAGATAAATTATATTCAGGTGCATGTGAGAATGAGGCCTGAATTTCAAGATCGCTTTTTAATTTGCCTTTATAAATAATACCAAAATTAAAATTAACGCCACTTAAATCTGATCTATTCTGTTCACGAGCTTGATAATCTAGGGGTAACGATTCATCATCATATAGATACTCTAGAGCAGAATTTTGAATATTACCAAAATTATATTTTGCATCAAATCCAATTGAAAAGTTATCATTCACTTGGAATGCGAATCCTAGAAAAGCTTTATTTAATCCACCATTACCATAATATTTATACTGGAGTTGATTTTCACTATTTGAAGACTGTAATTTATATCCAACAGACGAGTATGGTATTAATCCAAATCCTAATCCAAATTTACCCATTGGGATATTTAAACCTAAATAATCAAAAGTTGTATTTGTAGTCTCAGTGGAATTATCAATGGTTTTAAGGTCTGTTTCAGAATGACCCAAACCAACAGTAAATTTAACCAATCTACCTTCGTTATTGAATGAAAACATATTCTTTCCTGAATATGAAGCTGGATTCCTGAAGTTCATGTGAATGCTATCATTGTATACACTCAAACCACCCATAGCTCTATTTTCAGATGTTCCTTTAAAATCAAGGGAGCCGATACCATAAAATGAATATGGAGATGATGTATTATTTTGGGAACTTAGAGTTGTAAAAGCAAAAAATAAAATAATTAATATTATATAACTTTTATTCAATTATTGTTTGTTTAAGTTTATAATGGAGTTTAACCCGTGCAATATAAAAAATTGATTCGCAAATATGGGGATTTTTAATGTCTTTGACAAAAATTTAGCGTCCCCCCCGGTTAATATAATATTTAAATTATCATAATCAGAATTTATTTTGTTGATTATCCCCTTAATTTCATGACAAACACCTCCAACTACGCCTGAATGAATAGATGCTATGGTTGAATCACCAGGAAAATTAAATTCATCAGACATTTCCAGCTCTGGTAGATTAGCAGTTTGATTCTTTAATGATTTATATCTCATATTAATACCTGGGGAAATAGAGCCACCAAGAAAAATATTATTTTGATTAATTACATCAATAGTTATACAAGTTCCAGCATCGATAATTAAACTATTTGAGTTTGGATAAAATTTAACTGCTGCTGCAGCTAATGCAATCCTGTCGTTTCCTAATAATTTTTGGTTTACGTAAGAAATTTTAAATGGAAGACTTAAATCTGAAGACAAATTATATAATTTTAGATTGATATTTTTGAATAAATGATTAATATTAATTTTGGATACATTAGAAATTAATACGTGATTGATAAATTCATACTCAGATAAAATTTTTAAAATTTCCGATTCAATACTGTCATTTTTGGAGTGAAAATTATAAATCAAATCAGAATTATTAAAAATTCCAAGTTTAAAAAAATTATTGCCTAAATCTATAACTAAATTCATCTTGTTTTCTAACTAAACAAATTTACAAAAGCATTTTCATAAAATAATTTTGGGAATAACAAAATTGAATATATCTTTGACGCGCTCTAAAGGTACCTTAGCTCAGTTGGTAGAGCAACGGACTGAAAATCCGTGTGTCCCTGGTTCGATTCCTGGAGGTACCACTTTTAGCCCTCATTCTTGAGGGCTAATTTTTTTTTAGTTGAACTTTTTTAATTTTATTATATTTACTTTAATCATCCATTAATTAAATGATACAATCTGACATTGATAAAGCGCCCTTAACCTTTCTTTCTGACAAATGGACTATTACGGTTGCATTAGTTACTTTATTTATATTTATGGTACTTTTTATTGGTAAAAAAATTTCCAAAAAACACAAAGAAAAATATGCCAAGATATTAGCTATAATTATGTTAGGTTTTTTTTTAACAAACCACTTATTTCTATTTTATCTTGGAAAATGGGATATAACTAAAGAAATTCCTATCCATTTATGTTCAATAACAGGTTTGATTTGCTGTTTTATTATGTTTTTGCCAAAAAATAAAAGGCAATTTCTTTTTGAATTTCTCTTTTATTGTGGAATCATCGGGGGCATTCAGGCAATTCTAACTCCTTTTATTGACACATACGGGGACCATAATTACTTTTATATTCAATTCTTTTTTAAACATGCAATGATTATTGCATTTCCAATTTATTTAAGAAATAATCTTGGAATGAAATTAACAAAATTTTCTTGGTTAAAAACTTGGATGGTTTTAAATATCTTGGTGTTAATAATTATCCCCTTGAATAAATTTTTAGACTCAAACTACATGTACCTTAGTGAGCCTCCAGGGGTTAAAAACCCGATGGTTATTGGTGAATGGCCAATATATATTTATTGGTGGGAAATATTTGTTCTAATTTTAATTTTAATACTTTTCTTTTTCTGTAAACCTAAAACTTTTGAAAAAACTAACTAAATTTTTAATATTATTTTTATTTCTGACTCTTGCATGTAATCAATCTAAAGAAAATGATTCAGGTGACATTTTTTTAAAAAAAAACATTAACTACAATAAATTAAATTTTGATAAAATTTATAAAATTAAATATAATCAGTTTTTAGAAGAATGGATTAATTATAATGAGTTAGAAACATATATTGATGAAATTAATTCAAACAATTTTAGCTCTTTGACTGATAATAGAAAGTATTTAATAAGATTCTTTAGTGGAATTAAAAATACTATACCAGAAATTATTGATAAACGTGAAATTAAATCTAGACTCACGGTTATTGAAACAGATTTTTTAAAATTCGAGTCTTTGATCTCAAAATATAAAATTGAAAAGGATGAAAAAGTTAGTTTTGTTAAAAAAATAAATAATTCATTTTCTAACCTAAATTTTCAAATTGATAAAATTATTGAGAAACAACAAATAATTAATTTTCAGTAGACTTTTGTGAATTTAGAGCATCTATACTAATCTTAGCAAGATTAAAATTGGGGGCAATTGTCAATGCATCATTCATTATTTCAATTGCTTCATCAATATTATTAACTCTGTCTTCGTTTATTTTAACCAATCCTTTTAAATACATAAAAGCTGCCTTCATTGGAACAGAATATGGTTGTTGACTTTCATAATAATTTCTTACAATATCACCATCAGAATTTGCAATCCCAAAAGTTATGTTTCTGGTAGCTCCCATGAGGTCACCTGTTCTAATTTTCATTTCAGCTAAATCATAAGCAATAAATGGGTTTGGTTTTCTTTTAAATAACTCTTCGTAATGGACCAAAGCCTGTTCAATATCATTAATTGCTTTGAGTGAAAAGGCCTTAACCTGAACAGCAAGATCTGAATCAGAATCATTCTTTTCAACTCCAATCGTGCTTAATGCTTCTACGTGTCTACCTTCATTCATGTAAAGGGTGGCTAATGTATCTTTTCTGGAATTATTAGGCTCAAGCACATTTAAATGAGTCAGTGCGTTTATGACTCCTTGAATATCAGCCTGAGACTGCATTTCTTTATAATATTTTTTAAAGTGGGATAAAAGTTCTTGACTTGACTGACTAAATGCACATAGAGTGCAAAATAATATTATTGATGTTGTTGCTTTCTTCATAAATTATTTTTTTTGCGAAGCTAATTAATTTTTTTAAAATGCAATTTGGACCAAAAATGATCCAGAAATAAATTCATCATCATTTTGGTTATTTAGACTATCGTAAACTGTATTAAATAAGCTAGCTTGTAATTTTAAACTATTCCCAGAAAGATATTTTGAAATACCCAATCCTGTATTTGAGGATTTTCTTAAGATAGAACTTTCATTAAGGTCAAACTCAGGGTTAAAATGTTCAAAAATAAAATCAATACTAAGTCCATTTTTTGTGAAATATCCAAATTGAATTCCTTGACTATCTCCGATTACCAAATATTCACTTATTTCTTGAGGAATTAACAAATTAAATGAATTTGGGTCCGTATAAATTTCATCCAAACCAGAGGCAAATGCATCAGCATATTCAAGTACAAGTGAAAAGCCCTTATATTTTAAATTAAGATCAAAAAAGAGTTGTGAATAGTCTGGGAATAATTCATTACCAAAATTATCAAATAAAGTAAAATCTCCATGACCATCTCCAACTTTATTACTTGCACCAAAATTTTTTGAATAGGCAATACCAAATTGAACTTTAATCTTTTGTTCGTGTGTTAGGTCAACAGTTGATAATTGATTTCCAGTAGTAAATTCACCAAAAGGAAAAATATTAACTCTAGATCCAAATTTTATACCCCCCTTATCTGAATCTCTCGAATCATCGCCGAAAGAATTTTTTCCATCTCCTGACGTAATTGCAAAAGTTGGGTTGAAAATAATAGATTTACCAAAACTAGTTTTAAAGAATAATCCGAATTCTTCTCCATTTTCAGTATAAGCACTACTTATAAGCCCTCGATTTGGAAATCTTAATTGATCTTCGTTATGAGTCATTTCTAAGTTATTATGACTAACCTGCATTTGGCCAAAATACAATGAGGTGTGTTTATCAAAGTGATATCCAATATATGCTTCTACTAAAGGATTTGAGGAACTATAATCCATCTGAATTTGAAAGCTCAATTTTTCATCTTTTGCAAAACCTGTAAAAAATAGATTTGAGTTTTGAGATTTAAACTGTCTATACACGTTAGAGTATATACCATCATTGGTATAGATATTTTCATCTGAGTAAATATAAGCTGGTTTTATAAAACCATATATATTGAACTTGTAATCCCCATCATTAAACGAAAAAGAGATCCCTTCTCCCAAATTAAAGCTAGCGCTATTTCTTTCAGAGTTCTGACTGAAAGTAAAATAAATTGATAGTAAAAATATTGTTGTAATGATTATTTTTTTCATGTTCTAATTATTTAAATTTTTTATTCTATAAATCGGCAAAGTATTATTAAGAGAAGTTTTTATTATACCAAAGCTGACGTAACTATTTGGCGCCTCAGGCTCTAACAATTCTGCAATTAAATTTGATCTTTTTTGTTTCATACTTATTAATATATCGCCCTTTGAAAATTTATTGTCATTGTATTCAATTGATGTAATAACTTTTTGCATTTTCATTTTTTCATATACTTTAAATTTATTATTAAATTCAATAACCCTATAACCTCCAGAGAAAATGATTGTATCATTTTCAAACTCAACATAATCAACTCCCACATCTTTTAATTTTTCTATGAATCCATAATCATTTTTCTTGATTATGTAAGCTATTGGTCTATCTATTTTGGATATTGCGTAAGAATCTTTTGAGCTGTGCATAGTAGTTTCAAAATCAATCAGCTCATTTGATTCAATATCAATTGCTTTAATAATATCAGAATAAATAGATCTTTCATGTTGCAGTACAATATCATCTGTGTAAGTATTTGCTAAATCAATTTGATCAAAAATGAAATTTGAGTTTTCATAGGCAGTTTTCAAAAATGAAAAACCGACAGCTAAACCAGAGTTAATTCTTCTTTTAAAGGAAGTCTTTCCAATTCCTACTCCTCTTATTTCAAATAGTGTAGCAATTCCATTATTTAATGCGTAAAAGTTGGAGCTAGATCTTGCAGTATTAGACCCAGTACTAAAGTGAATTTCACCCTTAAACTTCTCAGACTTAATATAATGCCTGTGCCTCAAATTTAATTTGTCAAGGGATTTTTTTGCATTTTTGACAAATAAAGTATCTATAATCTCTCGGATATTTTCTGGAACATTGAGATTGCCTGTATGTAAAAACATAACATCATAAGGATTTGATATTCCAAATGTACTTAGTTGTGAAAAGTCTTTTCTAAATGGTCTATACTCATGAAAATCTAAAGCAATGTGGGGGTCAAATTCGGCAAAAGCTCTTTTGGACGCTTTTGTTTCAGGTGCCATTATTTTTGTATGATCTCTATTTAAATCAAGACCATTTGCTGCATATCTATTATTTTTCAAAAAACCGTCAATATTTGCCATTGGTAGAATTGCTAAATCGATTTTATCCAATAAATAATTGTAATCTGAATCTTCTAGAATCAAGTGAATCAAATACAATAATGATTCGGTGCTTGCTGGCTCATTTCCGTGTAATCCACCCTGCATCCATATTTTGACTTTTTTTGAACTAATGTTTTTATTTCTTTTCAAATAAATAATCGGAATTTTTTTACCTTTTTGAGATTTACCAATAAAATTTGAGCTAACGATATCTGGGTATTTTTCAACTTTTTTATCAATGTAAGCCAACAATTCTTGATAGTTAGTAAATCCTTTTTTCTTTATAAGAGCAGGTGTAATATTTTCTAGATTATTTAGCTCACTAAAAAATTTGTTAGTAATCCTTTTAGGTTCTTGATTAAGCTGAGCATTAATTACCAAGGAGTAAAGAACTAATATGTAAGAAATTACCTTTTTTAGCATTTTTAAAAAGAAATTGTAGTGATTAGCCTAAATAATAATTCATCTTTAAAAACTACATCTGTTGTTAAGTCATTATCATGGTTAATCCCAAGGCTTCCGTCAACATATGTAAGAGAGGCCTGAATCTTAAATCCATAATTTCTTCTACTGAGCTTTGTTACACCAAGTGTATAATAATTAGGTCTATTATAAAATGTTGCATTATTCATAAAGGAATTTTCATCAGAAATTAAGTGGGTGAATCTACTATCAATTGAAAAGTTATTTTTAAATAAGTATCCTAATTGAAAATTATATGCCTGCCCCAACATCATTCTACCTTTTACATAGGCGTCTACATTCTGAATATCATTTACCAGAAAAGCTGTTGAAATTGAACCATCATTTCTTACTCTTTGTGTAATATCATCGGGCACTGTTGCGCTTGACTTAACATATTCACCTAAAGCTGAAAAACCTCTATACTTGAAAAGAAAATCAATTCCGTATTTGAAGTAATTAGGTAATGACTCTTCGTCGTTATTATTTAAGTATAAAAGCCTTCCACTATATCTTCCCCTTCTGCTACTCATTCCTGAATTATGACTGTAGTGTGCACCAACAACAAGTTTTGGAACTTGCTCTCTCACTACATCAATTTGTCTGAACTGACCAATATTTGTAAATAATCCAAATGGCAAATAGTCAATCCTTCCTCCTAATTTCAATCCACCCCTGTCATTCCCCATAACATTTTTACCGTCACCATTTGAAATAACTAAATATGGTCTTAGAAATGAACCTCTACCAGATTTTATCCTGCCAGTAACAAATATTCCAAATTCACGTATTGAAGCAAACGCTGAGGTTAATCTACTTCTTTCAACAAATTGTAAAGAATTTGAACTCATCCATAGTTCCCGATTATCAGCATAAGTTGTTCTTTGGCCAAATTTAACAGAAAAAGAATTATTAGGCGCATAATCAATGTAAGCATCCATTAACGGATCCTCATTTACTTCACCAATTTCTGAAACACCACTTAAATCAACTTGTAGTCTATATTTAAATCTCGGATCTTTGGCTTGACCATCAATTCTTAATCGAAGCCTTCTCATTCTGTACCTAGATGAACTTTCATCATAACCGTCAGTTTTTTTTGATTCAGCCATGGGTTGAGCATAACCAGTAAGTCTAATACTTTGACCTGATTCTCCTGCGAATCTTAATCCATCTCCAAATTTATAAGATTGCATTTCAAAATCCTGAGAATAAGAAAAACTGGTAATAAAAAAAGCGGTAACAAAATAAAATAATTTCATAAACTTTTATTTAATTAAAGTTAGTTCCATCGATTTTAGTTCCTGGTGAGAAAAAAGTACCACCAGATTCCCCAATTCCAGAATGTTGATAAAAAAGATTTCCATCAACATCAGGTTCTAAATTTAGATCTGGATAACGAGTATATGATTCATCAGGGTTATTAGAAAGAGGTTCAATATCAAATGTCAAAACCACTTCGCCATTTGTATTATAAACAGTGACAAAATCTCCTGCATTGTTCATATTTAGGATTCCTGCAGATGCAGTTTGAACAATTGCATTACCAAAGCTTCCAGTTGGGTTTCCACCTCCAAATAAGACAAGTACACCTCCTGACGGAAGTATAGTCCCTTGGGGAAATACATGCCTTTCCTGGGCATTATCATGAACAGTGTATCCTGAAAGATCTAACGCTCCACCTAAATTAATAAACTCAATAAATTCATCTTCTTGAGCCTCTCTTGTTCCATCACCATTTGCGTCTCCGATAATTCCAGAAGGCGGATCATATAATACCTCATTAATAATTAACAACGGTTGGGAGCAACCATTATATTCAGGAACACCTGCTTCATTAGGACAATTATCGTCACTATCGTTAATTCCATCACCATCAGAATCTGCATCATCGTCAAGAATTGAAATTGTAATTGATGAACTTAAAACTACTACATCATCCTGAGGTTCTACTGAAACAATAATTGTTTCAATATCTTCAATCTCATCATCCTGTATTGAGCTAATTGACAATGAACCAGAACTGTTTCCTGAGGGAATTATTAAGGAAGCTTCGCTGTTAACGTAGTCTTCATTCAAAGTGGCTGTCCCTGAAAATGATACGGGAAAAATAATTTCTTGATCAGCCTGTGAATTTAAAGATGCAGATATTAATATTTGCCCTTGATTTTCACTTATTTCATTTGAAGATGATGTCAATGTTAAAGCAGGTGAAATATCGTCTGTATCGCAAGCCTTGAGAATAAATAAAAAAGTCAATAAAGAAAGAAGTCTAATTTTCATGTACTAAAAGTTATATTTAATAATTATTAAACATAGAAAAAATAAATGAATTGTTGTTTTTTTATTCGTATAAATTTCATTTATTTATGATAATAATCCGCTAAATTCAAATGAATAGAATTTTAAAAAAATTTATTTTGATTTTTATAGTTTTAATAGTGTCATGTAATCCAACTGGCTCTAACTTTTCTGCTTTTCCTGATTATGTAATACCTGCTGAAATAAGTACTGGTCAAGGAATGTTTATTTTTCCATTTAATAATTTTGAAGTTGAAATTTTTTATCATGTTCCTGCAGCATATTCTGCCTCATCAAAAGTTGTTTTTGCCTTACATGGTGGTAGTAGAGATGCTGAAAGTGTAAGAAATAGTATGATTGAAAAATCAATTGAGTATAATTTTATTTTAATCGCACCAAAATTTTCACAAGCAAATTTTTCTCTTGGTGACGGATATAATCTTGGAAATGTATATATAGATGGAGATAATCCAAGTGATACAACATTAAATAACGAAAATGAATGGTCATTTTCTTTAATTGAGCCACTGTTCGATTCTGTTAAAAACTCATTATCATTAATTGAGGATAAATATAACTTATTTGGCTTCTCAGCTGGTGCACAATTTGTCCACAGATTCATATTATTTAAGCCAAACGCAAGGTTTGATAAAGTAGTTGCGGGAGCAGCAGGTTGGTATACTGTTGCTGAAAATACAATTCCGTTTCCATATGGTTTTGATAATAGCATTCTGATGTCAACAAATCTAAATAATCTATTATCAAGTGATCTTTTTATTCAAGTTGGTGCCTTTGATAATAATCCAAATTCTACAGGCTTAAGACATAATGAATTTGCTGATGCTCAAGGGCTAAATAGAGTTACTAGGGCAGTTCATTTTTTTGAAACCGGACAAAATATTGCTGACTATAATAACTTTAATTTTAATTGGTCACTTCATATTATACAAGGAGTTGGACACAACCTAATTCCAAATGCTGATAATGCATGTGATCTAATGTTTAACTAAATGATACTAAATAAAAATATATTTGGATTAATTTTAGGGCCAATAATCTTTTCAGTAATTCTGATATTTGTAGATGCTGAAGGGCTAACTTTTGAAGCTAAGTGTATTCTAGCCTCCACATGCTGGATGGCTATTTGGTGGGTAACAGAATGTATCCCAATTTCGGTTACAGCTTTATTACCTATAGTATTATTTCCTCTAACCGGCGGCATGGATATAGAAAAAACAACTGCTGCATATGGCCACAAATTAGTTTTTCTATTTGTAGGTGGTTTTTTAATTGCATTAGCAATAGAAAAGTGGCATCTACATAAAAGGCTTGCACTAAATATAATCACAGTAACCGGTACTAGTAAATCTAAGATTATACTTGGATTTATGTTATCTACTGCTTTTTTATCAATGTGGATTTCAAATACAGCAACTTCAATTATGATTTTACCTGTTGGACTTGCAATTATTTCTCAGCTAAATGACGATAAAAAAACATCTGAAAATGAGCAAAAGGCTTTTGGAAAATCATTAATGTTAGCTATAGCATACAGTGCATCTATTGGAGGTATGGCTACTCTGATAGGTACCCCACCAAATATGATTTTAGCTGGAGTTGTTGAAGAAAGTTATGGAATTAAACTAAATATGTTTGATTGGATGAAGTTTGGTGTTCCGATAACTGCTCTCCTACTTTTTTTATGTTGGATTTATCTTACCAGAATAGCCTATAAATTTAAAAATCCTGAATTCTCTACAGGAGGAAATGAAATTAAAAGACAAATAAAAAAACTGGGCAAATTTTCAAATGAAGAAAAAAAAGTTTTATTAATCTTTAGCCTTACGGCGATATGTTGGATACTTCGTGGTTATTTAAATGAATATATTGTACCTTTTTTAGAATCTATATCAAATATTTCATTCGATTGGATGAAAAATATAGACGATACTATAATAGCTATTTTATTTTCTATTACACTATTTATAATTCCTACAAAAAATCATAATTCTGAGAAAACATTATTAGCCTGGAAAGATACAATTAAACTACCTTGGGGAATATTACTTTTATTTGGAGGGGGTATGGCTATTGCTGCAGGATTCAAAGAAACCGAACTTTCTCAATGGGTTGGCACTCAGTTTAGTGAAATTGATTTTACACTATTCTTTATGATTTTAATAATTGTTGTTTCTATTAACTTTCTTACAGAGCTCATGTCAAATATGGCTGCTACTTCGGTAATTCTACCGGTTTTAGTCGGATTAGCAGTAACTTTTGACATTCATCCATACTATTTGTTAATGAGTGCTACGCTTGCTGCTTCATGTGCATTTATGCTTCCGATTTCAACACCACCTAATGCTGTTGTTTTTGGTTCAGGATTACTAAAAATTGAAGATATGTTTAAAAAGGGAATATGGTTAAATTTAATTTCGATTATTATTATAACATTAATCGTTTACTTCACTCTTCCTTACATTTTTGAAATGGATAGTTTATCTACTTTATCTACTTCTTGACAGTAACTATATTGTTCTAAAAATATGTAATTCTTTTTTGAGCCACCATTTCCATGAATATTTTTTCTAGTTTCTCATGTTTTGAATCATCTTGAAAATGTTCGTGATATATTTTTAATCCAAATTCAATAGCAATTTGGGAGTTTTCAGAAAAACTTGAAACCCAATTATTGATCGAGTTTTCAACCTCATCAGGTTTACATATTTCGTCAACAAGACCCCATCTAAAAGCCTTATTCGTATCAATTTTATATCCTCTAATACACCAATCTATAGTCTTTTTTAATCCAATTATATGGGAAAGAGATTCCATTACCTGAAGTGGAAAAATGCCTCTTTTTACTTCAGGTAAAGAATATGAAAGATTATCGTATGAAATTACATAATTACATCCAGCAACTATTAGACATCCACCGGCATATACATTACCTTGAACTACAGCTAACTTTGGTTTGTAAAGACTGTTAAATAAGTTACCAATAATTATTTTTTTTGACGGTTCAGGAATTGAAGATTTATGAGGTTCAATACTATTTTTTAGCGCCTTTAAATCAGCTCCAGCGGAAAAAGTGTCTCCACTAGACTTAACAATTAACTGCCTAACATTATTATTTTTTGAAACATAATTTAAGCAAAATGCAATTTCATTAATCATTTGAGGATGTAATGCATTTTTTTTATTTGGTCTATTCAATGTTAGAAAAAAAATTCCTTCATTTTCCTGAACATCTAAAAAATGAAAATGATTTTCCCAAAAATTTGATAATTGACTATCAGAAAAATAATTCATATTGTAAAATTTACATTCTAAAAACTCCAAAAGAGTCTGTGCCGTTAATTTTGGAATTATACACAGCCGATAGAGCAATTGATAAGTATTTTCTTGTATCTCGTGGATCAATAACACCGTCATCCCAAACTTCAGATGTGGTATACCATATGCTAGCTTTTTTTTCTGCTTGTTGGGCTAAATTATGTTTTTCCTCTAATAATAACTTTTCATCAATATTTTTATTTAATGACTCTGCAGATTTCCTTTTTACTATCTCCATTACACCTGCTAATTGATCAGCACCCATAACTCCAGATTTTGAGTTTGGATATGAAAAAAGAAACCTTGGGTTAAATGACCTTCCACACATAGCATAATTTCCAGCTCCATATGAATTACCGACTTGTAAACTAATATGAGGAACAGTGCTGCCAGCAACTGCATGTATCAATTGTGAACCTGCATTAATCATCCCATTTTGCTCGTGCCTTTTTCCAACCATAAAACCTGTTGTGTTATGTATAAATAAAAGTGGTGTGCTAGATTTATTTGCGAGCTGAATGAAATGAGTTGCTTTTCGTGCAGACTCAATAAAGATAACTCCATTATTTGCTATTATTCCAATAGGATATCCATTAATTTTAGCCCAACAACACAACATAGTTTTTCCATAATTTTGTTTAAATTCTGTATACTCAGAACAATCTATAAATCTCATTATTAACTCACGAATATCAAACGGCTTTTTTAGGTTTGAAGGAATTATTCCAAGAATTTCGTCTTCGTTAAATCTAGGTAACAAGGCTTGTTTTTCGTAATCAAATTTTTTTGATTTACTTTCATAAATTTTAGAAACTAAATCTCTGGTTATATCTAAAGCATGTTTTTCATCTTCTGCCAAAAAATCTGAAACTCCAGAAATATTGCTATGCATCAATGCCCCGCCTAATTCCTCATCATTTGCATCTTCGTTGGTTGCCATTTTCACAAGGGGAGGTCCCGCAAGAAAAACTTTTGCATTATTTTTTTGCATGATTGTATAGTCAGACATTCCCGGAACATAAGCTCCGCCAGCAGTTGCATTACCGAATACCACAGAAATTGATGGAATACCCTTTTTTGATCTTTTTGACATTTCCATAAAAAATTTGCCATAATTATTAAAAACTCTATCCTGATCAGGTAGATTAGCTCCGCCACTTTCAACTAGATTGATTGTCAGCAACTCGTTTTCAGTTGCAATTTCCGAAAGTCTAAGATTTTTTAAGCTTGTTGCATAGTCAATTGCACCTGCTTTTCTGGTAGCTACATTAGCATTAATTAAACATAAAACATCTGAAACATAACCAAGGATAACAACAGTAGTACCACCTGCTCCAAAGCCATTTTTGTGTTTTAAACCTGCTAATGACATAAGCTCAACAAATGGTTTATTTTTATCCAGAAGGAGATCAATTTTTTCTCTTGCAAGTAATTTATTTCTTTTTCTAGCTCTTTTAATTTTTTCCTTGCTTCCTTCATTTTTAGATAGCTCAAAATAGGATTCTAACTCTAAAATGATTTTTTTCATTGAGGCATAATTTTCAATATACTTTGAACCTAATACATCAATTTTAGAGTTTATTTCGTGCATTTTTAATTTGGAATAAAATCTTGAGCAAACAATTTAACAATTTTAATTTTAAGTGTAATTAATAATATTATCAAAAATTTAAAAAAAAGATATATAAATTATCAAAATATTTTTTTAGCAAATTATAAATGAATAATTCATAATAAACTAAGACAATTTTGTAATTTGTTATTTCATTTCAAAACAAACATAAAAAAATGTCAATTAGTAGAAAATATAATTTTAAATTTTATGATTGGGAAGAAAAATGCAGAAACAAGCCCTTTCTAAGACAGCCTTTTGGTGACAATTGGGAAGTATATACCTGGGGTGAAGCTGGTCAAATGGCTAGAAAATTAGCAACAGGTTTAAAAAGTCTAGGTTTTCCAAAGGGAAGTCATATAGGGTTAATGTCAAAAAATTGTCGTGAGTGGATTATTGCAGATTTGGCGATTATAATGGCAGGTTATGTTTCAGTACCATTTTTTCCTAGTCTTAAGTCATATGAAATTAAAACCCTTCTTGAATTTGGTGATGTTAAAGCTTTATTTATGGGTAAGGTTGAGGATTGGGATGAAATTAAAAAAGGGGTTTCAGAGGAAATAACTGTTATTAGTTTTCCTCACTATCAGGGTAATTCTAAAATAGATATAGGATATCAATGGAATGATTTTATAAACCAATTTGAAGCTCAAAAAGAAAACTATCATCCAAGTATAGATGATATATGGACAATTATATTTACGTCAGGAACAACGGGTAATCCTAAAGGGGTCGTTTTAAGTTTTGAAATTAATCAAAATACGGATGTCATGTATACAAAGGAATACAATCCTTTATGTGTAGATTTTGATGGAAATAATTCGTTCTTTTCATATCTTCCAATGAATCATATTGCCGAAAGAATTGCTATAGAGTTTACAACTTTCAAAAACGGTGGAGTAATTTCTTTCACCGAATCAATAGATACTTTTGTGAAAAATTTGTCTGAAGTTCAACCATCTGTATTTTTTGGTGTGCCAAGAATTTACACAAAATTTCAGTTAGGTATATTATCTAAATTCAGTCAGAAAAAACTAAACTTACTTTTATCGATTCCTTTTCTTTCCTCTTTAATCAAAAAGAAAATTCAAAAGGGTCTTGGGCTATCAAATGCAAAAGTTGTTGTTTCAGGTGCAGCTGCCATGCAAATTGCTCAAAGAAATTGGTTTAGAAAAATTGGTGTAAATATTACTATTGGATATGGAATGACCGAAAATTGTGCAATAACAACTCAATTACCTGGAGCAAATTTTAGTAAACCTGGTTCAGTCGGTAAAGTTCAACCAAATGTTGAAGTTAAAATTGATCAAGAATCAGAAGAAATATTGATGAGAGGCCCATATATAATGTTAGGTTATTATAATGATTACGAAACTACAAATAAAACTATAAAAAAAGGTTGGTTACATACAGGTGATAAAGGAAAAATTGATGATGATGGATATTTATACATAACCGGAAGAGTTAAGGACACTTTTAAAACTAGTAAAGGAGAATTTATAGATCCTGCAAAAATCGAAGCAAAATTTGGTGAAGTAGAGTATTTTGGTCAAGTGTGTATTGTTGGCTTGGGAGTTCCACAACCAATCATGCTTGTTAATATTTCTGAGCTAGGAAAAAAATTAGAAAAAGAAAATTTAACCGAAATATTAGAAAATAAGTTAGAATCTGTTAATTCAACTCTTTTCAATTATTTAAAGGTTTCAACAATAGTAATTTGTAAAGATGAATGGACCCCACAAAATGAAATACTTACGCCTACAATGAAGATTAAAAGAGGTAACATTGATAAAAAATATATGAGTAATTATGATAATTGGCATAACTCAAATGATAAAATAATTTGGGAATAATTATAGATATGTTTAAAAAAATAAATATTACAATTTTTATGTTTTTAATAACTGTTTATATCTATTCCAATAAATTAATCAGTGGTACAGTTATCGATTGTAAAACAAATTTACCTTTGATGGGAGCTGAAATTTTAATTAAAGATAATAGAGATATAAATCCAACTAAAGTTTTATCAAATTTTGACGGTTTTTTTGAAATCAATACTAATCAGAACACAAAAGAAATTTTAATTAGATATCCTAAATATAAAGAGTTAAAAGTTAATTTAAATAAAGAGGGAAACTTAGGAGATATTGTTTTGTTCAAAAAAAGAGGTTGTAAAAAAAAGTAAAAAGCATGGATTATTTCACAAAAGAACACCAAATGTTCAGAGAAAGCCTTAGAGATTTCTTAAAAAAAGAGGTTAAAGAGAATATTAATAAATGGGAATCTGAACAAAAAATACCAAGGGAAATTTGGAGAAAAATGGGTGATCAAGGTTTTTTAGGTTTAACTTATCCTGAAAAGTATGGAGGTTATGATCTTGATTTCTTTTTTGAAGTGATTTTATTTGAAGAAATGTCAAAAATGAATTCTGGAGGATTTGTAATTACCCAACAGGTAGTTCAATCAATGTCTTCTCCGTATATTTTAAAATATGGAAGTGAATTTTTAAAAGAAAAGTTTTTGCCTGGAATTATTTCAGGAGATTTAATTGGCTGTATCGGAATTACTGAGCCCGATGCAGGATCAGATGTAAAAAATATTAAAACAAGGGCCGAAGATAAAGGGGATCACTATGTGTTAAATGGATCAAAAACATACATTACTAATGGAGTTTATGGAGACTTTATTGTGACTGTTTGTAAGACCAATCCAAGTGCTGGCACCAAAGGTATAAGTCTCATAGTGGTTGATCTTAATTCTGAGGGTATAAACAGGACTAAAATTGACAAACTTGGCTGGCATGCATCTGACACTGCTGAAATTAGCTTTAATAATGTTAAAGTTCCAAAAGAAAATTTAATTGGTGAAGAAGGCAAGGGTTTTTACTACTTAATGAATGGTCTACAACTAGAAAGACTGATTTTTGTACCAAGCTGCATTGGAGCAATGGAGTTAGCAATTTCTGAATCTATTAAGTATATGAAAGAAAGGAAATCATTTGGTCAAACTATCGATAAATTTCAAGTTTTGAGGCACAAAATAGCAACCTTGTCTTCTCAGATTGAATCAGTAAAAGTATTTGGATACTATTGTTGTGATTTATATAATAAAAAGATTTATGATGTTAAACTTTGTTCAATGGCAAAGTTATT
>CESZ01016944.1_pt1 | contig 26417 bp, 21 predicted proteins | sample 531081 | NCBI WGS metagenome assembly CESZ01 (sample SAMEA2621260, study PRJEB7988) | marine metagenome | biome: marine biome (ENVO:00000447); feature: surface water layer (ENVO:00002042); material: "saline water (ENVO:00002010), including plankton (ENVO:xxxxxxxx)" | depth 5 m | reverse complement strand
TGCATACTAAACGTAAAGATGTGATCCTCTTTCGAGCACATGGCAGCGCTTCCATTGCCTTGATGTACATCAAGATCTAAAATCAGTACTTTATTGACTTTTTTTTGCTTTAGAAGCCATTGTGCAGCAATTACTTGATCATTTAGTAAGCAAAATCCTTCGCCCCGGTTTGAAAACGCATGATGTGTGCCACCTGCAATATTAAAACAGATATTATTTTCCATGGCAAGTTCTGCTGCCTTTCTTGTTCCTTCCATGATCGTCCATTCACGCTTAATTAGGGTTTCGTTGTGCACAAAGCCTGAGATGCGTTGTTCTTTTTTTGATGTCTCAAGGTTGACTAGGCGTCTAAGGTAGTCACAACAGTGAACGGCTTCAATATGTACTTTTTCAATGGAATCCGGTACAAAGAATTGGCTTTGCTCAATTGTCCCCTCATGAATAAGCTGTCTGGGTAGTAGATCATACTTTTCCATAGGAAAACGATGGTTTTCAGGAAGCTCATGGACATAAATTGGATGAAATGCAATCATATAAAATAGAACATATGAAAATAGTACAATGTTGTGTTTTAAGCCTTAATTATTTTACCTACAATTCTCGCTACTGCAGGGCATACTTCGGTATTTTTGATGGTTAGATCAATGATTTGTAAAACATTTTTTCGATCGGTATGGGGGTATTCTCGGCATGCTAAGGGCCGAAAATCATACACACTGCAGGTATTGTCCTCATTCAAAAACGAACATGGAGCGCTTTTTAGAACATAATCATTGTCTTCATCAAGTTTTAAATATTTTTCGGTAAATGAACCAACTTTCATACTAAGATGCTTGGCGAGTCGATTGATATCTACATTCCTAAATATTGGACTTGTGGTTTTACAGCAGTTCGCACACTTTAAACAATCCATCGTTTCAAATTCATCGTCATGAAGCGAATTGAAGCGATCGTTGATTTGTTTGGGTCGTTTCTTTTTTAGGTGTAAAAGCTTCTTACGATATTCCTTACGCTTTTTTTTTGCCTGACTCAAACTGTTACGATCCTGATTACTTAAGGAACTATTCATATGTTATAAATGATGACTAAGTTATGAATTTATAATTTTGGGCACCTTGTTCAGGTGTGATAACTAATGAATACATTTACAGTTCAACTGACCGAAATGCCTGATTATCCGATTTATCGCAAGTTATCGAATCAAAAATCATTTTATAGGATTGAATCTATTACTGCATTTGAGGAAATTCAGTGTATAGGTTCCGCTCGGATTAAAACCTTTTTTAAGGCAAAAAAATATCCCGAAATGCTTCGGGTTAAAGAAATGATTTCTTGTAAAACTCCATTTGAACGAAGTACAGAGTTGGAGTACAATTCTCTTTAAAATTCGTAACCATGTTTGTTTCTAATGTTATGGTAAGTAAAGTTCTTCCTTATGAAATCAGTGCAGTTTTTTATTGTTTTGAGCATACTCCTGATGTCATTTTCATCGCCACATGAAGGTCCTGTTTCTATATCGTTTAATGCTAACCCATCAGGTAAGGAGCGGATTAAAGTTTTAAATCATTCTTATGAAGTTGAGCTTCTTGAATATATAAATCAATACCGAATTGAAAATGGCTTAGAATCTCTTCGAATTAGCAAGTCTCTTATGCAGGCGAGTCGTTATCATGCGGCAGACATGGCCAATGAAAATTATTTTGAGCATGCGACGCACAATCGCAATAGTCAATCCTTGCAGAGAGGCATTTCTACATTCAAACGAATTGGTCGTTTTTATGATGGATTTGCGAATACAGAAAACATTGGAGCAGGATACATATCACCTCAATCAGTTTTTGAAGGATGGGTAAATAGTCCAGGTCACAAGAAGAACTTATTGAATAAAAGTGCAACCCATATGGGGGTTGGCTACTACCACAATGCAAGCAGTAAATACAGAAATTACTGGGTTTTCGAGTCTGCTGCTCAATGATTAATAAGGCTACATTTTATTCTATTTGATAACATCAATTGATTTGACTTGATTTTTGTACTTTTGGAGGCGTTTAAATCGTAGATTAAATGGAACAAATCCCACCTTATAGGCCCAAAAATAAAATCAGAATTGTAACCGCCGCATCTTTGTTTGACGGCCATGATGCTGCTATTAATATTATGCGTCGGATTATTCAGTCGACAGGTTGCGAGGTAATACACCTTGGACACGACCGCTCTGTTGAGGAAGTTGTGGATTGTGCGATACAGGAGGATGCTCAGGCGATAGCCATGACCTCATACCAGGGTGGACATAATGAGTATTTTAAATATATGTATGATCTTCTGTGTGAAAAAGGAGCTCCTCACATCAAAATTTTTGGTGGAGGAGGTGGAACTATATTGCCGGAAGAGATTTCAGTTTTACAGGATTACGGTGTGGAAAGAATTTATCACCCTGACGATGGCAGAACCATGGGTTTGCAAGGGATGATTAATGATTTAGTTGAGCGTTGTGATTATGGTTTAGGTGAAAATTTAGAGCATGATATAAAAAAGATAAGAAGAAAGGATGTTCCTGCCATAGCGCGGACGATATCTGCAGCTGAGAATTTCCCGAAAATACATGAAGAAGCCTTGTCTGAGATTAGAAATATCTCGAAAAAGAGTGCTATTCCTGTGCTTGGCATCACTGGAACGGGTGGTGCGGGTAAATCGTCATTAGTGGATGAATTGGTACGCAGATTTCTTGTTGATTTTGAAGGCAAGGAAATTGCGGTAGTTTCTGTAGATCCTTCTAAAAGAAAGACTGGAGGTGCTTTACTTGGTGATCGAATTAGAATGAACTCGATTAAAAATAGTCGTGTATACATGCGCTCTTTGGCAACACGACAATCTAATTTAGCCTTGTCAAAGCACGTTGCTGAGGCGCTTTCGATACTAAAAGCAGCAGAATATGATTTAATTATTCTTGAAACGTCTGGTATAGGACAATCAGATACGGAAATATTAGATCATTCTGATGTATCTCTTTATGTAATGACCCCAGAATATGGAGCGGCAACACAGCTTGAGAAAATAGATATGCTTGATTTCGCAGATGTGATTGCACTGAATAAGTTTGATAAAAGAGGTGCGCTTGATGCACTAAGAGATGTCAGGAAACAATACCAGCGAAATCATAACCTTTGGGATGCCAATGTAGATGATATGCCTGTTCATGGAACAATTGCTTCTCAATTTAATGATCCAGGAATGAATTCGCTCTACAAGGTAATCATGGATCAGCTTGTTGAAAAGACAAATGCAGAGCTTCATTCTACTTTTGAGATTACACGTGAAATGTCTGAAAAGATTTTTGTAATACCTCCGGACCGAACAAGATATTTATCTGAGATATCAGAAAACAACAGAGCATATAATAAATGGGTTGAAGCACAGGTAAAAGTTGCGGATAAATTATTTGGTTTGACGCAAACGATTGATACACTTAAAGAATCGAATTATGATGATAAGGACCGATTAATAAAAAATATTCAAGAGGTTTTAGAGAAGGAAAAATTAAATTTTGATCCTAAGAATTGGGAAATATTACAAAACTGGAATGCGCGAAAGCAATTATTTAAGAATCCAATATTTGAATTTAAGGTAAGGGATAAGGCCTTGTCAATTCAGACCCATACTAAATCTCTTTCCCATTCTGATATTCCTAAAGTTGCATCTCCTAAATATAATGGTTGGGGTGATATTCTTCGCTGGGTACTTCAAGAAAATTTCCCGGGAGAATTCCCATATACCTCAGGATTATTTCCATTCAAGCGGGAAGGGGAGGATCCGACTCGTATGTTTGCGGGAGAAGGAGGGCCTGAAAGAACAAACAAAAGATTTCATTATGTAAGTTTGGGCATGCCGGCTAAAAGATTGTCTACAGCTTTTGATTCGGTAACACTCTACGGGAACGACCCTGACCTTCGTCCTGATATTTATGGTAAGATTGGAAATGCGGGTGTATCTATTTGTTGTTTGGATGATGCGAAAAAACTATACTCAGGTTTTGACTTAAGTCATCCGGCAACTTCAGTATCAATGACGATAAATGGTCCAGCCCCAATGCTTTTAGCTTTCTTTATGAATGCAGCAATTGACCAAAATTGTGAGAAGTATATTAAAGCAGAAGGTCTTGAGGAAGCTACTGAAAAGAAAATTAAGTCTATCTATAAGGCGAAAGGGGGCAAGCGTCCTAGTTATAATGGTGAACTTCCCGAGGGGAATGATGGTCTTGGTCTTATGTTGCTTGGTATCACAGGAGATCAGGTGTTACCTTTAGCCATATACAATGAGATTAAAGCTAAAACACTTACCCAAGTTAGAGGAACTGTCCAGGCCGATATTTTAAAAGAAGATCAAGCACAAAACACCTGTATTTTTTCTACTGAATTCGCTTTGAGGTTAATGGGAGATGTTCAAGAATACTTTATCAATAATGGTGTCCGGAATTTTTATTCCGTTTCTATTTCTGGATATCACATTGCGGAGGCAGGAGCCAATCCAATAACCCAACTGGCTTTTACACTTGCAAATGGCTTTACCTATGTTGAGTATTACCTAAGCCGAGGAATGAATATTAATGATTTTGGTCCAAATCTTTCTTTTTTCTTCTCTAATGGAATTGACCCTGAGTATGCAGTAATTGGGAGGGTGGCAAGAAAGATATGGTCCAAGGCAATGGCGAAGAAATACGGTGCAAATTCAAGGGCTCAAATGTTGAAGTATCACATCCAAACCTCCGGTCGTTCTCTGCATGCACAGGAGATTGACTTTAATGATATCCGAACAACATTGCAAGCCTTGTATGCGATATATGACAATTGTAACTCATTACATACGAATGCATATGATGAGGCGATCACTACACCTACCGAGGAGTCTGTTCGACGTGCAATGGCGATTCAGTTGATTATAAATAGGGAGCTTGGTTTAGCTAAAAATGAAAATCCGCTTCAAGGAAGCTTTATTATTGAAGATCTAACAGATTTAGTGGAGGAGGCTGTCCTTTCTGAGTTCGATAGGATTACTGAGCGCGGAGGAGTTTTAGGTGCTATGGAAACCATGTATCAAAGGTCTAAGATTCAGGAGGAGTCTCTCTATTATGAAACACTTAAGCATACAGGTGAATTCCCAATTATTGGTGTAAACACATTTTTAAGCTCGAAGGGTTCTCCTACGGTATTGCCTAAAGAGGTCATTAGAGCAACAGAGGACGAAAAGCAATACCAAATTGAAATGCTTAATAATTTGCATGAAGCAGAGAAAGATAGCACACAGAAAGGTATCAAAACGATTCAGGATGCTGCCGTGAGTAATCAAAACATGTTCGAAGAGCTCATGGAGATCTGCAAACATGCTTCACTTGGGCAAGTTACGCATGCTTTGTTTGAGGTTGGCGGTCAGTATAGAAGAAATATGTAACCGTATATATTATGTTTTCTATTGGCGAGGTTATTTCTATTTTACATGAAACGGGAAGGTATACAATCGAATCTATTGAGAATGATTTGCTGCACGTTATTGATGAGCATGGTTTTCTTTTGAAGATTCCCTTGGATAAAGCTGTTAAAATCCATTTTTTTAATACCGGAGATGTTCAAGCCAAAGAGGTGGATCGTGCAAAGCCGAAAACGAATAAAATAAATGCGGAAGATATTCCTAGACTAGATCTTCATTTTGAGTCATTTGATGCCAATAAGTATGAGGCTTCAGCCCATGAAAAATTCACTATTCAGATGAATACCTTTAAACGATTTGTAAATGATCATTTAAAGAAAAAAACAACCCGTATTCTGATTATTCACGGTGTTGGAGAAGGTCGCTTAAAGAGTGAGATTTTATCGTGTTTAAGAGGTAGAAGGGGCTACGACATGAATGATGCAAACTACAGCCAGCGTGGAGTAGGCGCATCATATATAGACATTAAGGTTTCGATTGCCGAACCTCTATAAATGTAAAAAGCTTTTTTTAGCGAGGAGTTCGTCTTCAGATTCACGATAATCAGGGTCATCTACACAACAATCTACAGGGCATACAGCCGCGCATTGAGGTTCGTCATGAAAACCCGCACACTCCGTACATTTGTCATGAGAAATGTAGTATACATCCATGTCCACGGGTTCAAAGGATTGATCTGCGTCAACTTCATCTCCATCAAGTGTGGTAATGATGCCGTTTAATGAGGTTCCATCGGCGTATTTCCATTCTGCACCACCCTCATAAATTGCATTATTTGGACATTCGGGCTCGCACGCTCCGCAGTTTATACATTCATCTGTTATCATTATAGACATACCACACCTTTTTTATACAAATATAAACCCCAAATTTGATTCTTTTGTTCAATCTTACAAAAAAGAAGCTTAGTATATTTGTACCGTGAAAAGAGAATCATTAATTCAAGCCTTTAGTCAACTCGGTATTGTATTGCGAAATATAGGTGAAAAAAAGCCCTGGAATAATTTTGAAATAGGTGTCACTGAGTCCGAGTATAATCAGCTGATTACTACTATTGAAAAGCTTAAGCATCATAATGGATGGTATACCGAACCAATGGTTAGAAAAGCAATGCTTAATCTGGGGAGTGCACTAGAGACAGATCATTTAGTATCTTGGTGCTCGAAATATACATTCACAAGTCAACCAAAAACGATTGCTGTCATTATGGCTGGAAATATTCCGCTTGTTGGTTTTCATGATTTTCTTTGTGTGTTGCTTTCGGGAAATAAAGTGTTGGCTAAAATGAGCTCGGAAGATGACAAGCTTTTACCGGTTTTGGTCGAGTTTTTGGTTTGTTTTTATCCCGAAATACGAAAATACATATCATTTTCTAGTCGAAATATGAAAGGCTTTGATGCCGTAATTGCGACTGGAAGTAACACAAGTTTTCTCCATTTTGAACAATATTTTTCCAAATACCCACATATATTTAGAAAGAATAGGACCTCAGTTGCCGTTCTCAGTGGTCGTGAAACGGGCGCAGAGCTGATGTCTTTGGGTAGCGATATTTTTGATTTTTTCGGACGTGGTTGCCGAAGTGTTTCGCATCTCTTACTTCCGGAGTCTTATGATATAAATAAGGTTTTTGAACATATTGTTCATCAAGGAGAGGTGATTAATAATAAAAAATATGGCAACAATTATGATTACAATAAGGCCGTTCATTTGATGAATCAAGAAAAATTGTTGGACAATAATTTTGTCTTAATGAAGGAAACAAAAGATCTGCATTCTCCGCTTGGTATGATCTACTATCATTTTTATAATGACTTGACTGAGGTGTATGATTATCTTGAACAGCACAAGGGTGCTATTCAATGTTCAATTGGGTTGAATGGTTTACCTTTTGGCACAGCGCAATGTCCGGCATTGGATGATTACGCGGATCAAGTGGATACTATGAAATGGTTGAGTAAATTAAGTTAATTATTCATCTATCAATAAGAATTATCTACCTTTGCGACCCATGTCGTTATTTAACAAATACATGATATTATACAAATCAAAAGAAGAAATTGCAATCATGCGTGATGCAGCGCAGGTGGTAAGCAGAACATTAGGGAAGGTCGCTAAACTAATTAAGCCGGGAATAACGCCCCTTTCATTGGATAAAATGGCACATGATTATATCCTTTCGCAAGATGCTAAGCCAGGATTTCTTGGTCTATACGGTTGTCCTAGTACCTTGTTGATTTCTGTTAATGAGCAAGTTGTACATGGTTTACCTACTGAAAAACCTTTTGAGGAAGGAGATATCGTTTCAGTTGATTGTGGTGCCGTTTATAAAGGATATTATGGTGATCATGCATATACATTTAAGGTTGGCGATGTATCTGACGAGCGAAGTCATCTGCTTAAGGTTACCAAAGAGTGTCTTTATTTAGGGATTGAGCAATGCACGACAGCCAATCGATTGGAGGACATTGGTTGGGCCATACAGCAACATGCTGAAAAAAATAATTTCGGAGTGGTAAGAGATCTTGTGGGGCATGGTCTAGGAAAAACATTGCACGAGGAGCCTCAAGTTCCTAATTTTGGCCGTAGAGGGCGTGGTAAAAAAATCCAAAATGGACTAACGATTGCCATTGAGCCTATGATCAATATGGGGACTGAGAAAGTTCTAACACTTGATGACGAATGGACGATCGTAACTGAAGACGGAATGCCCAGCGCACATTTTGAACATGACATAGCCATCGTAGATGGTAAGGCTGAAATTCTTTCTACCTTCGACTACATCTATGATGTAATCGGATCTGATGATTAGGGAGAAGAAGTTTGTTTTTTTAGCTGTGTTGACCTTTTTAGCTTATGGCTTAGGACTATTTTTTGAGGCTAATTTTTTTTTACTTCCCTTTCCTATTTTTGATTTTGTTTTACTTTGGGGTGCTTTGCGGTTCATTCTGATGAATGCAAATAGCAGAAAGGGATACAGCTATTTATTTCTTTTGGGGATATTGCTGAAAATAAGTGTTAATCCGATACTTACGGCATCGCTATTAAATCAAAATCAGCTTATTGATCTAGATACTTCGGTAATTCCGGATTTTTTGTTGGTATTCAGTTTGCTCTTCTTTTTTGTAAGCTTTATCGCTTGGAATATTCAAGAAAAACTATCCCTTCACTGGTTGTGGCATACACTTCATGCCCTTATTGGTATATTTGCCTTAACCCTAGATTTATGGTTTATTTTGTTTTTTGCGCTACTTCCAGCAATTCTTCTATATGTAAAAAACAAAGAAAACAACTTTCGCTATATCTGGCATTTATATTTCCTACTTGAGCTCATGACAATATTTATGCTATTCTTTGTTGTCCATTAAAATAGCATCAAGCTTTGAATCTATAAATGTATGACCTCACCGTAGGCTGCTGCCGCTGCTTCCATTACGGCCTCTGACATTGTTGGGTGTGGGTGAATCGTTTTAATCAATTCTTCTCCTGTGGTCTCGAGTTTACGAATCGCAACAATTTCTGCAATCATTTCAGTAACATTCGCTCCAATCATGTGCGCGCCCAACAGCTCACCATATTTGGCATCAAACAGTAATTTAACAAAACCGTCTTTTGCACCGGCTGCACTTGCTTTACCTGAAGCAGAGAATGGGAATTTTCCGATCTTTAATTCGATGCCTGCTTCTTTCGCTGCTTTTTCTGTCATACCCACTGAAGCGATCTCAGGTGAACAATAAGTACAACCTGGAATATTTCCGTAATCAATAGCTTCAGGGTGGTGGCCTGCTATTTTTTCGACACAAACAATTCCCTCTGCCGAAGCGACATGCGCTAAAGCCGGACCTGGGACAACATCGCCGATTGCATAGTAGCCGGGCATATTTGTTTGGTAAAAGTCATCCACAAGAATTCTTCCTTTGTCTACAACAATACCCACGTCTTCTAAACCTATATTTTCAATGTTAGCCTGAATACCAACGGCGGACAATACAACATCGCATTCAATTTTCTCTTCTCCTTTCGAAGTTTTAACTGAAACTACGCATTGCTTACCTGAGGTATCCACACTTTCTACAGAAGAGCCTGTCATCACCTTGATTCCAGATTTCTTGAATGTTTTTTCGAGCTGTTTCGATACATCCGCATCTTCAACGGGGACAATATTTGGTAGGTATTCCACAACCGTTACTTCTGTTCCAATTGCATTATAGAAATAAGCGAATTCAACACCAATTGCACCGGAGCCCACAACAACCATTTTCTTGGGCTGTGTTTTTAATGTCATTGCTTGTCTATATCCAATTATTTTTTCACCGTCTTGAGGTAGGTTAGGTAATGTTCTTGACCTTGCTCCAGTAGCAATAATTAAACCTCTAGATGCAGTGAAGTCTGTGCTTTTACCCGCCTCATCGGTAACCGTAACGGTTTTATTTGCTTTGATAACTCCGTTTCCAGTCAGCACATCAATTTTATTCTTCTTCATTAAAAACTTGATCCCGTTGCTCATTCCATCAGCAACATCTCGGCTTCTTTTGACCATTCCCGCGAAGTCTGCTTTCGCATCTTTAACGGTTATTCCGTAATCTGAAGCATGACTTAAGTACTCGAATACATTTGCAGATTTTAGAAGCGCCTTTGTTGGGATGCATCCCCAATTCAGACATATCCCACCTAATTCTTCTCGTTCAACGATTGCTGTCTTTAAACCTAGCTGTGATGCTCTAATAGCAGTAACGTATCCTCCTGGGCCACTTCCTACTACAATAATGTCATAATTCATAGTACTTATTTTAGGGAACAAAAATACTTAAAATAATGAAATCTGATGGTGTTTTGGTTTCTTTATCAAATATGATGTAGAGGTAGATTTAATTCTTTTTTAATATGGAATGAGATACCTATTTTATACTTATTTTTGTCTGATAACAAAGAAGAAATGAGCGAAACCCTCCAAAAAGAAGCAACAGTAGAGCAAGCGGTAGATTTAGGTCTGAGAGAAGATGAATTTGAAATGATTAAGGGCATCCTTGGTCGAACACCAAATTTTACAGAAACAGCTATATATTCTGTAATGTGGTCTGAACATTGTTCCTACAAGAATTCAATTTTATGGTTGAAGACTTTGCCAAAAGATGGTCCCCACATGCTTGTGAAGGCGGGTGAAGAGAACGCAGGATTGGTCGATATCGGTGATGGTATGGGTTGTGTTTTTAAAATAGAATCACATAATCACCCAAGTGCTTTAGAACCCTATCAAGGCGCTGCAACTGGCGTAGGAGGAATTAATAGAGACATATTTACGATGGGCGCTCGACCTATTGCACAATTAAATTCTTTGCGCTTTGGAAATATCGAACGCGATAGAACTAAATGGTTAGTAAAAGGAGTTGTGAAAGGTATTGGTGATTACGGTAACGCATTTGGAATTCCGATTGTTGGAGGAGAGGTGGCCTTTGAGGATTCTTACAATACAAACCCATTGGTAAATGCATTTTCTGCCGGTACAATTGATACGACAAAAATGATTTCAGCTACGGCGAAAGGGCCTGGTAATCCAGTTTTTATTGTTGGTTCCTCAACAGGCAAGGATGGAATCGCTGGAGCAGCATTTGCTTCTAAAGATATTACTGAAGATTCTGCTTCTGATTTACCTTCTGTTCAGGTTGGTGATCCTTTCATGGAGAAATTACTACTTGAAGCTACTATGGAGCTGTCCGAAACAGATGCTATTGTTGGAATGCAGGATATGGGCGCCGCTGGTATTACATGTTCGACTTGTGAGATGAGCGCAGCTGGTGAGGTTGGTATGGAAATAGATTTGGACAAAGTACCTACTCGACAACTGAATATGCTTCCTTATGAAATTTTGCTATCAGAGTCGCAAGAACGTATGCTTGTTGTTGTGCAGAAAGGAAAGGAGCAAATCGTGAAAGATATTTTTGATAAATGGGATCTTCATGCGGAGGAAATAGGTGTAGTAACAGATACCCAAAGGATTCGTTATTACATGAACGGTGAGCAGGTAGGGGATGTTCCAGCCGAATCATTAGTTCTTGGAGGAGGTGCTCCTCAATACGAAAGAGAATATAAAGAACCTGACTATTACAAAGAGTTTAAGAAATTTGATATTAATGCGATCGAGCAGCCTCAGGACTTGAAAAAAGTTGCTGAAGCTATGCTTGCAATGCCGAATATTGCTTCAAAGCGATGGGTTTATGAGCAATATGATTCAATGGTGGGTACAAGGACCATGACGACAAATGTCCCTTCTGATGCAGGTGTTGTAAACATCAAAGGAACCAACAAAGCACTTGCTATGACAGTAGACTGTAACTCACGCTATGTAAATGCCGATCCAGAAATAGGTACGATGATTGCGGTATCTGAGGCGGCCAGAAACATTGCTTGTTCAGGTGGAGAGCCGAGTGCAATTACAAATTGTTTGAATTTTGGTAATCCTTACAATCCAGAATCTTATTGGCAGTTTGTAGGAGCAATCAAAGGAATGTCAGCGGCTTGCTTAAAATTTAATACACCTGTAACAGGTGGAAACGTTTCCTTTTACAACCAATCTGTGATTAATGGAGTGGAGGTTCCTGTTTTCCCAACTCCAACAATTGGAATGATTGGAATCTTAGAGGATAAGAGTAAGCTAATGTCATTAGATTTTAAATATAAAGGTGATTTGATTTTCTTGATTGGTAAATATGAAGAAGATATTTCATCCTCTGAATACTTAGCAAACTATCATGGTGTAAAAGCGTCTCCGGCCCCATATTTTGATTTGGATTATGAGCATAAAGTGCATGAAGTGACCAAAGAGCTGATTCAGCTAAACAGAATCAATGCTGCACATGATGTTGCCGATGGAGGTTTGTATGTGACGCTAGTTGAAATGTCTTTTCCAAGGAATTTAGGATTTGATATTGTGACAGACTCAGAAATCCGAGAAGATGCTTTCTTATTTGGAGAGGGGCAAGGCAGAATTGTGGTTACTGTTTCTGAGGATCAGGAAGATTTGTTCCTTGAACACATGGTTAATTCAAAAGTTAATTTTACCTTGCTAGGACATGTTACTAAGGGTAAGCTTGTCGTTGACGACGAACACTACGGTTTTGTGAATGATTCAAAAGAGATTTACAACAACGCCCTAGCTAATTTGTTAGAAGAATAAATATGGAATACAATACAACACGAGAAAAGCTCATCCTTCCTGAATATGGAAGAAACGTTCAAAATATGATCTCTCACGCGATGGAGATTAAAGACCGTTTAGAGAGGAACAGCGCAGCTCAGGCCATTATTGAAGTGATGGGACAGCTCAATCCGCATCTTAGAGATGTTGATGATTACAGACCCAAGTTATGGACACACCTTTTCGTAATGTCTGATTTTCAATTAGATGTAGATTCTCCTTATGAAATCCCCAACAAAGAGGTATTGAGTGAGAAGCCAGATCTTATGATCTATCCAAAAGGAAGAATTAAATACGGTCATTATGGTAAATACACAGAGAAAATCCTTAGTGATGCAAAAGAAGTAGATGATCCTGAAGCAAAGGAGGCTTTGAAAATGTCAATGGCTAACTTTATGAAAATGCAGTATTTGACGCACAACAACAATGCAGTTGAAAACAATGTAATTGCCGAAAATATTAAGGAGTTATCGAAAAACGAGTTGGTATTAGATAAACCTGATGAATTGACCAATACAAATCAAATTCTTAGAACGATTGGTCAGAATAAAAAGAATACAAGGACAAATAATAATTACAAGTCTAAAAAGAAGAGATATAAAAGATAGCGCGTATGGCTTCGTTTGAAATTTATGGAGGGAAACCTCTAAAAGGTGAGCTGACACCCCAAGGAGCAAAGAACGAGGCATTACAAGTTTTGTGTGCCCCATTACTAACATCGGAAAAGGTTACTATTTCTAACATCCCGGACATTATAGATGTCAACAAGCTTATTGCATTAATGCAGGCGATGGGTGTCAAAGTGGAAAAGGTCGAAAAGGGAACATATAACTTTCAGGCAAAGGAAATTAATATTGATTATTTACAATCTGAAGATTTTAAGATTAGGGCTGGCTCGTTAAGAGGCTCTGTAATGATTGTTGGTCCATTGCTCGCAAGATTTGGAGTCGGTTATTTGCCAAAACCGGGAGGAGATAAGATTGGTCGACGAAGGTTGGATACCCACTTTACAGGTATGATTGCTTTGGGTGCTAAATTCAATTATGATGCTGGGGAACATTTTTACGCAGTAGAAGGTAAAAATCTTAAAGGAACCTACATCCATATGGATGAAGCATCGGTTACTGGAACCGCGAATATTGTAATGGCAGCTGTCATGGCGAAAGGAGAGACCACTATTTACAATGCAGCATGTGAGCCCTATCTCCAGCAGCTTTGTAAAATGTTAAATTCAATGGGTGCCAAAATCACAGGTATCGGTTCTAACATGTTGACGATTAAAGGTGTTCAGGATTTAGGAGGTTGCTATCACCGCATTCTTCCAGATATGATTGAGATTGGTTCTTTTATCGGGCTTGCTGCAATGACACAATCAGAGATAACCATAAAGGACGTAAGCTGGGAGAATCTTGGAATTATACCGACTATTTTTAGAAGATTAGGCATCAAGTTAGAGCGTAAGGGCGATGACATATTTGTTCCTGCACAGGAGAGCTACGAAATTGAAACATTTATAGATGGTTCAATCATGACTATTTCTGATGCTCCTTGGCCAGGTTTTACTCCTGATTTACTATCCATTATTCTAGTGGTAGCGACGCAAGCGAAAGGTTCTGTTCTGATTCACCAAAAAATGTTTGAATCTCGCTTATTCTTTGTAGATAAGCTGATTGACATGGGTGCGCAAATTATACTATGTGATCCGCATAGAGCTACGGTCATTGGTTTGAACCGAAAAAATGCTTTAAGAGGTATTCAAATGACTTCTCCAGATATTAGGGCAGGAGTTTCTCTGCTTATCGCAGCGCTATCCGCAAAGGGAAAAAGTATCATTCATAATATTGAGCAGATCGATAGAGGGTACCAGGATATAGACATTCGCTTGAATAATATTGGTGCAGATATAAGACGGATAGGGTAAATTCTCTATAGTCTTTCCAAAACATGTTGAATGAGTTCCTTCATATGACTGCTATAATCGCTCGAAAACTGTTTAGCAGGTCTATTAGCAATTCCTAAGCAAATTGTTGCACATGAGTGCCCTAATGCTGTTCCAAGCGCAAATAGTGCGGAGCTTTCCATTTCAAAATTCACGAAACGATGGTCATAATACTTAAAACTTTCCAGCTTCTTATGGAGGTCTGAGGTATTGGTAGACAGCCGAAGTGCCCTTCCTTGTGGGCCGTAGAATCCTGAGCTAGTTACCGTTATTCCTTTAATCGTATTTTCTGCTTCAAATTTTTCCACGAAGGTGGAAGAGGCTTTCTTTATGTAAGGAATAATGTATTTTGGAAAAATTGAGTAATCCTTAATGGATTTGAGGAGCTCTTTTTCCTTATCTGTATAGTCCAGTGAATAAAAATGTCCAATATTGTCAAGACCCAAAGCATAATCACTTAAAACATAGGAATGGATGGGAATATCGGCTTGAAGTAAGCCACAAGTTCCTATTCTTATTAGCTCAAGTTTGGTTTGTTTTGTTTTTTCTTCTCTTGTTTCAAGATTTATATTGAATGCTGCGTCTAGTTCGTTTACAACAATATCAATATTGTCTGTGCCTATTCCCGTTGATATAACAGATATTCGTTTATTTTTATAAAATCCTGTGTGACAGAAGAATTCCCTGTGGTTTGATTTGAATTCTATGGAGTCAAATTGGGAAGAGACTAAGCCGACCCGCTCTTGGTCGCCAACGAGTATGATTTTTGTGGATAAGTCATCAGCAGCAATTCCCAGATGATAAACCTGGTTTTTTGAATTTAAGACAAGCTCAGTAGGGGCAAATTTTCTCAAAGAATATCAATTGGTTAAACTTCCAAATACTTTACTTAGAAGGTCAGTAACTCTCGCTATTGGATCTAGTCTAATTTTGTTTTCTTCGGCTTCGACCATGAAGAATAGGCCTTCGATTGCCTTCTGGGTTACAAAAACGTCGAGTTCTGAATTTATTTTTTCTCCACCCGTTAGTATCATTGCTGTATTGTATTTGTTGACAAGCGGGTTCCAATAATCTGTAAGTTTCACTTTTGAAATCGCTGCTTTGACTTTAGGTGAAAATGCACTTTTCAGTCCCTCAGTAGTTTGTTCCTTCAAATACTTTGTGGCAGCACCATTTCCTCCATTAAGGATTTCAAATCCATCGCTTAATGACATATCTTTTATTGCATCTTTAAAAATGGGCAGTGCTTCTTTACAAGCTTCTTCGGCTGCTCTATTTAACGTAGTTTCGAACTTTTGAACCTGATCGCCAAGACCTAGGTCTAAAGCTTTTTCTTTGACCTTCAGTGCGTCAGGGGGGAAAGGCAATCTAATATTATTGTTAGAAAGGAATCCATCTGTAACTGATGTAATTGAAACTGAGTTTTCAATACCAACATTTAGTGCTTCTCTCAGCCCCGAGATTACCTCAGAATTTGTTAGGCTTGGTTGAGCATCTGATGAGCCTTCATTCATAAGATTATTCGCGGCATCGGAAGCTGCTTTATTCAATACGTCGCATGAACAAAGGGCAAGGAGTATTGTAAAAAGAAATGAGTAGTGTTTCAACATTATTTATTATTTAACGAATCACATTCACGTATCCGGTGTGTATTTTTCTACCATCATTTTCGAGTTCTTTGTACATCACTCTCCAAATATATGTTCCTTCTGTAACAACGCCTTTGTGATAGGTTCCATCCCATTCAGCATTAATATCATGCGTTTCCCAAATTGTTTCTCCCCATTTATTAAATATTTCTAAAGTGAAGTTTTGTTCATCAATCCCTTCTACAAAAATTGTCCATGTTTGATTGTGCTCATCGTCATCCGGTGTAAAAGAGTTTGGGGCATAAAAAATAATATCAGGAACAATTTCAACTTCCAATGTTGTTGTGTCAGAACATCCTTCATTGGTCGTAGCGATAAGAGTAATTGTATATGTTCCGGATACCCCTTCTGGATAGGTAATCGTTGCTGAGCCTTCATTACTGGTTAGAGATGTGGCGCCTGGGCTTATCCATTGAAAGTCAACTACATTACCATCACATGATTCTGTTGTTTGTATTTCGGTTTCAAACCAAGTTGCTGGGTTTTTCGATAAGGTGAAGTCTGCTGTTGGTGGTGGTGTAACTGTTATTATGTTTTGAAATTCTTGAGTGTATGTGCATCCATAGGTCGATGTTATGGTAACATAACAGTCATAAGTTCCGGGAAAATCAAAAGTAGATTGTATTGATTCCGTACCATTTGCTGTAAATGTATCACCATTAGAAAAAGAAAATTGCGTCGTCTCTACATCCGCTCCCTCAATGGTGTTATTGTAGAAAATAAAATCTCCGGGAACGCATTGCACGTCAACGTTAGGTGATATAATTGGCGTTATATTCGTTGGGAAAGTGACCGATAAGCACTCAGTTATTTCAGGAGAACCACATTCTTCACTCAGTGTCACGCAATATTGTGTATTATTTGCTGATGGGTTCACTGTAATGGTTTGTCCAACATCGATGCTAGAACCATTGGCTGTCCATGAATATATGTAAGCTGTTGAGCCTCCGTTTCCAGTAGCTTGAAGATTAATAAAGGCATCATTGCAAATGACACTATCCGGTGTTAAATTACTGATGCTCAATGCATCTGGCTCACCAATAGTCGCTGAAATTTGACCAGAACATCCATTGTCATCGGTGATTGTAATAATATGCGTACCGGCGTATAGATCAGTAGCTTCATTTGTAATGCATGTGCTTTGATCCCAATTGTATGAATAGGGTGGTGTACCATTTAAGACACCGACTTCAATTGAGCCATTGTTAAAACTATTGCATGATGCATCGTTTTGATTGGTAATATTTAAGGTCATTCCTGGGATTTCATCAACTGTTACGGTAATATTACCTATGCAGCCGGAGTTAGCTGTGATTTCACAGGTATAAATCCCTGCGACAAGGCCTGTCGCCGTGGCAGAAGTTTGACCGTTACTCCAAAGGAAAGTTTCAGAGCCATCAGAGGGAGTCATTATTGCAGTGGCTGTTCCATCCGTTCCACCTGTACATCCAACAGGTGTAGAGGTGGCAGTGAATGCCGCAGGACTGTCACCTACAGTAACAAGTGCGGTTGCTCCACAGCCGTTTCCATCTATTTGTGATACTGTATAGGTTCCTTGAGGTACATTGCTAACAGTCGAGGTTGCTGCGCCTAGGGCGGGCCATGAATACGATAATGGTGGTGGAGATCCTGGACCTGGTGTTGCAGTAACAGAACCAACTCCTTGACTACATATATCATCGGTAGAGGATACAATTACTTCTGGGGATGCCGTTGTGATAAAAGTTGTATCTGAAAGACCACCAATAGCGGTTTCGCAAGATGTTGCGCCTAAAAACCATCCCACAATACTCACGGTCGCGTCGGCAGTAACTTCAAGTGCTTGTCCTGGAACAAAATTTTGAACTTCACCTAATGTGCTCTGCCAAGACATTGAAACACCCTCTCCTGTTATCTGAAGGTAAGGTATAGCGGAAATATTGTAATCGTTTCCACCTAAATACTCCCACTTGTATGCATCTTGGTCTGCTACCCAAATAGTATTATTTCTTCCTGGTGTCATGTGCGCAACAGTTCCAGTTGAGTTTTGAATCCCTTGTATGGCCAAACTTCCATTCCAAGTTCCACAGGTGGTTTTCTTTCCAATATGGATTTCAATGTTGTTGGATGTCTCGTATAGAATTACGCTCATGTAATTGCACTCTTCGATTCCGCATTGAAATTGTCCAATTTCCTTATACATAATAACGCACATCCGATTTGGAGCAGTTCCGATTGTTTGGTACTGAATATTTCCTTGTGGACTTGTAAACACACTGGGGTTCATATCTTGATAAGCAGGCATAATAGCATTGTGGGTCGCTGCCGTTGCTGTAGATGGTAAAGGACCAACGGTTCCAAGTGCCCATGGGCAGTATCCTCCGGCATTACCCAAATCGAAAGAAATAATTCCATTCGAACCCATTACAAATTGGTTATAATTATTTCCATAAAAAGTAAAGTTGAACCCAATATTTGCTGCTGCACTCCAAGAATCATCAGTTAGTGTAGGAATTACTGTAGGATTGTCCAAATATATTCCACTGATGTTCAGTCCCGCTCCAACAGTAGTGCATAAATCAATGAGAACAGTTTCACCCTGACAAACTGTTGTGTCTTCGCCTAAGCATATGTTTACCTGGCTATGTATATTGGTCGCTGACAGAATTAGAAATATGCCATAAATACCACTAATAAATTTACTTTTCATCATCTCTAATAATCTTCTTATACTTTAACGTATTTGTTTGTGTTAGGTTGCTTGAGACTTTACAAAATTAATGCAATTTATTGTCTATAAAAATTAGCATGAATACATGCTGAATTATTGATAAGAATAAATCACTTTTAACTTTTTGATAAATAACATTTAACATTAGTAAATCTTGCTTACTTTTGCCTCGATTGAACTTTTAAAATTTAAGTTGTTATGTCGACAAGTTACCATTCAGAAATTGAAGCATTTATGAATAGAGTTTCATTGAAAAATGAACATGAACCAGAATTTTTACAAGCTGTGCAGGAGGTTGCTGAGGCTGTGATTCCATTCATAGAGCAAAATCCAAAATATAAAACAACACGTGTTTTGGATAGGATTGTAGAACCGGAAAGAACTATAATGTTTAGAGTTCCATGGTTAGATGACAAAGGCGAAGTACAAGTGAATAGAGGATATAGGGTTGAGTTTAACTCTGCAATTGGTCCCTACAAAGGTGGTTTGCGATTTCATCCTTCTGTTAATTTGTCAATTCTTAAATTCCTTGGCTTTGAACAGATTTTTAAAAATTCATTAACAACTCTTCCAATAGGTGGAGGTAAGGGTGGATCGGATTTCGATCCTAAAGGTAAATCAGACAATGAGGTAATGAAGTTTTGTCAATCTTTTATGACAGAATTGAGCCGCCACATCGGACCAGATACAGATGTTCCTGCTGGTGACATTGGTGTTGGAGGAAGAGAAATAGGATATATGTTTGGTCAATATAAAAGAATAAGAAATGAGTTTACCGGTGTATTAACTGGTAAGGCACGAAATTGGGGAGGGTCATTGATACGTCCGGAAGCCACGGGGTATGGTACTGTTTATTTCGCGAAAGAAATGTTGGCAACAAAAAATGAAACTTTTGAAGGTAAAACAGTTGCAATCTCAGGTTCTGGTAATGTCGCACAATATGCATGTGAAAAAGCAACACAACTCGGTGCTAAGGTTTTAACACTTTCAGACTCTAAGGGTTATATTTTAGATGAAGATGGTATTGATGAGGATAAATTAGCCTTTGTTATGGAGTTAAAGAACGTAAAAAGAGGACGTATTTCTGAATATGTACAAACATATCCAAAAGCTAAATTCGTTGAAGGACAGCGGCCATGGGGTGTTGATGTCGATATAGCTCTACCTTGTGCGACACAAAACGAATTAAATGGTGAAGAGGCTTCAATGCTAATTGGAAATGGCGTGATTTGTATTGCAGAAGGAGCCAATATGCCCTCGACACCTGAAGCTATTGAAAAGTTCCTTGAAGCGAAGGTTTTGTTTGCACCAGGAAAGGCATCAAATGCGGGTGGTGTTGCTACATCAGGGTTAGAGATGTCTCAAAATTCTTTGAGAATGTCATGGTCATCAAAAGAAGTTGATGATCGATTGCATGAAATTATGGTATCAATTCATAATGTATGTGTAAAGTATGGAACGTTAGAGGATGGTAATGTAGATTATGTGAAGGGAGCGAATGTTGCAGGTTTCGTTAAAGTTGCCGACTCAATGATTGATCAGGGATTGGTTTAATCCTCGAGTAATTTAAAGTAATTAAATAGCGCAGGTTAGCCTGCGCTATTTTTTTGTTTACGTATTTTCTTTTGTTTGATTGTCACATTTTCATGAAAGTCACTATCTTTGTTTAGAACCTTTCTAAATAATGAGAAAATTAGATCCTTCTATCATTGACCCCACGAGTCAGGATGTGTTTTTTCCTGATTGTGTACTCTCCTGTGATAAGAAAAAGAAGTGTTGTAAGAAATACAAAAAGAAAGGTTATGCTTGTAAAAAGTGCCCTAAGTTTTAGGTTACTTTTTATAGAAAGGTAGTTTCACCACTTTTGCTTTGAGCATTTTATTTCGAACAGCTATAAAGATTTCCGAATCTATTTTATTTGAAGGTAAATTCACGTATCCTAATCCAATTCCCATTTTTAAAGAAGGCGACATTGTTCCTGAGGTAACTATACCGATACAATTCGACTCAGCGTCGAATATTTCATAATCTTTTCTAGGAATACCTCTATCAATCATTTCAAAAGCGACCAATTTTTTCTTTACACCCGCTTCTTTTTGTTTTATCAAAAATTCACTATCAACAAAATCTTTCGTGAATTTAGTAATCCATCCGAGACCCGCTTCTAATGGTGAGGTCTCGTCATTGATATCATTTCCATATAAGCAGAAGCCCATCTCCAAACGGAGCGTATCTCTAGCTGCGAGACCAATTGGTTTTATGTTGAAGGCTTTTCCGGCCTCAAAAACCTTGTCCCAAAGTGCATTTGCATCTTCATTTCTTACATAAATTTCAAATCCACCCGAACCCGTGTAACCTGTTGCAGAAATCATAACGTTGTCTATACCTGCAAAGCGGTTGTGTTGAAAGGTATAGTAAGTCATATTGCTGAGGTCAACCTCAGTTAAGCTTTGCATTGCTTTTGCGGCATCCGGTCCCTGAATCGCTAACAAAGAGTATTCGTCTGAAACGTTCTTCATCTCTACTCCTAAATCATTCTGCGAAGAAATCCAGTCCCAATCTTTCTGAATATTCGAAGCGTTGACCACTAAGAAATATTCATTTTCATTTATTTGGTAGATGATCAGATCGTCAACAATGCCCCCGGTTCCATTGGGTATACAGCTATATTGAGCTTTGCCGTTAAATAACTTCGAAGCATCATTTGACGAGAATTTTTGAATAAGTTCCAAGGCTTTTTCACCTTTTAAAATAAACTCGCCCATGTGGGAAACATCAAAAACGCCAACTCCATTTCGCACAGCTTCATGCTCGATGGTTACGCCTTCGTATTGAACCGGCATTGCATAACCGGCAAATGGTACCATTTTAGCTCCTAATGCAATATGTTTTTGGGTTAGCGCTGTATTTTTCATTGATTAATTTTTAACGCGTTCAACATATACTCCAGTTCTTGTATCTACTTTTATTACTTCTCCAGTATTTATAAATAACGGTACTCTGATTTCCGCACCAGTAGCAATTGTAGCTGGTTTCATACTGTTTGTTGCAGTATCTCCTTTTATTCCTGGCTCTGTATAGGTGATTTCCGAAATGATATGCATCGGTAAGTCAATGACTAATGGAAGCTCTTCTTCGGCATGAAATAATATATTCACCATCATTCCTTCTTGTAAAAATTGTGCTTTTTCAACCATATTTAGAGGGATATTGACTTGCTCATAGGTTTTTGAATTCATGAAAATATAGGTGTCAGAATCTTGATAAAGGTATTGATAGTCGCGATTCTCTATACGAACGGTCTCGATTTTGTGACCAGCAGAAAAGGTGTGATCTAATACTTTTCCTGATTCAATTTGTCGCATTTTGGTTCTTACAAATGCTGGACCTTTGCCTGGTTTTACATGCTGGAATTCAATAATTTGAAAAAGTCTTCCGTTGTGCTTTATGCACAGCCCGTTTTTGATATCTGAAGTATTTGCCATAAGTAAAAATTATGTGCAAATATATGTTTTTACAAGAACTGCAACAACTTGAAATATTCGATTTATCTAATATTTGTTTAAAGAAAATATTGATACAACTTTTTAGCCCCTTCTGCGTTATTCAAATAAAAAATATATGAAACCCTATACCTTAATATTTTATCTTGTTTTGTGCACCTCTCTTTGTGCACAAATTGATGTGAATCAAATCGATATTTATAGAGATAATTATGGGGTTCCACATATTTATGGAGCTACAGATGAGGCCGCAGCATATGGTCTAGCTTGGGCACATGCGGAAGATGATTTCGAAACCATTCAATATACTTTTTTACCGTCTAAAGGCCTCATGGGGATGCATGCGGGAAAGGATGGCGTGATTATGGATTACCTTGTCGAATTCTTACGTTGCAGAAAAACGGCCTTAGCCCATGCAAAAGATTTATCTCCCGAGGTTTTAAAGGTTATTGATGGCTATGTTGCCGGAATTAATGCCTATGCAAAGACTTTTCCAGATCAGGTTCTTGTGAAGAACAGCTTTCCAATGACTGTAATGGACTATTTGACTGGTTATAATCTTGTGATACATTTCTTTTCAGATACAGGAGATATTTTGGGAGAGCTCATGTCTGGTAGTAATAAGTCTGTTCAAGAGGAAATGGAGGAGAAGACCATCGGTTCTAATGCATTTGCTTTTAGTCGGAAAATAATGGAACACAATAAGACAGTTTTAAATGTCAATACCCACCAGCCTCTTGAAGGACCATTTTCCTGGTATGAGGCACATATTAATTCTGATGAAGATTGGAATTTGCTCGGTGGTTTGTTTCCTGGCTCGCCTTTTCCTATGATTGGAGCAAATGAACATTTGGGCTGGACGCATACGTATAATTATCCCGACTTAATTGATGTATATCAACTCAAAATAAATCCCAAAAACGAACATCAATATTGGATGGACGGGAAGTGGGTTTCATTTGAGGAATCGTCGGTAAAACTGAAGTTTAAGATTAAGATGGGTTTTAATATAAAAGTGAAAAAGAAATTAATTTGGAGTGCTTTCGGTCCTGTAATTAAAAATAAAAAAGGATACTTCGCATTTTATTCGAACGCCTTTGAGAATATAGCTTCAATTGATGAATGGTATCATATGGGAAAGGCCAAAAACTGGGATGAGTTTGAAGCAGCTTTGAAAATGATGACTGTTCCTCGCTTTAATGTGATGTATGCAGATTGCGATGACAGGATTTTTTGGATGAATAATGGATTGGTCCCTGATAGAATATCTGAAGGTGAAAGAGTTAATGGTGTAATGAAAGGCGAAAGCACGGAAATCCTTCAAGAGGGGTATTTGCCATATGAGGCCTTACCTAAGCTTCTAGATCCTCCTCATGGTTATCTTTTCAATACCAACAATACCCCATTTAATAGCGCGCACAAAGAAGATAACCTTCAAGAGTCTGATTTTACTGCTTTTCAAATTGGCTTTAAAGAATCTGAAAATAATAGGAGCACCCGATTTATGCAGCTCATTGATACTAAAGAGTCATTAAGTATGGAGGATTTTTTCTCCATTAAATATGATATTCAATATCCTGATTCTCTTTGGACTCCTTCAGGAGCAAATATTGTATTTAAAACTGCTCCAGTTGCTTATTCAAACTATAACAAATATAAGGAGGTCGTTGACCTTATCCAGGGATGGGATAAACGTGCAGATACGACTAGTATTGGGGCTGCACAGTGGGCTATTTATTACAACTACTATCTTGGGCTAGGAGGGAAGGAGCTATTACCAGAAGAAAGGATGGACAGGGCCTTGAAGTCGACCGATAAGCATTTGATGAAGTATTTTGGCCGCTATGATATTCAGCTCAGAGATTATCAGATACACCGCAGAGGCAATAAGCATTTGGCAGTGCCAGGATTGACAGATATGATTGCTGCGATGACGAGTACTTCTTTCGAAAAGGGAACTGCAAAACCTATGCACGGAGAATCCTACATTATGATTTTACAATTTACAAATGATGCTGTGGAGATTGAGACAGTCTTGCCTTATGGAAACTCTAGAAACGCAAATGGGCCGCATTATACCGATCAGATGCAAATGTACGCTCGGCAGGAAAGAAAGACAATGACATTAAACAGATCGTTGATTGAGAAAACTGCAACAAGCCATTATCATCCAAAGTAACACTCTATTTTTTAATTACGAGCTCTATAGATTCTTTGTTTATTTTAATTCTGCGGTGCTTATAAAGCTTCCCGATGGCTTGTTTAAATGTTCTTTTGCTCATCCCAAGCTCTTTGTTTATGAGGTCTGAAGGAGATTTATCACTCAGCATAAGTTTGCCATTGTCTTGAAGGAGTCCGAGTATTTTGCTTTCTGCAAGATCATATTTTTCAAAAGTAATGGGTTCAAGACGAATATCGAGTTTGCCGTCATCACGGACTTTTTCAACATAACCTTTGCGTTCATCTCCAGGCTCAATGCTTGCAATGATGTTTGAGTCGAAAATCATACCATCATATCTATTGTTTACGATGACACTTATACCGAGATCATTTTGCTCACAAATCAATAAGTCAACCTCATGACCTTGAAGCTCTTCGTTACATATTTCTAGCGACTTTCTTACGCGCATGCTTCCAAAAAGGCGGTCAGTTTTATAATCGTAGCGTAACACAAATAGATAATAGCCTTCTTCCTCTAATTTGCAGATTTGTTCACTGAAAGGGATCAAAAGGTTTTTGTCTAGTCCCCAATCGACAAATGCTCCGATAGGTTTAACTTGAGTAACCCTGAGGTATTTAAAGTCTCCTAAAAGCAAGAAGGGTGATTCTGTTGTACAGACAATACGTTGCTCTGAGTCTTTAAATACAAATACATCTATTTTTTGTCCTAGCTCATATGTGTCTAGTAGATATTTTTGAGGCAACAAGACTTCATTTCCTTGCTCATCCTCAAGAAATGCTCCGGGAGGAGTAAAGCGATCAATAGTTAATGTGTTTATGAGTCCTATCTGCATTACGGCATTTTATTGCGGTTCTTTTTCCTTTTCTGTTTTCCAGTCGTTATGGATAGACCTGAAGGGTCTTTTCTATATGCTCTCTTTAGTTTTCGTTGCGCTTTTTTATCGTATTCTATTGGATTATCTGTCGATTCTGATTCAGGCTCAGGAGTTCTTGCCACATGATTAATGTCTCCATCATTTTGTTTAACATTGGTTGGGTTTATCCAATCTTTTTTCAGTTTTTTTCTTTCGAGTTTACCAGTTCTAGGGTTCATTTGAATAAAACTTTTTGGCTCAAATTCGGGGTCATTCACTGCGATGACATCTTCCTTTAATACCCAATAGGATCCGTTGTAGGCATAGGAGTCATAGGACAAGTCTGGAACATAATAAGAATAGATACCTTCGAGTGCAGGTGCTTCAGGCGATAGATGATCCATGACAATCCTTCCATATTTCTCCTCAAATCTCATATTCATTACGGCTTCATTGGCATATTCGAATACAATTCGTTTTTGCAGCTTATTGTCGGAGATGAATACCGGACTACCAAAACGAACACTTCGTTTCCCTAAAACCAAAACGTCTAAAATCTTGAAGTTACTTCCAGTCGTTCCTCCATCCCAACCCAATAATAGGTATTCAGTTTTATTTCCATTCTCGAAAGGAATGATTTTATAGTAGAGTGCTCCATACCAATCTGAAAAATCAACAGTTCCTTTCGGCTTTTCCTCATATGCATCATGCATATCATTCAGGGCAACTAGACGAACGCTTTTATTTTCCTTTATCATGATGAATCCACAATATGCGTATGACATATCGGGGTATTCGATATTCCAGTTAACGATGCGTATTTTTCCGTCTGGGCTATCCAAAATAGCTACAGATTCTAGTTGCTTGAATTTATAATTAAATGCGCCTTCTTTTTGAAGGAATTTGTA
>CESZ01021801.1_pt1 | contig 26910 bp, 25 predicted proteins | sample 531081 | NCBI WGS metagenome assembly CESZ01 (sample SAMEA2621260, study PRJEB7988) | marine metagenome | biome: marine biome (ENVO:00000447); feature: surface water layer (ENVO:00002042); material: "saline water (ENVO:00002010), including plankton (ENVO:xxxxxxxx)" | depth 5 m | reverse complement strand
CCTCCTGTCGGCCCATATTTCGCTCTTCTTTTTTCCCATAATGAGCTGTTGTCTCTTTTACCTGTTGCAAAACCTATTTTGATGGACTCACTAAAAGAACACCATTTTAAATTTGATACGTGATTGTTCTCTAGATTGTTGTCTAAATGAGTCACGACTTTTTTCTTTCTCGGTTTATCATTTTTAACAAATACTGAAGCTACCACTTTGTGTGGGTATACCGTTTTTCTTGTTCCTTTGTCATTGATGAGATCTGTCATTAAAAAACCATTGCTCGGGTGACGTCTAAGCTGTTTTTTCTTAGATTCAAATTTCATTTTACGACCGTTTTTAAATGTTTTCGTTCGTTCTATGGATTTGATTTCTCCATGATCAGATACTAAGTAATCTGAAAAGCCCGGTATTTTAGACCAATTCTGCATATTATGTTAACACAAAAAATGAGAAAATGTTCAGTACGAATTGGAAAAAATGTAGGATTCAGAGGTAGCCTTTAAATGACCAAGTATGTCTTTAAGTTCTTGTAGGTCATTTGATGTCACAAGCTTCATTTTTGTTTCTTTAAAATGCTCAATTCCTCTAAAGTAGTTTGCATAATGTCTTTTCATTTCTGCAATCCCTAATTTTTCACCTTTCCAGTCGATACTCGTATTCAAATGCTCTATAACCGCTTCAACTTTTTCTAGGAAACTTGGTGCGTCGCGGTGAAAACCGTGCTCAATAAAGTGTTTTATCTCTCTAAAAATCCATGGGTTTCCGATACTTGCTCTTCCGATCATTACGCCATCGACTCCGTACTTACTTTTATATTCTACTGCTTTTTCAGGAGAATTGATATCACCATTTCCAAATACTGGGATGTGCATTCGTGGGTTGTTTTTAACGTCAGCAATGAGCGACCAATCTGCTTCTCCCTTGTACATTTGTCTTCTCGTCCTACCATGAATAGAAATTGCTTCAATTCCCACATCCTGCAACCGCTCTGCAACATCAACAATATATTTTGTGGATTCATCCCAACCAAGTCTTGTTTTTACCGTTACGGGTAGACTTGTAGATTTGACAATTTCAGCAGTCATCTTAACCATTTTAGGAATGTCCTGAAGGATTCCTGCTCCAGCACCTTTACAAGCTACCTTTTTTACTGGGCATCCATAGTTTATATCTATAATATCTGGATTAGATTCGGCTGTGATTTCAGTTGCCAATCTCATGCTTTCTATTTCTGAACCGAATATTTGGATGCCTATTGGTCTTTCTTTTTCGTAGATATCGAGCTTTTGTTTGCTTTTTAATGCATCTCGAATAAGGCCTTCAGATGATATAAATTCGGTGTACATTAGGTCAGCTCCATGCTTTTTGCAAAGGGTTCTGAACGGAGGATCACTTACATCCTCCATTGGAGCCAATAAAAGAGGGAAGTCTCCCAGCTCTATGTCTCTAATCTTAACCATTTGTTATTTTTTTCGCTTCCAATTCTACCAGATATGTTTTAAGGCGCTGCTCATTTTCCCCATTAAGCACCATTAGCTTTTCTGGCGTATCAACTACAATAAAGTTTTGCAAGCCATCCACTAGGATAGTTTTACTTTCTTTTGAGTAAACAAAGCAATTTTCGCTATTAAAAAAATGGATGTCATCATGGTTTTGCGTATTTCCATCACTGTCCTTTTCTCGAATGTCTTTAATACTGCCCCAAGTACCCAAATCGCTCCATCCAAATTTTGATAAAATCACAGCAACATTTTTTTCTTTTTCCATGATTGCATAATCAATGGATATACTTGAGCATTTTTCGAAAGCAACTTCGCAGAATTTTTCTTCTTCTTCTTTATTATATACATCTCCATTTGCGAAGAAAATATTAAACAATTCAGGACAATGCTTTTCGAAGCTGCATTTCAATACTGAACCGCGCCAAATAAACATTCCTGAATTCCAATAAAAGTTACCTGAATTCAAAAATTCTTCTGCTTTATTTAAATCAGGCTTTTCTCGAAATTGTAATACCTTTTGAACCTGTTGTGATTTGTCCGTGTCATTAAATTCAATATATCCATACCCTGTATCTGGGCGATGTGGCTTTATTCCAAAGGTAATTAGTTTATCCTCTTCTATTGCTGTAGAAATAGCTATGTCAAGATCTGAATTAAACTGTTTTTCATTCGTGATAAGGTGATCAGCTGGCGTCACAACAAGTGTCGCATTTGCATCTTTGTTTAAGATTTTTGCGGTAGCAAAGGCAATACAGGGAGCCGTATTTTTGCGCTGAGGTTCGCAAATCACTTGACCTTTGTCAACTTTTAATTGATCGATCACTTTTGACTTATAATCCTCATTGGTAAGGATAAAGATGTTTTCTTTGGGAACCGAACTCAAAAAACGATCAAATGTCATTTGAAGAAGACTTTGCCCAGTACCTAAAAAGTCTAGAAATTGTTTTGGGTTATCTTCTGTAGAAAGTGGCCAGAATCGACTTCCAACACCACCTGCCATAATTAAACAATATAAAGATTTTTGCTCCATTTATATAGTATTTACCTCAGCTAGTGCGTGTATTAAATATGCCTTGCCTGTAAGTAATTCAGAGCAAAGATACCGGGTTCTTCTCAATTTTCCTTTTTTGAAAGATTTTTTATTGAGTATGAAGTGTGCTCCTGGTTCAATTTGTTCTAAGTGGAGCCCTTTTTTTTGTAAATCAAACTTCCTCAGCGCACGACTCAAGGCAATATCTGAATAAGATGCTGCTTTTGTGTTTTTGATAGTTTTTTTTAGGCATGTTTTCAAGGTCTCAGGAAATTCATGTGCTGAAAGCAAGGGATGCAGTAATTGCTGGAACTCAAACTTCCATTCTTTACCATGCGCCTTAACTCCTAGGTTATATTTGAGATAGGTATTTAAGTGTGCAATCTCATGTAAAGTTGTGATCAAAAAAGCATAAGGGTTTAAATTATTGTTTATTGTAATCTGTGGAATACCTTGGTCATTTATCGGCCTTCGGAAATCACCTAGCTTTGTTTTGCGGGGAGCGACAATTCTAAATCGAACATCTGTTGAACAAAGAAGGTCATGCACATATGCAATAAATGCTTCCGGGATATGTTCCCGAAGCTTTTCTTTTATTTGTATGCTACGCTTGTCGGCTTCCATTTTTGTTCTTACACCTCAAAAGTAATAATCTGAGGGAGTTCCAATAAATTCGAAGGAAATAATGTTTAATTTAGACTCGTGAAGTTGTTGTTTCATGTAGGAAGATATTTTTTGATGCTCCGCACCTTGTTTGCGGTACCATCGAAATGGAATATATTGTGGAAACGAATCGTCTCCGAACTGCATATAATTGGAATTAATTCTCTTCCAATTGTTGCATTAATGTCCTCTTTCATGGGGGGAGTCATTGCGCTCCAAACGGCCTCTAATATGACGACTCCTTTGCTTCCAGATTATACAGTTGGATATATTACGCAATCTAGTACAATTTTGGAATTCTCACCTACTATAATATCTTTAATATTAGCTGGGAAAGTTGGTTCTAATATTGCTTCTGAGGTAGGTACTATGAGGGTTACGGAACAGATTGATGCTTTAGAAATAATGGGTGTAAATTCTTTGAATTTTCTCGTGCTTCCTAAAATCATAGGAGCAGTATTGTTTTTCCCGATTTTAGTAATCTTCTCAATGGCATTGTCCTTAATCGGAGGTTGGTTGGCGCTTCTTTTTTCAGATTTGACTACCACAGAGACTTATGTTTTAGGTATTCGTTCGTTTTTTAATCCTTTTCACATTACTTACGCGCTGATTAAAACTGTGTTTTTTGGTTTCTTGATTGTGTCGATTTCTTCATATTACGGTTATTACGTCAAGGGTGGATCTCTTGATGTTGGAAAAGCATCGACGCAAGCAGTGGTAAGTAGCACCGTTGCGATTTTAATTATGAATTTCTTGCTTACTTATTTATTGCTGTTGTAATGATTGAGATCAAAGGCGTAAATAAATCTTTCGGGGAAGATCAAATATTGTTTGATATCAATACTGTTTTTGAAAAGGGTAAGGTCAATTTAATTATTGGTCAATCAGGTCAGGGTAAGTCTGTTCTTGCAAAATGTATGGTGGGGTTGCATGAAGTTGATTCGGGTGAGATTTTGTACGGAGATGCTGATTTTACAAAAATGCGTAGCGCGGAAAAAAGTAAACTTCGTCAAGAAATAGGTATGCTTTTTCAGGGTTCTGCATTATTTGATTCAATGAATGTCGAGGAGAATATTGGTTTTCCGCTAACCATGTTTACTAAAATGACCACCAATGAGATTCAAAAAAGGGTAGACTTTTGTTTGGAACGCGTTAATCTTGTTGGAAAAAATAAGCTTCTACCTTCTGAATGTAGCGGAGGGATGCAGAAAAGAATTGGAATCGCAAGAGCGATTTCAATGAATCCGAAGTATTTGTTTTGTGATGAGCCTAACTCTGGCTTAGATCCAAAAACAGCTATTGTCATAGATGGATTAATTCAAGACATTACAGAAGAATTTAATATGACTACTGTTGTTATCACCCATGATATGAATTCTGTAATTGAGATAGGTGAAAACGTTTTATTTATCTACCAAGGCAAGTGCTGGTGGCAAGGTGATCGGGAATCTATTATAACAGCAGACAACCCTGAAATCACAAATTTTGTCTATGCTTCAGAATTTATGAAAGAAATTAGGGCAAACATTCAAAATTCCAGAAACTAATTTTCCATAGTTATTAAAAAAAATTATCTTTGCAACCCGCTTTGAAAAAGTTCAAGGTGCAGCTAGGTGAAAACGTAGCGAATAAGATATTAAATGCGGATGTGGTGAAATTGGTAGACACGCTAGACTTAGGATCTAGTGCCGTGAGGTGTGTGGGTTCGACTCCCTCCATCCGCACCATTTAAGGTCTCGTTTCATAAAACGAGACCTTTTTTATTTTAAAAAAATATAAAAATGAAGGTATTACAACAGAGCGTTGATAAATTGAATGCAATTTTAAAGGTTGAAATTAAATCTGAAGACTATAAAAATAAGGTTAAGGCATCTTTAGAAAAGTACCGTAAATCCGCAAAAGTACCAGGATTTAGACCAGGTAAAGTACCTTTTGGTATGATCGAAAAGCAGTATGGTAAATCTGTCTTGGCCGAAGAGCTTAATAAACTTGCTAACGATAGCTTATACAAGTATATCACTGAAGAAAAACTAGAGATTTTGGGAAACCCTATACCTACTGAAGATGAAAAATTCAAGGGAGACATGGAGGACCCGGGTGATTTTGAATTCGCATATGAAATTGGTTTTTCCCCTAAATTTGATATTCCAATTTCTTCAAGAAAAAGCATTGAATACTTCGTAGTGAAAGTTGACGATAAGCTTATTTCAAGTCAAATTGAGGACCTTAGAAGACGCTATGGTAAAATGGAGAGTACCGCTGAGGTCGGAGAGAAAGATATGGTGCTAGGTTTATTTAGAGAGCTTGATGCTTCAGGAGAGCCGAAAGAAAATGGAGTTGAGAATAATTCAACCATTTCAATGGAATTTTTGAAGGATAAGAAAGCCATTAAGTCAATTATGGGAATGAAAGTGGATGATTCACTTGTCTTGGATCCGAAAACGGTAGCCAAGGATGATAAAGATTTGGCGTCTATGCTAGGTGTTGAGGAGGCCGCTTTAGCTGATTTATCAAATAAATTCAAGTTCACTGTTAATGATGTCAAAAGAATGGAATTGGCAGAATTGAACACTGATTTATACGACAAGCTATTTCCAAACCAAAATGTAAGCTCTGAAGAAGAAATGAAAGCTAAGGTTGTGGCTGATTTAGAAAACATGTTCAAGACAGATTCTGATCGATTGTTTACCCAAACAGTTTATGATTTCTTGATGAATAAAACTAAAATGGCTTTACCTGAAGCTTTTTTAAAGAGATGGATCAAGCTTTCGAATGAAAAGCCAATTGACGATGAGACCTTGAACAAAGAGTTTGATGGTTATCTAAAGTCGATGAAATGGCAATTGATACAAGGTAAAATTTTCAAAGAAAATGACATCCAAATTTCAAATGATGAGGTTATGGAGTTTACAAAGTCCTTACTTGTATCTAATTATGCGCAATACGGAATGCCTGCTCCAGAGGACAAAGAACTTACAGAGACTGCAATGCGTCTTTTAAAGGACAAAGAGCAAGTAAATGGCATCTATGACCGAATTACTGAGAAAAAGCTTTCAGATTATTTTCAGGCGAATGTGCCTATGAAAGAAAAAAAGCTTTCGTATGATGATTTTGTGAAAAAGGCATCTAAGAAGTAAGCTTAAATTCTTTTTGAATTAAAACAAAACAATATTATTTCAACATTTGTTGATGATAATGTGCGTTAAATAAAAATCCATCTTTGCAGTTGAAAGCAGTATTAGTATTATTTTTGCATGCAAAGTACACGATAATTAATAACCTAAAATAAAAATTATGGCCCTAGTTGGTAAAACATTCCCAGATATGTCTGTAAAGGCAATTGATGAAATGGGAGATGCATTTCAAATCAATGTATTAAAGCAAGCATTAGATAATAAAAAGAAAGTATGTCTTTTTTGGTACCCCAAAGATTTCACTTTTGTATGTCCTACTGAGATTCATGCGTTTCAAGAAGCGTCAAAAGAATTTGAAAAAAGAAATACAATATTAATCGGTGCCTCTTGTGATACAGCAGAGGTTCATTTTGCTTGGTTAAGTACTTCCAAGGATGACGGAGGAATTGAAGGTGTACAATTTCCTTTGATTGCAGATTCAACAAGAGTATTGGCCATGGAGCTTGATATTCTTGATTTTAATTTATTTGATGAAGAGCCAGGAGACGGAGACAATGTACCTTACAGAGCTACCTATCTTTTAGATGAAGAAGGTTTTGTATTCCATGAAGCAGTGAACTTTTTCCCAGTAGGAAGAAACGTACAAGAGGTGCTTCGTTTGATCGATGCCTATGCGCACAACCAAAAGCATGGTGAAGTTTGTCCTGCAAATTGGGAGGAAGGAAAAGACGCAATGGATGCAACCAGAGATGGTGTTGCTGACTACCTTAAAAAGCACTAAAATGTTTGTTGAAGCTAATGCAGATGATTTAAAATCGAAAATCGAGGAGCATCAAAAGGTGATGGTGCAGTACGGTGCGACTTGGTGTGGGAATTGTAAGATCACCAAACCAAAGTTCAAGCGATTTTCCCGAGAACATGAAGATATTTTATTCATTTATGTAGATGCGGAGAAATATCCTGAATCGAGACAGTTAGCCAATGTGAGTAACCTTCCAACTTTTGCTAGTTTCAAGGACGGCAAGCTCGTTGAAGAAGCTCAAGGAAATAAAATAGAAACCATAGAACAGGTCTTAAATGCGGTTACCAGTAATTAAGCATATCGTCTCGTTTATCGAGAACAATGATGAGGACTATGTCGTTGAGACCATGGAAACATTAGAGGACCTCATAGACTTGGACTCCCTTAAGGATGAAGAGTTAGACGTCATTGGAGAGCTTCTGTCAAATATGTCAGGAGCCTTAGAAGTGCATCAAGCAATTAAAAACGGTACTGAGAAAAAAGCAGCGCTGAATGACTTCATGAAGAGGGTTCAAGGATCAATTGACTGATTCTACTTTAAAATGTATATAAAGCTGCACCTCTAGGTGTGGCTTTTTTTATTTGTCGAGCTTCAGTCCTTTCGTGATATTATAATTATTTTAGCAGTCCAATCATTATTTGTTATATGTCTGATTTACTTACGAAGCTAGAGGCGATTCATTTTCGATTTATCGAGGTGGGTAATCTGATTACAGACCCAGATATAATAGCAGATATGAAACGCTATGTGAAGCTCAATAAAGAATATCGTGATTTGGAGATTCTAGACCAAACTTATAAAACCTACAGTAATCTGCTTTCCAATTTAAAAAGTGCTCGCGAGCTCCTCGAAAGTGAAACAGATGATGAAATGCGGGAAATGGCAAAGATGGAGATTAGTGAGCTTGATGAGAAGAGACCTATATTGGAAGAAGAAATTAAGGTCATGCTTATCCCGAAGGATCCGGAAGACGATAAAAACGTAATTATTGAATTACGAGCAGGAACGGGCGGAGATGAGGCATGTATTTTCGTAGAAGATATATTTAGAATGTATACCATGTATTTTAAGGAAAGGTCATGGAAGCATGACATCATAAATTCATCGGAAGGTACCGTGAAAGGATATAAAGAAATATCGATGAGTGTAGAGGGTGATGGGATTTATGGGACACTTAAATTTGAATCTGGAGCGCATCGTGTTCAACGTGTTCCTGAGACTGAATCTCAAGGTCGTGTGCACACTTCTGCAATTACTGTTGCCGTTCTTCCAGAGGCAGAAGAGGTTGATTTTGAACTAAACATGACTGATGTCAGAAGAGATACATTTAGAGCTTCAGGAGCAGGAGGCCAGCACGTAAACAAAACAGAATCCGCGATTCGTTTAACACATATTCCAACAGGTTTTGTTGTAGAGTGTCAAGATGGACGAAGTCAACATAAGAATCTTGAAAAAGCGATATCTGTTTTAAGGTCTAGATTATATCAAGCAGAATTGGACCGGATCAATGATGAACGCGCAGCACAAAGAAAAACGCTTGTTGCTTCAGGGGATAGATCTGCCAAAGTTCGTACCTATAATTATCCACAAGGAAGAATCACAGATCATAGAATCAATAAAACAATGTATAATTTGAGCTCTTTTATGAATGGAGACATTCAAGATATGATAGATGCATTGAAAATGGCAGAAAATGCTGAGAAATTAAAAGGGGAAACTGAATGAATAGAGCCGAACTAATTGAACAAATACAAGCGAAGAAATCATTTCTTTGTGTTGGTTTAGATCCTGATTTGGCCAAAATACCAAAACATCTTTTGGCATTAGAAGATCCTATATTTGAATTTAATAAGGCAATTATTGATGCAACAAAGCAATATGCCGTTGCCTACAAACCAAATCTTGCATTTTTCGAATGTTTGGGGATTGAGGGATGGAAATCATTTCAGAAAACCATAGAATATATTCCAGAAGAATGTTTAGTGATTGCTGATGCGAAAAGAGGAGATATAGGAAATACCTCACTGTATTATGCTAAAACATTCTTCGAAACGTATAATTGTGACGCCTTAACGATTGCTCCTTATATGGGGTCTGATAGTGTAGAGCCCTTTTTAACCCATTCAAATAAATGGGCGGTTGTACTTGCTTTAACCTCAAATGAAGGGGCAAAGGATTTTCAATTTCTAAGCTCAGAAGGGCAGGTACCACTATTTGAATCGGTGGTGAAAAAATGTTTAAACTGGGGAAGTGCTGAAAATTTAATGTTTGTTGTCGGTGCTACACGTTCTCAAGATATTGCAAAGATTCGAGCGCTTGCTCCCGATCATTTCTTTTTAGTCCCAGGTGTAGGCGCACAGGGGGGATCTCTTGAGGAGGTAGTTCAGTATGGTATGAATGCTGATTGTGGTTTGCTTGTGAACTCGTCGAGAGGAATTATTTATGCGGATTCTTCTAAAGATTTTGCTATTGCTGCAAAAAAAGAAGCGTCTAAAATTCAATCCGCAATGGAACTGCATTTAAGACGCTTTCATTAAAGTCTTGGGATTTTACTAATCCTTTATTTTGTTACTAACTCTTGGTTTTCTGTGTCAATACTTCCGTAAGCATCACAGCTAGCTGTTCTTCCTGATCCACAAGAAATTAAAATAGTCGTTACAAAGGCTAATAAAAATAATAATGTTGCTTTAGTTTTCATGGTAGTGTTTTTTGTTGTTCGTGTTAAGTCTAACGAACGTACATCACATAAAGTTACAATTTTATTTAATTTTTTATTGGATATAGTATACAAATAATCGAAATTTATGCGTTCTATATTAGAAGTTTCTAAGTGAAAGTACGTGCATTGTTTTTCTTGTTTGTAATAAGCTCTATAGGAGGTCCATCACTTCTGGCGCAGGAGAAATACGAACTCAAATTTAGCAATACAACTTTAAAGAAAAAGTTTTCAAAATTTATTTCAATTGATACTTCAATTGCGCTCTCAGCGAACAAAAGTATCCGTTCTCTTGGTAGCTCACTTATCGATAAAGGATATTTTTTGTATGCCTTGGAACAAGATACTACTTTGAAACAGGTTTCAGTTGAGGCGGGAGATCGATTTAGTGAAATTGAGATTAGAAATCTACAAGATACAGAACTCAGCATATTCAAGAAAAAAAATAAAGCAGCAAACTTCTCACCGAAGGAGCTTAGTATTTTTTTAGCCGACAAAATAAGTCTATTTGCGAACCAGGGCTTTCCTTTTGTGAATGTCTCTCTGGATTCAGTCGAAATAGAGGACCGTAAGATAAGGGCAGTATTGAAATTAAGTAAAGGGCGGTATTTCACCTTAAGAAAAATCCATGTGCGTGGAGATTCGAGTATTTCAAATAAAACGATCCAAGGAATTATTGATTACAGCATAGATGAAGTTTATGCAGAAAAAAAAATTGGTGAGATTGATCGGAAGATAAAGCAATCCTCGTTTTTATCGACCATTAAGCCCTCTGAAATAATGTATACGAGCAAGGGCTTTGAGCTCTTTCTTTATTTGAAATCGAAAAAAGTAAGCTACGTCAGAGGGGCGTTGGGTCTGCAGCCAAATCCTGTAAGTCAAAAGATGGCTCTGACAGGCGAACTCAACTTGAAGCTAGAAAATGCATTAAAGAAAGGAGAACTTTTAAAGTTTAATTGGAGAAGCATCAAGCCGCAAACGCAACGGATGAATCTTAATTTTAATTATCCTTATTTGTTCCAATCTCCTTTTGGAATTGAATCTCAGCTACTGCTCTACAAGAGAGATTCTACCTTTTTAGATTTAAATACTGAGCTAAACCTATCCTATGCATTAAAGAATGGATTTCGAATTAGGGCGCATTATCGTTTTATGTCGTCGAGTATTTTAAGTGGAGGTACATCTAGCTCTGAGTTCAGCAATCTTAATTCGTACCGCACCAATTCTTATGGGCTGTCCATAGAAAGGACAGTACTAGATAATATTGTGAACCCAAGTAAAGGTCGTGTCTTTAATGCGAAGCTTTATGTTGGTCAAAGAACATTATTAGGTGATTCGACCAATGCTATTTCTGAAAAGAATACAACTTATTCTGGTCATTTCTTGTATCGAGAATATCTCTCTATTTTCCCAAGGCATGTCTTGCTTTTAGGGTTGCTCTTTGATTTTTATACGAGTCCAACTATTTTTGAAAATGAGCTTTATCGTTTTGGTGGCTTAAATACGCTGCGCGGTTTTAATGAGGAACAGCTTTTTGCATCTACTAAGGGGCAACTTACATTTGAATATAGATTCCTTTTAGATGAGAATAGTAATGTATTTCTCTTTTATGACCAGTGTTTTTATGAGAACACCTCAGTAAATTATTATAATGACCAGCCTCTTGGTTTTGGGGGCGGAATATCATTTGGATCTAAAATTGGTATTTTTTCAATCACCTATGCCTTGGGCCGCGAGTTTTCTAATCCAATTGATTTTCGTTCAAGTAAAATCCATTTTGGATATACGGCATATTTCTAAGAATGATATCTTTGTTGAAATGGTGAAACACGTCCTGTACCTTTCTTATGATGGAATGACGGATCCACTCGGTCAGTCTCAAGTTTTACCCTATATTATCGGATTAACAAAAGCAGGTTACTCCTTTCACCTAGTTAGCTTTGAGAAGCCAGACCGATACAGCGAAAACCGCCATACTATTGAGGACATTTGTAAAGAAAACAACATTGATTGGCACCCACTTATGTATACCAAAAGACCGCCCTTATTCTCAACAATTTGGGATGTGTTGAAAATGCGTCGTATATCTAATCAAATAAATAATACGCATGGATTGTCATTGATTCATTGTCGTAGCTATATTTCTGCTTTGATTGGTTTAAGCTTTAAGAGAAAAAAGGGTATTCCTTTCTTATTTGATATGAGAGGTTTTTGGGCGGATGAACGGGTCGATGGGGGTTTATGGAATCTTGACAATCCATTATATAAGTTGGTATATAATTTTTTTAAGAAAAAAGAGCAGTCATTTTTACTTTATTCTAACCACAGTGTATCGCTTACCCATGCGGGTAAAGTTGATATTATTCAAAGAGAAGGTTATGCACATTTAGCTTCGAAAATATCAGTAATTCCTTGTTGTGCGGATTTAAAATTATTTAAACCCTATCAGCGCGATAATCACGAACAGTTTACTATTGGTTATCTCGGCTCATTAGGCACTTGGTATATGCTTGATGAAATGCTTTTGTTTTTTAAACAGTTACTATATTCAAAACCAACAGCAATCTTTCATTTTCTAACCAAGGATGATCCAAATTTGATTTTCAATAAAGCCAGAGAATTATCTATTGAAAAGGAAAGATTTATTGTTGAGGAAAGTACAAGGGCTGATTTACCCTTTAGGACGCGCAATTGGGATTACTCCATTTTTTTTATTTTACCAAGCTATAGTAAAAAGTCATCCTCTCCCACCAAACAAGGTGAGTTAATGGGGCTTGGTATACCAATTATATGCAACAAAGGTGTCGGTGATGTAGATGCTGTTGTAGAAAAATTCGATTCTGGTATTGCCATAGATATCGATAAAGATTTTGACATAGAAGCCTGCTTGAATAAAGTATATAACGAAGAGAATATTGTAAATGGTGCAAGAGATTACTTCTCTTTGGAGCAAGGGGTAAAAGATTATTTAGGTATCTATGAAAAAATAATTTAATGGCTATTATTAATAATAACTCGAATTGAAAAAAATACTTTTTATAACTCCATATCCAAAAGATGTTGCTCCGAGTCAACGACTTAAATTTGAGCAATATTATTCTGCTATAGAAAAATCGAATTATGACATTTCATTTGATTCTTTTATTGATGAAGAATTTTGGTCCTTTATCTACAAAGAGGGAAACTGGATCAGAAAAGTATCGAAAACGGTTAAGGCGTATTTTCGAAGATTCATACTATTATTTCGTTTATCAAAGTATGATTTGATTTATATTCATTTATGGTATACGCCTTATGGCCCTCCATTATTTGAAAGGATTGTAAGTTTAATCCATAAGCGGGTAATCTATGATATAGATGATATGGTTTTTCTTGGACATTCTAGCAGTGCAAATAAGTTGCTTATGTTTTTAAAGGGAAAAAACAAAATGATTTCATTGATGAAAACCTCTAATCATGTTATTACATGCACACCACATTTGGATGCATTTGTTAGAAAATACAATACAAATACTACTGATATTTCTTCTACAATTAATACAGAAACTTATCAGCCCGTCAATAAGTATGAAAATGACAATATGTTAACAATTGGTTGGAGCGGAAGTCATTCTACCTCAAAATACGTTTACCTCCTTAAGGAAGTTTTATTAGAGGTATATAAAAGTCACAAATTTAAATTACTAGTTATTGGAGATCCATCATTTCATATTGATGGTTTAGATTGTGAGGCTATTCAGTGGGTAGAGGATTCTGAAGTTAGAGATTTACAACGCATTGATATTGGAATTTACCCTCTTCCAAATGAAGAATGGGTGCTAGGCAAAAGTGGATTGAAAGCACTTCAGTACATGGCTCTAGGGATCCCAACGATTGCTTCGGCAATCGGCGCCAATTATAGAGTAATTGAAGATGGTGTTTCAGGAACATTAGTTGATTCTGATGAATCTTGGAAAAAAAGTATAGAGAATTATATTTTAAATCCTTCGCTGAGAAAAGAACACGGCTTGGAGGCAAGAGAACGAGTCGAGTCCCTGTACTCTGTTAAGGCCAATGAATCTGTTTATCTTGAGGTAATTGAAAAGGTAATTGAAAGTTAAATGAAATTAATTTTCGCAACAGCCAATGATAATAAGGCAATTGAGCTTCAGGAGTTAATGGGTGACCTCATTCAAATTCAGAGTCTTAAGGATTTATCATTTACCCAAGAGATTGAAGAAACAGAAACAACCTTAGAAGGAAATTCTAAGTTGAAAGCACATGTCGTATTTGATGCGTATAATCGTCCATGCTTTGCTGATGACACTGGACTTGAAGTTGAAGCATTAAATGGTGCTCCGGGTGTTTTTTCAGCTCGATATAGTGGTCCAAATTGTAATTCATCTGAAAATATGGCTTTATTGCTCAAAAACTTAGCTAATTTTTCTAATAAAAAAGCTCGTTTTCGCACGGTTATTACATACAGAGATGAAATGGAGATCATTCAGTTTGAAGGTATTGTGAATGGAATTATTATTGGAAAAGGGAGAGGGAATTATGGTTTTGGTTATGACCCAATTTTTATACCTGATGGTTCTCAATTAACTTTTGCTGAGATGCCCTTGGAAGAAAAGAATAAATTTAGTCACCGAGCACGGGCTTTCGAAAAGTTAAAATCGTATTTAATGGATAAATTACAAGCTTAAAAAGAAAAGATTGAAATGAATAAAAAAGGAGTTTTTGCGGGCAAAAAAGTACTGATTTTAGAAGGCGGAGGATTTAAAACTTCTTTTACCGGTGGTGTTTTGGATGCTTTTAGATCTGTTTCATTTGATCCCTTTCAATCCTATATTGGTGTATCTGGTGGAAGTATTGCAATCTCTTATTTCTTGAGCAATAAGTATGGTTCTTTCTACCAATGTATTCGTGCCTTGTGTCAAGACGAACGATTCATTCAATACAGTAAGGCATTTAGTGATGGATTAATGAATTTAGATTTCTTTTATGATATTGCGGAAACAGAATTTCCTTTTGACTTTGATACAGCATGTAAGGAATTAGAGCAGAAAGATTACTTTATAGTGCTCACAGACAGTCAAGATGGCTCTACGCATTACTTAGAGCCAACAAGAGAGAATTGGGTTGATATGACAATCGCAGCAAGTACAGTCCCAATGTTGACTAAAGGGAAGCATAAAGTAAACGGCATACACTATTCAGATGGAGGAATTTCAGATCCTATTCCAATACGCTGGGCTGTGGAAAATGGCGCTACAGATATTGTTTTGATTCGAACAACACATTTTGATTTTAAGCCAGGTATGTTTCGACCCGAATATTTGGTTTCTAAATTTTTACGTGCTAGTGATAAGATCATCTCAGATGTTGAACGGTTTCAATTAAAAATCAAAGAATCTTTAGATTATATTGCCGCCCTACCTGAGTATATTAATGTTGAGCAAATCGCACCCAAATCTCCTCTAAATACTCAGATATTTACGAATTCTGTTAAAAACATTGAGTTAGACTACCGCGCTGGATTGGAAGCAGGTTTGAATTATCTACAAAGTAAGAAATCACATCATTAGTGCTTAACACCGCGAATCAATACTGATTGAAACAAGTGCGACATCTCCATTAATCGGTGGATTTAGCTTTTTGATGACTACCTCAAATTCTGAGCTTTCAAATGCATTTTTCAAGCTATTCATGATTCTTTGGCCAACGGACTCTATTAGCCTGGATCTGATAGCCATTTCTTCTTTTACAATCTGATTTACCAAAACATAATCAACGGTCTTGTCTAGCGCGTCTTTTTCAGCCGCCTCTGTGAAATCAGTTTCGATAAATACATCAACACTGTAATGGCCACCAATTTTTTTCTCTTCTTCTAGACAGCCATGATGGGCATATAGCTTTATGTCTTTAACACTAATACTATGCTTCATTCTTTATCTGTTTAATGTTAAGAAGACCTGATTTTATTCTTGTGAGGACTTCTTCCTTTCCTAAGAATTCAGCGATATCAAACATTCCCGGACCTGCACCAACTCCCGTGACCAGTAATCTAAAGGGTAATAAAACCGCACCGAATCCCAATTCCTTTTCTTCGAGGAAAGCTTTAAACTCTGATTCTATATTTGCTGCTGAGAATTCGTTGATTTCTTCAATGATTTTCACCCAATCTTCAATAAGTCCCGCCGTATGAGCTTTCCATTTTTTTGCAATTACTTTCTCATCGTACTCTTTAGGTCTATCAAATAAATATGCACCGTCTTTGAGAATGTCGTCTAAGAAAGTTGCCCTTTCTTTCATAAGCGAACAAATTGTTTCTTTTTCTGAATCAACTACTTCCGTAGGGAAATTATTTCCGAGCATTTTAGATAAATCCTCAGCACTTGTAGCTCGAATGTATTGTTGCTGAAACCATTTGGTTTTATCAGGATCAAATTTCGCTCCTCCTTTGGATACACGTTCTAAACTAAAAGCGCTGGATAATTCTTTTAGGCTGAATATTTCCTGTTGTGTTCCCGGGTTCCAACCTAAAAAGGCAAGCATGTTGATAAATGCTTCAGGGAAATAACCTTTTTCTCTATAACCAGAATATAACTCACCGTCAATCGTTGTCCAATCCAATGGAAACACTGGGAACCCTAATCTGTCTCCGTCTCTTTTTGACAGCTTACCATTACCATCAGGTCTTAATAAAAGCGGTAGGTGTGCGAATTTAGGACGTTCCCAATTCAGCGCGTCGTATAGTAAAACATGCAATGGGGCAGAGGGTAGCCATTCTTCCCCTCTAATCACATGACTAATTTCCATAGCATGGTCATCTACAATATTTGCCAAGTGATAGGTTGGCATGCCGTCACTTTTAAAAAGTACTTTATCGTCTAGGTTATTCGTATTGACAACAACCCAACCTCTTATTTCATCTTCGAAACGCACATCTTCATTTCGCGGCATTTTCATGCGAATTACATAAGGCGTATTGTTCGCAATTAATGTTTCAACTTCGGATTGAGGCAGTGTTAATGAATTGCGCATGTTCATCCTACTTACGCCATTGTATTGCCAATTAGGCATACCCATTTTTTTTGCTTCATCGCGCATTTTCGTCAGTTCATCTGAAGTGTCGAAAGCATAATATGCCTTATTAGTATCAATTAGAATTTGCGCATATTCATGATAGATGTCTTTTCTTTCAGATTGAATATAAGGCCCATATTCTCCTCCTATTCCAGGGCCTTCATCAGGTGTAATGCCGCACCATTTAAAGGCATCCAGTATATAATCCTGTGCGCCCTTTACAAATCTAGTTTGATCCGTATCCTCAATTCGTAGGATGAACGTACCGTTGTTTTTTTTTGCAAATAAGTAATTATACAATGCTGTTCGAACGCCACCCATGTGCAATGGGCCAGTGGGCGAGGGTGCGAACCTAACGCGTACTTTATTTAAAGACATAATTCAAATTTGGAGGCAAAGATAGGGAAATCAGATGGGTTTCCTTTAAGGATAGCAGTACAATATGTCACGATAGATATTTGAATCTGATTTACTATGCTTTAGTCTACTTCAGTTAAAAAGTTAATGGATAATGAGATTTTCTGAACCAATTTTTACCGTATTGAAATCAATATCAATTCTTCCAAGCTGAACGCCAGCCCATCCAACCTGATTGATCAGCACGTTCTTTTTGGCTTTGTTCTTTTCAATGACGGGCTTGTCAAGAAAAGTGTGGGTGTGTCCGCCGAGTATAATGTCTATATCCGATGAATTTCGAGCAAGCACCTTATCTGATACTATTTTATTATCCTGGTATTCAAAGCCCAAATGGGAGAGACAAATTACAAGGTCACACTTTTCTTTTTTCATTTGTGCTGCAGTATCATTAGCAATTTCTATAGGGTCATTGTAAATAGTATCTCCGTAAGCTAATCTTGGTACAAGTCCATTTAGCTCAACCCCAATGCCGAATACACCTATTTTTAGACCTCCTTTTTTAAATATTTTGAAGACCTGTGTTTCACCTTTTAATATTGTTTTTGAAAAGTCATAGTTTGCACACAGAAATGGAAATCCAGCATACTTTTTTGCCTTTAAAAATCCATCCATACCTATATCGAAGTCATGGTTACCCATCGTGCAGGCATCATATCCGAGCTTGCTCATGCATTTCATTTCTAGAACTCCATTAAACGTATTAAAATAGGGTGTACCCTGAAAAACATCCCCGGAGTCTAAGAGCAGAACATTTGGTTCTTCAGCTCTTATTTGTTTTACAATTGAATACCTTTTGGCGATTCCGCCCATTCCTGGATACTTTGAATGGTTATCTGGAAACGGATCAATATTCGAGTGGGTGTCATTGGTATGTAGAATAACAAGCCTGTTTGTTCTGTCTGAGTAGGTTTCTTGAATAGCGAATGATGGTTTCATTAGCATAATACCAGCAGCGCTCAGTGTGAATTTTTCAAGAAAGCTTCTTCTTTTCATTGAATTCTTATTGTTGTATCATTGATGAGTACCTTCTGTAATTTTGCCTCCTCTACGAGCGCATCTCTTATTAGTGTTTTGGTTTCTATAACCTCAATGGATTCTTTAAAGAAATCCATATGATCTCCCCCTTGACAGAGATAATCAGATGTGATTACCCAAAAGAAATCTGTTTCAACAGGTGTATTGAAAATTAATTTACCTGCCCGCATTTGAATATTTGAAATCGGTTCACCTCCTGATTTATTGAGATATGCTGAAATTTTATCTAAAGTCGTTAAGGGAAGCTTCACCCATACGATACTGTTGTCAAACGGCATCACTTTATAAATATCCTTCAGCTTGACATCTCCCTTTCCAATACTTGAACGGATTCCTCCCGTGTTCAATAGGCAGAATGTTGGTTGACTTAGTCTTTTGTTTTTTGTTTGATGCGAAAAAACCGCATCCGCCATCCAATTCATGAGGTTAGAGCCAGGTCTCGTAACGATAAAGTTATTTTTAGATTCCGCAATTTTGATATTCATCTGAACATCCATTTCATCTGAATAGGGTCGAATAAAATTTGACAAATCATTGTCAGCCGCTATATCGTTATCCAGATGAATTTGCTTTGTCGTGATTTTTAGCTGGGGAGCGCATGACAAAAAGCTTGCAGCTAAGATCCCTGAAACAAAAAACAAGTAGATTTTATTCAATGATTACCTTCTTTTGGACAACACCATTTGGTGAGGTCACAGTTAACACATAGGTACCCGCAACATAGAGGGAGGTATTGAGCTCCAGAACAGATAGATTTAAATTCCTTTCGGCTTCGATTTTCTTTCCTTCAGAACTTATTAATTCGTACGCCGTAATTTTTTCTCCATTAATTTGCGCAAAAAGCTTATTGGAGCTAGGTATTGGGAAAACAGAAAAATTCTTATTAAGCATCTCCTGAACACTCATATTTCCGCATCCATCCGGGTTGTAGCTCATATTTGAAAAATCGATATAACAAGCATAATCAACAGAATCGATATAAGGGTTTCTGTTGTTTTGAAGGTTGAAAATATACTCGTGACGAGCGATTTCATAATTATCAGGTAGATCATTAAAGTGCCAATTTACCAATGATGCTGCATTTTGATTGGTCGGCACTGCCCAGTTGTTCCCGCCGTTTCCAGTATAGCATGTTGCCATATAAAAAATGGCTCGTGCTGCGTTTCCTTTGTGTGAAGCTCTAGGCTCATAAACCAACTGATTATTGGCATTATAACCAACACTTCCCTCTAAGTAATTAAAAACTATATCCCCCGTGATGTCTTCAAGGGGTAAATTACTTCTTGGTGAATTCGCGTTGGGTAGGTTTGCAGGATAAAGATTGTGCTGGTCTGCATATTCTTCCTGTTCAGGATCATTACAAGGGAAGGTTCCCATCCAAGAATGTGCATAGGTATGCTCTCTTGAATAGTTATTGTCTGACCAATCAAAGGGATCGTTGAATACCTTGTTTTCGCCAGAATAGCAGCAGGTGACGTAGGACTGTCCATTGGTCGTATCTTTTACTTCAAACTGACTCATCATCGTTGTTTTATATAGGAAGTATGAGATGTAGTTGTGGGGATTAATCAAGCTATTCAAATCTGCTAAAAGTGTGCTTGACGCACTCGAAATACCATTGTAATAATCTCCAATTTGAGCACCCAAGCTTGTGACTTGTGCTACAGCAGGATCTGAAGTCCTGTAGTTTTGAAAACCTTCTGAGCCATTAAAAGCAAAAACCTTAAAGTAATAATCTTGGTTCGCAATTACTCCTCGAGGTGTGAGGCTTGTTCCGCTTCCAACATATGCTACTTTTGCATCTCCTATGTAATCTCCGCGAAGGTAGCTCATACCGTCTTGAGGTTCTTCACTAATTGGACTACCATTCTTCCACAATACAAGGTATGATTCACTATCGCCATTATCATATTGACCAATAAAAGTGTACGCTTCAATGGAACTAAAAGTTAAGAATTCCGGGTTTGAATTTGGCTCAGTTGCAAGATTATCCGTTCCAAATGCCTGAAGATTTATCACATATGGATTTTCGTCACTATCATCATTATCAATGACCAATGTCGCAAACATTGATCCAGTTGTACTTGGATTAAAGTTAAGTGAGAATTCTTGACTTGATAAAGGAGCAATTGAAGTAGGGTTTAGGTCCGTTGAAAAATCTGCTGAATTCGTGCCAGAAAGATAAGTACCTGTGATGGATAATGACTCGGATCCTGTGTTTTCAATCGTGATTGTTGTATTGCTTGAATTACCGATAACATAGGTGCCATTATTGAGGACATCATTTCCGTCCATTTTGATATTAATTTCTTTTGCCGGCGCAACGTAAGGGAATATGTCCTCTAAATCACGAGGAATCAATTGGTAATTGGCATTGAATTGACCGACCAATCCAACAATTGATATTGGTCCGCTAGGAATCTCAGATCCATCGATATTCGTAGATCCGTTGACTCTGACATCCAGTGTGTTTGTCCCATCTGTTATTTGCACGGTACTACTTCCATTACTGAAAAATCCAGATTGTACAAAACTTACATTGTCAAATCGCACCAATTGCGCCTCTAGATCTTCATTTGCACTGGTAATTGGAATCAAGAGCGGTTCAGGCATGGTTCCCTGACCAAGAATAGTATAGCTTGTGGTTGGAGAAAGCTCGAGAAGACCACTAAATTCAAAAATCACCCCCGTAACTGATACAGAGTCTCCTCTTTGTATACTTGAGAGGTTATTTCCATATGCGGGAAGCGCAGCCGTGGCATCCTGAATATATCTTATAGCTCCAAGCTCACCACCATTTGTGGCAACACCATTAATCGTAACGGTTTGGCCAATACTTTCGTTTCGCGCCTCGGCGATCGTTTGACTGAAATAAAATTGGCTAAATGAGAGAAGAAGTATGGTTAATGTTTTTTTCATAGTTGTTTAAAATTGAAAGCCAACGGACACATTGAAGCGCAGTCCTTGACCAATAAATACTGTTGCTGAATTGGCATCAAAATCAGCTGAACCATCTAAATGATAATTGTTTCTCGCATCTGAAATATAAATGCTGTTTAATGCATTGAATATATTAGCCTTGAAACTGAGCTGGCTCTTTTCAAAGCGAACGGTATACCCTGCGTGAATACTCAAAAGTCCATAAGAGGGAATTCGCCAAGAATCTTTTCCACTTGTCGCACCTGAGAGCGAATTTGGATTAAAATCACTGTAATACCGATCAAAGAAAGTGTATTTGAGTTTTAAATAGCCATTTTTCACAAAGGCATATCTCAGGCTTGCTGCATAAGTAGATTGCGCGGCATCTCCGACGTGAACCCCACGCGCATCGAAAGAAATAGTATCTGAATAGATGACAATATCCTCTTTGGAGTCCCATCTCCAGTCGCCGATACTTACCATTCCTTCTAAGCTAATTTTTTTATGTAAAATCACCGCAAAATCAGTTTCAATACCCATGTGAATTGCGTCCATTCCTGGTACATTTACTCTTATAAATTCAGATGGGTCCAGTGGGTCTGGGACAGATAACCCATAGGGTAAGGGTCTGTTTTCCCATCGGGTAATGTATCCATTGGAGTTTAGGCTAAAACGTTTAGATCTGAATCCATAACCCATCTCGATAGCCAGAATTTTTTCATTGACTAAGTTGTCAAAAAAGGTATTGGTATTGTTATCCACTACGTTACTGTATTGTGGCGTTCTATTTAGGTACCCAAGATTCATGAATACGTTAGAGGTTTCAGTCATATTAAAATTGGCACCTGTTTTAAAGGTAAAACCAGTTCGCGAAATCCAATCCGTCTCATTGTGTTTTAAACCTTCTGAATTCCGTGTATATGTTTGACCGTTATAATTTACAGTGTCAGAATGACCTATCTCTATGAGCGTATCACCTACTGTGAGCTGTTTTTTTCGGAAGTAATCAATTCCCTTGTAGAAATTCAATACTGTCGACGCATTTACGAACGCGGTCCATTTTCCCTTCGAATATTCTGCTTGTCCAAAGGCGCCAGCCCATTGCACAAGTCCATCTCTATGGTTTTGATAAGGGCGATCCTCTCTCGCGATTTTGTCGCCTTCAACTTTCATTGTGGTTGAGGCATTTAAATCTGATTCGTTGATAAAGTAATCTCCCCCGAGTAAATCGATTATCTCTGTGTAATGCTCACCTTTATAGTATCTATAATCTAAACCACCTGCAATATTCCAAAACTCGTTGGGTTTGTAATCAAATTGGGATAAGCCACCTACCCAAAAGTGATTGTTGACAGAAGCTGAAAGTATTTGAGAAGATTTGAGCAAGGTCGGGTCATATGCAGCGTCTGCAGTAGAGTAAACTTGGCCAAATAAGGTCTTGTATTGGTTGTTATATACTATGGTGTCCCAATCCACTAGCCCTGCTTCATCTCTAATTATTGTTGATGCCGAGTTAAAGTAACGCTGACCACCCCCGCGGCCTATTGAAGTATATGCAATATTAGACCAAGATAATTTGTCATTGACTTTCCAAAAGTCTTTGAGTGTAATTTGCGGTTTATGATAATAATTACGTCGCTCGTTGAAGACCTCACCATTTCTATAACCCCAATGCTGGTTGAATTGGATTCCTCGATCTCTATCGGCGTCAATTGATGAATCTGCAATACCTACGCTTTGCGCATAATCCGAATTCCAGTATTCAATGGGCTGCGAATAAGAACGTTGTCCGTGTTGTTGAGGCGCACCAAAACCACTGAGTGAGACAATGTGATTATTGATTTTTTTTTGGATTTTTAAGTAATAGAATGCTCCTTGAGTATTGGCTCCGTCAACCCAACCATTGCCTTGTTTATAGGATCCCGAGAAAAGAACTCCCCAACCATTTTTCAAAGTTCCAGACTTATAGGAAAGAGAGGTTCTGAGAAAATCTCCTGTTCCATATTCTTGTGCAACACGAATCATTCGTTTACCCCCAGTAGCTTGGGTTAAAATATTCATTGTTCCCCCAACAGAGGGCATGGCTAATTTTGTTGCACCTAATCCACGCTGTACTTGAATTTGACCAGTAATGGCATCAAGACCGAACCAATTTGACCAATATACGGCTCCGTTCTCCATATCATTGACAGGAACTCCGTCAATCATTACACCAACATTTCTTTGGTCAAAACCGCGTATTGTGATTCGGGCATCTCCATCTCCACCTCCCTGCTGTGTCGCATGTACTCCTGGGGTGGAATTTAAAATCATCGGTAAATCCTGAGAACCTAGCTCCTCAGCAATCTGTTTCGTAGATATTCTTGTTACTGCAACAGGAGTTTTTCTGTCGATGGCAAGATTGCCTATCACCTGAACTTCTTCTAGCTCTTGACCTCCACCCACAATAAAATCATAGTTGTTAAAGCCCGATTTGATATCTAATTCAATGGTTAGTGTATCAAAAGACAGCATCGTGACCATTGCTATGTATTTCCCTGATTCTAGATTATTGAAGATATATTGTCCATCAAGATTTGAACGAGTCAACAAGGCTTTTTCGTTTTGTTTTTGCAATGAGATTTTGGCACCTACAACAATCCCTCTAGTAAGGGACTCAGATACATTTCCTTTGAGCAGTGTTTCCTGCGCGATAATGTTCTGAAGAAAACACAGGAAGATTAATAGCAAAAAGTTTTTCATCATAAGTTCTGTTGTTCAAACTATTTGATGACAACCTTACGAATTACTTTTTCACCATTATGGTATTCTAATTTAATGAAATAGACTCCATTTTTCTCATCTAGGTGGATGGTCATATTATTTTTCGTGTTTATTAGCTTTAATATACCTTTTCCTAGAATGTCGTTAACTTGTATGGAATGTACATCACCAATATTGTCAATATGGAAGATACCATTAGAGGGGTTAGGATAAATCTCAATATTAGCAACAATCATATTGTCGATATTTCCCGTTGTACATTCACAATCATGTGTACCAAGAGATTCCCAGTTACCATCTAATATTGGATTTCCACTAGAGCCCAAAACAGGATTACCATTTTCATCCACACGTTCAACAACCGCTGGGATAGAATCATATTCCAATAATGGGTCAAAAAATGAAATCACGGGATTTATTTCACCTCTCAATATCGAAGATTTTCGAATCATTGAATGGTCTTTGGTTACCTCTAAGCCTGCCCCAGTGTATGGAAAATCACTTGTCCAAGCAACTCCTGGATCTTCGCCAATTTTTCCAAAGATATCCACAAGCATGGCGTTATTTATGTCATTTACAGATCCTTTTGCTAAAACAAGTGCATCATTTCCATTGAAATACCATGCATTTGAAGTATTATATTCGGGACAATAAAAAGCATCTGCTTTCACCTGAAGTGAATCCCATATCGGAGCCTCTTGTCCTTCTCCATTTTCGTCAAGCTTTTCCAAAACACCTACGTGAACATCTCCTGCCGCAACTGTTCCTGTCAATTGAATAGCATTTCCTGAGCTAGCACTCGTTGAACCATTGGAATAACGAATCACCATGTAGGCACTTAAATCAATCGGTGCATCAGTGGGGTTATAAATTTCTAGGGCTTTGTTGTTTGACCAACCTTCAACATACTCTGAAATGAAAAGATCATTACAATCTGTCAATTGAGCAAACGAAAAAGTAGATATTAAAAGGGTAAACGCAGGTAAAATTTTATTCATGGTTTCGTTATTTAGTTCAGTTTCGTAATGAATCAAAAATACAAAAAATAAGTTCTAGGATTTGGCCTAGTTTAATTTTCTGTCATTATATATTCGTTAACTTGTTTTAAAGTTTATAATTTGATTGAAAAGTTATTCCTCATTACCTTCACGAAAAAAAGTATATGACAATAAGATTTAGCCTATTAATCTTTATAACCTCAAGTTTTAACCTGTTTTCTCAGGAAGAAATAACTGTTGAGAAAATTTGGAAGTATTACAATTACTACCCGAATTGGGCAGAGGGATATAATGCGATGTCAGATGGAGTATCTTATTCTGTTCGCGAAAGTGACAACTCTATTGTAAAAAGAAGTTTTGAGCGAAAGAATAAGGAGGAACTTATTTTTAAACCAAGTGGTGATTTTACTTATGATGGATATGAATTTAATGCCGACGAATCTAAGATTTTGTTTCTCACAGATGTAAAAAATATTTATCGATACAGCTACAGTGCTAATTATTACTTATTCGACAGAGAAACATCAAAAGTACAACCATTAGATGAAAAACGTCAGCCTCAAACGCTTGCGGAATATTCACCGGATGGAAATCAGGTATCGTATATCTATGAGAATAATATTTACGTCAAAAATCTAAAAACAGGTATTGTAACTGAATTGACACGTGATGGAGAAAAAAATGACATAATCAATGGTACAACAGATTGGGTGTATGAGGAAGAATTTGCCTTTATTAAGGCATATGATTGGTCTCCTGATAGCAAGTATATTGCTTATTTGAAATTTGATGAGCGTCAGGTTAAAGAATTCAGCATGACATTTTATAATGAATTGTATCCAGAGTCCTATGATTTTAAATATCCTAAAGCGGGAGAAGAAAATAGTAAGGTAAGTGTCCATATTGCTGATATTGAGAGTGGGAAGGAGCAGGAAATTTTTATTGGTCAATATGAGTACATTCCGAGAATGGAGTGGTCTCCTTCCAATAATGAATTGATATTGCAATCAATGAATCGCCATCAAAGTAGTCTCAAATATCATTTGGTCGACCTTAAAGACGATATTTGGGGACCCTCAGTAATTTTTGAGGAAAAATCGGAAACATATGTTGATGTTGATGACAACTTGGTCTTTCTTAAAGACGGGAACTCTATCCTTAGAACTAGTGAGATTGATGGGTATAAACACATTTATAAACTTTCATTTGATGGTACTCATACGCAAGTCACTTCAGGCAAATGGGATGTAATAGATTTTTTAGGACTCGATACGAAATCCAATACGATTTATTATTCATCATGTGAACCTCATGCCACACAGAAATCAGTTTACGGCATACAGGTGAATGGTAAAAACAAAAAAGAGCTTACGACTGCAAAGGGTTACAATGATGCTGAATTCTTGAAAGGGATGAAGTATTTTATTCATACGTATTCGAATGCAAATACGCCGCCAGTAATTTCATTAAGAAATGCGAAAGGGAAATTAATAGAAACCCTGGAAGACAATAGTCGTCTAGCTAAACTACTAAGCTCATCTTATGCGCTTTCGCCCAAAACTTTTGCAACCATCGAAACTGATAATGCAATCCTCAATACATGGATGATACTTCCACATGACTTTGATTCAACAAAAAAGTATCCTGTTTATTTTAACGTTTATGGTGGTCCTGGCCATAATGAGGTGCTAGATTCTTGGGACGGAAGTGATTATATGTACCACCAGCTTTTAGCGCAACAGGGCTATATTGTGTTTTGTGTTGATCCAAGAGGAACTATGTATCGGGGCACTGAGTTTAAAAAAAGTACCTATCTGGAGTTAGGAAAATTAGAGACGGAAGATATTTTAAATTGTGCCAAAGCTTTG
>CESZ01012976.1_pt1 | contig 27684 bp, 20 predicted proteins | sample 531081 | NCBI WGS metagenome assembly CESZ01 (sample SAMEA2621260, study PRJEB7988) | marine metagenome | biome: marine biome (ENVO:00000447); feature: surface water layer (ENVO:00002042); material: "saline water (ENVO:00002010), including plankton (ENVO:xxxxxxxx)" | depth 5 m | reverse complement strand
GACATTCTCGACTGGTGTTCCCAGTTCACGCTTCCAAACAAGGCCGTGAAGGCGGTCGGCAACATCAAGCGGTCCTGCCAGACGGGTCCGGAGATACCCTTTGAGTACCACTTGGCGCTTGAGCGAGAATTGCAAGCCTCGTTGTTCAACAGTTCCGATGCCAAGGAAGGCATCGCTGCTTACGTTGAGAAGCGTGTGGCCAACTTCACTGGTCAGTAAACTGCGTGGTGATTTTCGTGAGTGACATCAACGTTCCCGCCGATGTTCCCGATGAGTTGATCGAGACCTACCTTGACAACATGCACGCGGCTACGGCAGGGACAGGTCACATGAACCTCTTTGCCTGCGACCAGAAAATCGAACACCTCAACGACGACTTCTACGACGGTGGCAATAAAATTCCACGCTCGTCCAACGACCCCGGTCATTTGTTCGAGATTGGAGCCATGGCCCATGCCGACGGTACCATCGGTGTGCTCGCCGGACAATGCGGGCTCATCGCTCAGTATGCCCGAGACTATCCTGACATCCCCTACCTCGTAAAACTCAATTCCAAATCTCACCTGGTCAAGACCGCCCAACGTGACCCCATCAGTCAAGCATTGTGGGACATGGACGATGTGATGTCGCTGGTTCACAACGGCATCAATGTCGTTGGTATCGGCTACACGGTGTACATCGGTAGCGAGTTTGAGCATGAGATGTTGACCGAAGCAGCTCATTTTATTCGTCAAGCCCACGAACTGGGAATGATTTCAGTGGTTTGGATGTACCCTCGGGGCCAAGCGGTCACCGACGAAAAGGACCCTCAACTCATCTCCGGCGCCGCTGGCGTTGCCAGTTGCATTGGTGCCGACTTTGCCAAAGTGAATTACCCACGTGCGTTTGAAGGAATGACTCAACCTGAGTCGCTTCAAATTGCGGTTGAAGCAGCTGGCCGAACCGGCATCATTTGCTCAGGCGGGGGTACGCTACCTCCCCAGGAGTTCCTTCAACGTCTTCACGACCAAATGGCCATTTCCGGATGCCGAGGTGCTGCTACAGGTCGCAACATCCATCAGAAAACGACCGAAGAAGCCGTTCGAATGACCGCCGCATGTCACGCCATCATCTGCGAAGGTGCCTCGGTTGACGAAGCCATGGCCATCTACGAAGGCAACTGAAACAAAGCAGAGGGCTCCCTTTGCTCATGCACAAATCAAAGATAGAATGCGGATTTATTCAGCCGCTGCAGCTTTTTGAGCTCTCTTCTTCTTGTTTTGTCGCTTCTTGTACCAGGGATAGATTGGCCATTTCGCCAACCCGGTCCACATCACAATGAAGATCAGCGTCGTAGATACCAGCTTATCGATATCTGCAGACCACACGGAATCCACAATACCTTGGTGATACCAAGCAATTCTTGCGTGGTATACCACTAAAATTAATCCAAACGTAAGGTGAATGTATCTCCATATTGAGTTCCAGTTTTTCCTCATGGAGGTATAACTTTGAAGTTGAAAATTAATCTTTGCTGCAGTTCTTGAAGTTGAAGGACCAAATTGACCTCCGGCCAAGTTACCCACTTCAAAAATTAGTTGAGCAGGGGGTACCGATTGCTTTGCCGCTTGAGCAGAGAGAATCATTCGCCTTGGTGTTGAATTCCAAGCGGAAGAGTAGGCTCAAAGCTTCTCGTCATCCTTGGTCATGAAGTTGCCTTCACTGTCAACGATGATGGGAGTGCCTTCGATCCATTCTGGGCAGTTTTCTGAGACCCAGGTGCGGGTGGCCCACTCGCAGATGTCGTAGCCTCCAGAAAGGATGCCGGAGCGCTTGATGTAGCCGACCTTGACGATGTCCTTGTCTTTCGACAACACGTTGCCCAGTTGTTGACTGGTGGTGCCGTGTCGCATGGTGCTGTTGATGTACTCCAGGATTTCTGCAGTGTTTCGTGGTCGATCGCCTAAGAATTTCTTGATTTTTTCACGGATGCGTGTTGTTTTCATGGTGGTTCCCTCCTGTCATTTTGGTGCGGCCTCATTGGAAATGTGCCAGTATTCTTGAGGAGCGAGGCCGCTGATATAATGGTTCCTCCTCGGTTGAACGATTTGGTTACGGTTGATGACCGATTCGTGGTGTAATTCCAACACCATGTGGCCTTAAAGTAAGTTATTTTTCACAGTTCCAATGGAAATGTATAACTAAAATTAACTTCAAACACTTTTTATTTGTAAGTGTCATGGACAGGAACGCCTCGGGCAGGGAAAAGTGACTTGTGATGATTCCTCGACCCATCCGTTCGGCCGCTCAACGGCAAATCTTGATCTGGCTGCGCCACGGGCCATCCACCGTCTCTGAGATCGCCCAGCAATTTTCAATGCGAATGCCCCACGCCTCGCTTGCTTGCCGCCAATTGCGTGAGGCAGGCCTCATCACTCGGGACGAGCGTGGAGGATTGCGCAACGCTCCAATTTTCCTCAGTCAGCTCGGTCATGAACGGTTGAGGGAGGATGCCGTTGGAAAAATGATGCACTATGCCGACGTTCTTCACGAATTTCAGGGCAACCTTGTCCTCCATGCTGATGATGCCAATGTGCTTCTTGCTTACACTCAAATGCCAAAATCCTCCTTTGTTTTTGTTGAGGATGCGATTGAAACGGAGCGTGGGTCTTCCAGTGGAAACAGAGGGGGGGCATGGATTCTTGCTCCTGCATCCAGTGTGCAATGGTATGATTTGCAGAGCGGTGCCCCGGTTGACCCACCAGCGCCAAGGGAAACCAGGACATTGGCGGCGTTCGAATCGTCTCAACAGCGGATTGGTTTGGTTCGCGGCGAGGTGTTTGAACAGCGGGGCAGCCATGCATTGGTCGAAGGGCAGACCTTCTCTGCCTCCAACCGGTCTGGGGCGTCGCCTCCTTTGCGACTTCAGCACGGCCTCTATGAGGTGGGTTCAATCGATGGTGCGGACTTCGCCTATTCACCTCCCCGAGCCCTGCGCGCCCACCTCCAGTCGACACTCAACCGCTCATTGCTCCTCAATTCAATGTCAACCGGCGCCTTGGAAATCAGCGATCGTAAGGGCATCAAACAACGGGAACTTCCCGTTGGCGTGTTGAACCATTGGTTGAGGATAAAACATCCACGCATGGGCATGGAACGGTTGAATGAACTCTACAATGGGCTGATCGCAAGCCTTGAGCAGGGGCCTCAATCCACTGGCTCAGCCCTTGAGCGAGAGGTTCGCATGGAATTTGGTGAAACGGCGTGGGTGGAACGCCACTGGGACCCAGGGTACGTGGACATCTACGGCGCCTCACAACGGGCAGTGGTTTCAATCCTCAATCACGTCATCGCAGAAAGCAACATCCCTTTCGTTGTGGATTGGGTGTTTGATGGGCCGGGAGTTGAAACCGAGGGGCGTTTGCTTGGTCACCCATTGTGCCGCGGGCTCCTTTCTCGACGAGGGGCAGCGCCAGCGTTTGGCGAAGAGGCCGTGCTTTTGACGGATGCAGAAGAAATGGGAAGAGTGGACGTGCGGCTTGGCCGGTCCACCGTGTTTACGGTTGAGTTGTTCGCCCCGGGTGTTCATCATCGCCCCTCCCGTCGTCCTTTCACCCGTGTGCCTGCCGACGTCGGTGAATTGTTGAACCATCGGCCTCTGGAGTTCGATGGATTCAGTGCCCCCTCTCCCAGCGGTGAAGCAGGACAGCGATGGCAGGATGCTCTCCAATTGTACCCCGAGGGCGACGAGCAACAAGCCAATGCATGGGAGGCCATTGACCCGCTGGCCGCCTGGATTGCATCGCCTCAGGCCAATCGCCCATCGCGTTGGATTCGTCTTCAATCGCGGCTTCCACACGGTTGGGTTGAATTGTTGGGCGTTCATGATGTTCCGCTGAATGACTTGCCCATCGCCATGCTCTCAGCGGGTCCAACATGGCAGCGTGATGCGCTTCGCCGCATTCAAACCGTCGGGATGAACAACGCAGGAAGTGTGCTTCATTGGCGGCATCAACTTCAACATCAGCATCCCGCCGAAGCCGCTTTTGCGACGTGCCTGCTTTGTTCCCTCGATTCAACCAACCCAGAACACCGGGGAGCCTTCCAAGAAGCGACCAGGGTTTGGTTCAACCGCCCCATGTGTGAAATCGAGGTTCTCGAGGCCATGTTCTCTCGACAACAAGGAGCGCCCGCTGATGGCCTTCTTGAGGAATGGAAAGCGCAAGCGCTCTTGCAACCACCAGAAAGTCTGCTCCATGCTTGGGCCACGGGATTGAACATCGCTTTGCAACGCATGCCATGGGTTTCCGAAACACAACGAAACATGATGGAGCGGCTACCAGCTTCCTGGTGGTCAGTTTTCTCCAGTTCATGGTTGCTCAACCAACTCGGTAGCCACACGGGGAGGTCATGGCTCGCTCATTTCTCGTGTTGCTGGCCTGCTCAGGTGGCTCGAACGCCAGGGGAACCGAGTCGCTACCCCGGCTTGGTTGCCAACCATCAAGCGTGCGATTTAACCTCTGAATCCTTGTTGGCGGTTAGAATCCTCAACGACGGTCCTGGGACACCGCCTTTGGTCGCCCTCTATGAGATGATTTATGCCCTTGAGCAATCCTTACCGGTTTCCCCTCTGTCCCTTCATCCTCAAGCGGGTTGGTTGGTTCGCCCGGTTGAGCAGTGGCCGCCCTTTGGCTCCGAGGTGTTGACCAACGGAGACCCAGCGATCGGTGAGATATTGTTCACCCGGAGTTTCCATGTTCGTTTGCTTGACGCCATCCGATGAGTTGATATGGAGTCGGCATGAGGCCCGTGTACCGTACCTGCAACATCAGGCTGAGCGACTGTGAAACGAGCAATGACGTCTGACACCATGTGTACGGCCGCAATCGAAGACTGGGAGGACCCTTCGGGGAGTGAATCTCGGTGCAAATGCGGTAAACCATCGGTGGGTTATGGGTCCTTGTGCGACGCAAGAATGAACACGAGACAACCACCTTACCGGACAGTACGCCCCGACACCGAGGGTCAGGCCTCGGAGGAAACTATGAACAAGGCCGTTAGGTGTCGGGGCACAGCCCTTGAATGTGCCATCTTTGGATGGTTTTTGGCGATGAAATCAAAGGCCCATGGCCAAAGCAGGTTCCATGGGAGGCGCTCCTCAATTCCAACTCTGTTTGGTTGGTGGCACCTTTGACCGCCTTCATGCAGGTCATCGTCTTCTTCTCAATGCCGCCGTGCGGGCAGCCAATCGCGTAGAAATTCACGTGACCAGCGACACCATGGCTGACCAGAAATCGGTCAACATGCAATCCTTTGAGACGCGGCGGGACGAGTTACTGAACTGGGTCGAACTTCATGCGCCTCAACGCGTTTCGGTTCACGAACTCACCGATCGGCATGGGCCAGCCCCCTCACATTCCACCGCCGACTGCATCGTGGCCACACCTGAAACAAAGGGCGAATGCGATCGAATCAACCTCAAGCGTTCAGAACACGGTCTACCACCGCTCCACGTCATTGAAGTGGCTCATCTTTTGGATGTAGGAGGGGGCATTTTGAGCTCTTCACGAATTCGAAATGGTGTGGTGGACATGGACGGTCATCCATGGTTTTCACCCGAGTGGGAGGGTGCCGTGCTCAAGATGCATGCACGCGCTGAGCCCGAATTGAAAACCCCCATGGGGACCTTGTACAAAGGTCCTGAAGCCACGCCAGAGGTGGCGATGTCGTCAGCCTTGGAGGAGATCAACACCGACGAAACCATTCTCATTGCCGTTGGTGATGTAACCGTGTCAACGTTGCTGGAGATGGATGTTGTTCCCGACATAGGCTTCGTGGACGGTCAAACCAAGCGCCAGGCACTTGGTGAAGACCAACAAGTCGACCTTTCTGCCTTTTCCTACGTTCTTCACGCTTCGAACCCAGCTGGCGTCCTCACTCCCAGCCTCCGCCAGGCGGTTGCTCAGGCTGCCGTTCTCGAAGAGCCGGTGGTGGTGGTCGTTGATGGAGAAGAGGACCTCGCCCCCTTGTACATTCATCTGCACGTCCCCCTACACGCCGTGGTGCTTTATGGTCAACCGAACGAGGGTGTCGTGGTTCAACCAAGCAGTCTTGCGACAAAGGCCCGGTGCCGCCGTCTTCTAGAATTGTTTGAGGTGGTGTGATTGAGTGGTGACCCCTTCGTCTCCGTGACGGTCTGTGTCCGAAACGGTGCGCATTGGATTGAAGGGTGTTTGGACTCCCTCCTTGAACAGACCTATCCCTCGTTTGAGGTGCTCGTGGTGAACGACGGCTCAACGGATGGTGCAGAGGAAATCCTCGCCCGATACCACGACCCTGAAGGCGCCAACGGAACACCCGTGAGAGTTCACCATCAACCCCCACTCGGTTTGTCCGCAGGTCGCCAGTGGGCGGTTGAGCACGCCATCGGTGAGTGGGTGGCCATCACCGACATCGACGTTCGTCCGGAACCCGATTGGATTGCCAACATGGTAGCTCAAATTGCGCCGGTTGATGAACAGGAACGAGTGGTTGCCGTGACGGGCCGAACGGTGTTTGAACAAGCCGACGATTTGGTCAGTAGGCTGCGTTCGGTTGAGATTGCGGCAAAGTACCGTGCCCGTCCAAGAAGAACCAGCCTTGCCAATGGTCCGTGTTCCATGTTTCACCGTGCCTCGCTCATGGAGGTGGGCGGTTTTGACCCAGCATGGTACCACGCTGAGGACATGGAAGTCAGTTTAAGGCTGAATCAGGCAGGAGGGACCATCGTCTATGCGAGGGATGCTCTGGTTAAGCACGTCCCTGAAACGGGAGCCCGTCATTTTCTTGCTAAGCGCCGGCGAGACGCTCGAGCACACGTCCGTATTGTCCGTCATCATCCGAAACGTCGGCGTCAAGGCCCAGGCTTTGATTTTCTCGGAAGTTCCACCATGATCCTTTGCCTCTTCCCCTTGTGGATGGCGTTCATGGTTTCGGTCCTCCCCTTCCTTGCGGGTCTGTATTCGGGGAATATGACCATCGACCGTTCAGCACTCGAGCATTGGGAAGGCCAAGTGTTACTTGTTTCAATCGTGGCCCTCTTGGTCCATGAGTTGCTTCTTTGGCGTGGGCGGCTCGGTGTGGTCAACAGGGAAGTGATGCGCTCGACTCACCATGGTAAGTTCATTGCCATGCTTGGTGTGCGGCGCCTGACCTTTCTGTGGAGCCTTGCGTTGTGGCAAGGCCTCTTGCTGGGTTGCTTGGACGCCTTGCTTGGGCGAAATGGCCACAAGCGATAATGGCGAGTAGCCTCAATCGATTTTTTCATCACCGGGTGGAGCACGGCTTGCGTGGTTCAAAGCAAATCCAGCCGCCATGAGGGCGATGGTGACCGAGTAGACGCCAACATCAATCCATCCTTGGTGAGCGATCCCGAAGTAGAGGTAGAAACCGAGCCCCAGAAGCAAGCACCATGCAGAGAATGTGCGCTGCCCTCCTCCGAGGGATGGGTCGTTGAGGGCTGGCCAGGTGTCGTTCACGATGAGGCCCTTGACCCAACCACCGAGTTCACGACGCTCACCGATGATTTTGCTACCAAATCCAATCAGCCCAGCGCAGGCGGCGATGAAGATGGTGTCGCCGAGCGCCTCAAAGTGGAATCCGTCCTTTGCCTCACCGAAGGCGGCGTTGGTAGCCTCAAACGTGAGGAGCCCGCCCCATGAGATGTGGTAGGTTGGATGAGCCATGCCGAACATGTTCAGCCCAGCGAGCACCAATCCCCAAACACCAATGAACACCATGGCAGAAGCATAGACAGGAACATTTCCCGTCATGGTTTGGCCGGTTACATCGTCGCTCATGGCACTGGCGACTTGCGTACTGCATTTAAGCACACCGAACCGCGCTCACGTGCAGGGTCTCGGCTTCCATTACAATGAGGTCTGATGGTGGTAGTTGGAGGTGAACACCGTTCTCATCTCTTCTTCAGCGGTGCTCATGATTTCACGAACATCGACGTTGGCGGGAATGCAGGAATTGATTTCTTTCGACCGGCCATAGCGTCCTTTGCTGACGGTTCGAGCGGTGATCAGGCCCAACATGTCAAGGTTTGAGATGAGGCCGGAAATTCGTCGTTGAGTGAGCGGGTTTTGGCGAATGTGTTTGCAAGCTTGGCGGTAAATGTCGTACACTTGGCCGGTCTGAACGTTCCGGAGCCCGTTTTGTTCATTGAGCAAAATTGAGGCCAAAACAAGTTTTTGTTGGCTGGGCAGGGTCGCGATCACCGGCGTCATTTGGTCCGATTCAATCTGGCTCTGAGCGATTCGGACGTGGTTTTGATTCACGATGGATTCTCCTGACTGCTCTGCCTTTTCGGCCGAAATACGGAGCAGGTCAAGGGCGCAGCGAGCATCGCCATGTTCTTGGGCAGCGAGTGCAGCACACAACTCAATCACTCCAGGGCCAATGGCTTCAGCGTTCAATCCTTCCTTGGCTCGTTGCCGTAGAATGTCTTGGAGTTGTTCGGCGTCATAGGGTCGGAAGAGCACGTCCAATTGGCCCAACCTTGACCGAACTCTTGGGTCAAGGAAATCGGTGAATTTGAGGTCGTTGGAGATGCCGATGACGCATGAGCGGGCTGTGTTGAGGGAGGCGTTCATGCTGGTCAAATTGTACAACAAATCATCGCCGGCCTTTCGCACCAAATGGTCAATTTCGTCAAGGACGATGACAAACACTCCGCCACGTCGGTCCATTCGACGAACAAGTTCGTTGAAGACGCGGTCGGTTGGCCACCCAGTGAACGGAATTTCATCTCGCTCAAAGTCTTCAAGCAATGAATTGCCAATGTGGCTAAGGACGCGGTATTGGGTGTCAATTTGACGGCAGTTGACCATGATGGACTCAACTTGTCGGTCCATGGTTTGTCCTTTGGCCTTGAGATGATGGCAAACGTAATCGGTGACCGCGGTTTTTCCAGCCCCCGTCACACCGTACAGGGTCATGTTGCTCGGGATATGGCCCTTGAGAGCCTCCCACAGGTTGTATGAAATCTTCTCAATTTCTTCTTGACGGTGGGGTAGTTGCGTGGGACGGTAATTATGTCGGAGGTTTTCCTTGTTTTTGAAGAGGGTTTTTTGGGAAACGAACTTGTCAAAGATGTTGGCTTCCATTTGATTTCACCTCCTATTTATACCGTGGTCATGGGAGTCATCAACCGACTCACCGCCATGAGTTGGCTCAGTCCGAGTCCCCCTTATATGCCTGTCCACGAGAGTGGATGGAAGACGGGAATTTCGTGAAGAGGAGACTCCTCACTTTCGGATATAAAGACCAAGCCTCGTCTCAAAAATGAACACTTTCCCGACGGGAATTATTGTTGGTTGGAATGAAGGTTCCATTTCGCGCCGTCCCACACGATTTGGTCGAGGTCGCGCAAATGTTTGACGTGATCTTGAAACTCAGGGAATTCCGATTCAAGGACGGTTGGGAACGAAGAAGCATCATCGATGTAGGTGTGGGTGAGGCCCAGCGGAGTTGAGCATCGTTCGGAGAGCGCACGTACATCCATTGGTTTGTGATGGTGAGTGGACGGCACCCAATCGGGGAACCCCATTTCAAGGACAGCAAAATCGGAGCGTTCAATGGCATCGTACAACGGCTCGCAAGGTCCAGAATCGCCGCTGTGCACAAACGATGCCCCGTTTGGGTGCTGAAATCGGTAGCCGTGAGGCTCAACCGCGTCGTCATGATGGACCTTGAAGCGTTCCCAACTCCACCCATCATCCAACGCCCCTTTGTCGTCCATGACCCAATTCACATGCTCAATCATGCTGTCAAGCGAACCGGGGAAGGCGAGTTGGCACAGATGCGTCAGCCGTTCTTTGACAAAGGGTGTTCCCACGACCGTGAGCGGTTTTTTTCCTTCCCGGTCGGAGATGTACTTCCTTTCGAGGAGAAGAAAGGGGAAGCCGAAGACGTGGTCTCCGTGAACATGCGTGATGAACACCGTGCGCAGGTCAGCGACGTTTATTCCTTGGCGGCGAAGCCCGGCGAGAGCGGTTGGAGGGGCGTCGATGATGTGGCGCCCATCAATCATGGCAAAGGAGTGGTGACGCCCATGGGGCAGAAACGCATTCCCCGTTCCCAACATGTCAATTCGTGGGGCCATGCACAGGGGAAGGTCTGCGCCTTCTTGTTCCCATCGGTCGTTCCTGTTTGATGCAAGGATGTGAAGCGATACCAAGGATGATATAGCGACCTTTGGTGGGAAAATTAACCCCCGTGGGTTGAGGTGAGGAGATGAGCGACTGGTCTGCCAAGAACCCCTACATGACACAAATCACTGAGAACTACATCCTCAACGGTGAAGGCTCGAAAAAAGAGACACGACACATCGTTTTCGCCTTGGGAGATTCAGGCCTGGATTACAAGGTTGGCGATGCCCTCGGTGTGCTTGCTGAAAATCCACCGCACATTGTGGACGACCTCATTGCGGTTCAAGGATGGGACCCCGAAATGACGGTGACGACCCACAATGGAGAACGCTCGCTGTACGATGCCTTGAAGAAGGATTTTGAAGTCCACATGGCGAACAAAAAATTCGTTCAATCCCTTGCTGAAAAAGTCGTCTCGAGCGGAATGAAGATTTCCATGAGCATCGTGTCCAGGACCCGCAATGAATCCTCGTGGTCAGCCAACGAGGACCAGCAGGCGCCCCCCTCACTCAGGCCTTCCATGCCCTCCGATGACCCATCCGCCCAAGTGGAAGCCATCACGTCCGACACCAAGGCCATCGAAGATTACCTTTGGACACGAGATTACATTGACATCATGCGGGAGTTTGACGTCAAGTACACGCCTGAGGAATTCTTTGAACTCGCAGCTCGTCTCAAACCACGCCTCTATTCCATCGCCTCCTCGCACGACGCCCATCCCGGATTCGTTGAATTGACCGTCGGCATCGTTCGCTTTGAGTACAACGGGCGAGCTCGCGGCGGCCTGTGCACCCAATTCATGGCCGATGAGATCGACACCTCTGGCGCTCCTGTCGGGGTCTTCATGTCTCCGACCAAATCCTTCGTTTTGCCAGAAGACAAAGACATCGACATCATCATGGTTGGACCTGGAACAGGCATCGCTCCGTTCCGAGCGTTCATGGAGCAACGGGTGCACGACGGCGGAGGTGGAAAGAACTGGTTGTTCTTCGGCGACCAATCCGAGAAAACGGAGTTTTACTACAAAGACGAAATTGAATCGTGGATTGATGGCGGCCACCTTTACCGTTTCACCACCGCATGGTCCCGCGACCAAGAGGAGAAAATCTACGTTCAACATCGCCTCAAGGAGCACGGAGCAGAAATCTGGGAATGGTTTGAGCGAGGCGCCTACTTCTACATTTGTGGCGACAAGACCTACATGGCCAAAGACGTTCATCGGGCCTTGATTCAAATCGCTGTTGACCACGGCGGCATGTCCGAGGACGACGCCACGCACTTCATTGAGAAGACGATGATGAGGGAAGAGAAGCGTTACCTCCGAGACGTGTACTGATCACTCCATCGGAAGCGGTACGCTCACGACCGGGTTGCTCGCATTGCTCGTCATGTCATCGTTGTGGCTCTGTAGGAACCTCGTTTTGTCGTGTTATCGCACCGCTTTGCTCATAGATTGCTTCGGTTGCCCGTAGACTATGGGATTCAAGCGCGTCCTGATTGCGAACCGTGGTGAAATCGCCCTGCGCATCCTCCGTACGCTCCGAGACATGGGCATCGAAGCCGCCATCATCCACGGTCGAGAAGACCGGCTGTCCCTGCCCGTTCAAATGGCCGACATTGCGTATCCAAACTACCGCACCAACCCGCTTGATTCCTACCTTGACATCGAAGCGGTGGTTCAAGCGGCCAAGGAGTTGGAGTGCGATGCGGTTCATCCCGGCTACGGTTTCCTCGCCGAGAACGCCGCCTTCGTGGCTCGGCTCGAAGAGGAAGGCATCACCTTCATCGGGCCTGCCTCGGGCGTCATCACGCTTCTTGGCGATAAAATTGAGGCACGGGCCGCCATGGAAGCAGCCGGTTTACCGACGGCCAAGGGCTCCTCTGAACCCATTTCAAGTGCTGAGGTCGCCAGTGCGCTTGCCGACGAGATTGGCTATCCAGTCATCATCAAAGCCGCTGCAGGTGGCGGCGGCATCGGCATGCAAATCGTCCAAAAGGCCGATGAGTTCGAAAGCGCCCTCAAACTCTGCCAGTCCCGTGCAAAGTCGGCCTTTGGCGACGAACGTGTGTTCGTCGAGAAGTACATACAGGGGGCGCAACACGTTGAATTCCAAGTCTTGGCCGATGGAAAAAACGCCATCCACTTTGGCGAACGCTTCTGTTCCATCCAACGGCGCCATCAAAAATTGGTTGAAGAAGGTCCTTGGTTGACCGACGAAAAGCGGGCTGAAATCGGAGACTTGGTTTGCAAAGGGGCAGAGTCCGTGGGTTACAAGGGCCTTGCAACCTTTGAATTCCTCCGAGATGCTAACGGAGATTTCTACTTCCTCGAGGTCAATCCTCGGGTCCAAGTGGAGCACACCGTCACTGAACTCATCACCGGACACAACCTCGTGGAGTTGGGCATTCGTGTCGCTCAAGGGGAAGCTTTGCCCCTCAAACAGGAGGACATCACGTGGCGAGGGCACGCCATTCAGTGCCGTCTTAACGCTGAGGACCCTCGTGAATTCGTTCCTAGCCCGGGTCGCTTATGGGAATGCCATTTCCCAAGTGGATTCGGTATTCGCTGCGACACACATGCCCACCCCGGCTACGAAATGCCGGGTTGCTTTGACTCGCTGCTTGCCAAGTTATTGGTTTGGGGTCGGGACCGTGAAGACGCAGTTCGGCGCATGAAAACGGCGTTGGACGAGACCATGATCACCGGCGTTGAACATCTCATCCCGCTGCACCGCCGCATCATGGACGAAGAGGATTTCAACAACGGCGACATCACCATCCAATACATCGACATGCACCAAGAACTTCTTGGATGAAGGAGTGAAAGGTATGAGCGTGCTTATTGTTGGCAGCATTGCCTACGATTCGGTCCAATCCCCCGCCGGCTCAGTGGACCGGGCTTTGGGAGGTTCGGCCACCTATGGTGGGCTGTCGTGTCAATTTGTTCAGGAGGTGTCTGAACAACCTTCCACTGGCCTTGTTGGTGTGGTCGGTGAGGATTTTTCCTCAGAGGATCGCGGCATTCTCCAATCGGCTGGCATCAACCTCGACGGTTTGGAAGTGGCTCCCGGTGAGACGTTTCGTTGGGAAGGTTCCTACCATGGCGCCATGGCCGAAGCGGAAACTCATGCAACGCACCTCAACGTGTTTGAGCATTTCCAGCCCGTTGTTCCCGAACATTGGAAGCAACCATCGGTGTTGTTTTGCGCCAATCTTCATCCCGAAATTCAACGCATTGTCATTGAACAAACCACCCCTGCAAGATTGACAATGTTGGATTCGATGAACCTCTGGATCAACATCGCCAAACCCTCGCTCATTGAGGTGATGACCGCTGCGGACTTGGTCATCATTAACGACGGCGAAGCACGTATGCTTTCGGAGGATGACAATCTCATTCGGGCCATGCATGATTTAGCTGAGCGTACCCGGACAACGACGTTGATCGTTAAGCGGGGCGAACATGGGGTCGTCGCCCTTCACGAGGGTGAATTGCTGGCTCTCCCAGCTGTGCCCACGGCCGATGTTGTGGACCCGACCGGTTGCGGTGATACCTTTGCAGGAGCGCTCGCCGCGCACCTCTCAAGCGGTACAGGGGCACTTAACTTGGACGAATTGCGAGAGGGCCTCATGGTGGCAACGGTCATGGCCAGTTTCACCCTCGAAGCCTTCGGTACCGAAGCACTTCGCAGCCTTGAGCGCAACCGTTTCAATCAACGCATCGCCTCTTATCGGCGCATGTTGGGCCACTGAATCAATCGTCGTCAAGCCGTGGAAGTCGGACCTGCTCTTCATCGAGGGCACTTGAGCGAAGATCACTGAACGACATGGTTTCAAGCCGCCCTTCTTCTGAACGGCTCAGTTCATTGGCGGTGGCCATCAGCAAGGCTTCACGCTCTTTGAGTCGGGCTGCCTCCTCGGGAGCCATCACACCACCCCTGTCCTGGGAAAGCGATTCCATGACATGTTGGCTGGATGGCGAGGAAGAGGCCTCCGCTTGCTCACGAAGCGCACCAGAAGTTTCCGTCGTGGCGTAGGGGCGCGGTCGTCCACGCTGCGTCGCTCGTTCCAGTAAGCCAGTGGATGTTTCCCGAATTCGACTAAACATGCTTCTTGAACGTCGCTCCCGTGAAACCAGCCGGTCCGTTCTTCGGGGACGGAAAGAGGATTGCTCAATGGAGGTTGGTTCCCTCGGTTTGAGCATCGTGGTTCGTGGAGGATTGACCGGTGGTTGAAGAGCAGGTTCCCCTTCAGGTTCAATCTCAACCATGGCATCAATCGCTTGAATCAATTCAGCGTCAAGCACCAATGAATCCGGTTCCTCCTCTTCGGCTGTATCCGTCGAAATACCTGGTATGTGGAAACCGTCTTGGCTACCAAACGATGGTAAGAACGCTGGAGCCTGATGAGGTTCCTGGCCCTGATACATTGGAGGTGTGGATTGAGGAATGAGCACGGGGTGTTGAAGCGGCGCAGGACGGTGGTCGGGTGGGTAGGTTGTGGCTTGAGGGGTGGACAGAACCGGCTGGAAGCTTTGGATGTAGCCGAGCACCGATGTGGCCACCGCAGGCTCGGGGTCGAGGGTTGGCGTCCAATCAGGCTCTGGCTCAAAGGACGTTTCTCCTTCAAGCACACCGTCGTCTTCAGCGAGAAACCGGTCAACCGCATGAGGAACTTGAAGCACATTAGGAAGGAGGGGAGCCGGGCTGATGTCCTCGTCTTGCCATCCTCTGTTGTAATCGCTTTCAATGGCCTCTAATTTGATTCTGACCTCTGCCAGGGTGCTGTTGGTGGCGAGGTGTTGGAACATGAAACTCAAGCGGTTGAGCAATCGTTCATTTCCGTAAAGCACATGCGAGTCTCCCGATGAAGCATGGATGGTTAGCGTCGGTTTTTTTGTCAAAAGCCTGGCTGCTGCGATAGCGCCTCCCGTTCCCATGAAAGCCAACCGATAGATAGGGGGGACCAAAATCCGGTATCCAATCCACATCAACGCGAAGCCGAGGACGACCAACCAAACGGGCACCAGATTGGTCGAGTGGTGCTTCATGGTGCTGATGGCATGGAGGCGCATGTCCACCGTGGCGTTTTTCTTCCCTTCAATGCTCAGCATGCGCTCATCCAAGGTGATTTTCACCCGCTCTGAAGGCTCTGCCAACCGGAGGCCGAGGAAAACTTCCTTGTCCGCCTCGCTGGTTGGTACAGTCTCCTGTCCAATGTCGCGCATCCCAAATCCGAGCCGGCCCTACGGGGTTATCAAACCACCGCTGGTGGTCAGGGTTCACCCGTGCAAATTTCTCGACCGGGCGGTTCGCCGTCAACCATTGAGAAGACCTACGACGGCCGAGCCCATGATGCGTGGTTTTGAATCCAATTGAGCGACCAACACCGAAGGGGGGTTGTCCTTGCGAATGAACAAGGGTTGGTCCCAATCAACCACCAAATTCTCTGCTTTGGCTTCGGACACGCGGCCCACAACAAACTGAAGGTCAACGCTGGCGTGAATCACATCACCTGCTGCGAGGGCGCGCTTTTGGAATGGAGAGGTGGTCAACTGGACTGAAGAACGCGTGTGCTGCTCCACGGCAAGCGGGATGGAAACATTGGCACGTTTGTCTTCCACGGGCGGGTGCACGATGATGGTGCTTCCCGTCAAATGGTCTTCCTTGGCGTTGCGAAGTGCAAGCCCGACGCGGTCACCGGCGGTGGCGACTTCCACATCGTCGTCCATCACTTGGAGCGATTTGGCGTTCCCTGTGCCGTTGGCCGGCAACAAGAGCACTTCGTCGTGAACCTTGACCTTTCCAGATTGCACATAACCGATGGCGACCAAGCCAATGCCCTTGACGTTGAAGTATTGGTCCACGGGAAGCACCAGCGGGGCTTCTGCATTGGCGTCAAGCACGTTTTGGATGTCGTCCATTAAGGCGTACATGCGTTCCCTTAGGTGGGTTCCGTCGTTGGCCTCGAACGTCCAATCCGCCAAACCGGCTTGTTTGAACAGCATTTTCACCTGGTCCTCGTCAACCCATTCTCCCGCAGGGGGATTGATCACGGCCAGACCTCGGTGGATGCCGGCGCTGGCAAAGGCTACCAAAACCTCCCCAAAGGTTGCGTCGATTGCAGAGACCTCAATGATGCCTGCTTGCGAGGTCGATAGGGCGTTGAGAAAAGGGGGGAGCCGCTCCGGGTATTTTGCTGGACGAATCAGGGAAAGAATACGGGCGCCATCGGGGCCGTTTTCTTTGTGAACGTAGGTGTGTACATCGCGTTGGTCAGCCGCTTTCGCAATGCTTCGGGCGAGTTCATCCGAACCGATGACGGCGATGTTCAAGACGACCATGCTTCGCCGAGTTGGCCTCGCTTGAAGAAGCAATGGGTGCTCAAGCTTCTCGTTTCGCTTTTTGGGCAAGCATGTTGTCCCGAATGGCCTTCGCCTTCTCCCACTCGACCTGCTCCTCATCGCTCTCTGGGGTGAATTGAGGAACCGGAATGGGGCGCATCATTGAATCGATGGCCACGAAGAAAAAGTAACCCTCGCAAATGATGCTCTTTTCCCACGTGGCCTTGCTCATGGTGTAGGCGGTTACCTTGGTGCAGGCCGTATGGCTGCTGGTGTACACCACCTGGCCGGACACTTCGAGAAGGTCGCCTTGTCGGGCTGGGGCAATGAAGGTCAGGGTGTCGATGGAGATGGTGACGAACTCACGATGGGCGAACTTTGCACACGCGATACCACCGGCTTTGTCCATCAACGACAGCAATCGCCCACCGAACAAGGTGTTGTAGGCGTTGGTGTCTTGAGGAAAGACCTCTTCGATGAGGGTCACAGGTTCCGTTGAATATGGCTCCATGGTGGCTCCAAGCAGTTCACCCTCATAACTCATGTTCACAGCATGGAGGGCAACCAAGCGAATAAGCCACCGAGTCGGGTAAGCGACGAGATTTTAGGGGGTTAAACCCTCGCCGAGGTGCAGGTGACACCATGTCAAAGGAAACACACCCGAAAACGAAGCCAATTTTCTTGATGTTGTTGATGCTTCTTGCCCCGTTTGCCTCGGCCAACGTTACCACGTTCGGCGATGGAAGCACGAGCGTCGATATCGAGATACGGGATGGCAACGACCTCCAAAATTTGGTCGATGGCGTCATCCATCTTCCCGATGGAGAAACGGTCACTGGAGCATCCATGACGGTCTCCACCAACATGGCCGAACACGGTGCGAATTCCCGAGTGGATACAGAAATCGATGTTGGTTATGGTTCTGGTGAACGAGTATGGGATCCCGATTACAACAATGAGTTCACTAATTTTTCCGACGCCTCTTTGTTCAACTTTGAAGATGGAAGCCAAGCCATTCCTGTGTCGTTGGCTGCCGAGGGCTTCTTGACGGACTTTGAAGGGACCGCAGCGGGTTTCTCCGATTCAACCGAACCAGGCCTCATGCCTTCCAGCGGCATTGGATGGGAGCACGGTTCCCTTTCCGCAACCGACGTGCCTGCGGGCTGTTCCTCCGGCCAAGAATGCTGGGGTACCAACCTTGCCGACAACAACTACACCGATGACAACGACGATGGGAATTCCCCTCCCTCCTACCTGCCGTTCATTGTTGCGATGAACAGTGCTGAACTTTTCGTTGACCCTTTGCTCAAGGACAAGACGGCATACTTTGACTCATGGCATAACCTCGAAACCTCCACCGGGTCCCAACCCAACAGCAAGCGGTTTTCAGACTGCGCCTACCTCGAAATACGTTCTTCACCCAACCCCGGCTTCCCCCCCGACAACTCCGGTTTTGATTACATCTCGATCAATCAACAAGCCAGCACAGGGTTGTCGATGGGCACCAACTACGCCCAGGGTGGCGGCGGTGCACAAGGCTCACAATGGGATGGAAAGATCTCCAGCGGCTGTGCAGGATTGCGAAACGGCACCCAGCCTTGGAACTGGGGCCTCGCTGGTTCTTCCACGACCGCTCAAAACCCAACGGGATGGGCCACCATCGCCGTTGATTTGAACGACTACATCGACGAATACGTCCAAATTCGCTTCGTGATGGACCACACGAGCCGTCCTGCCCTTAACATCGATGACAACATGTCGGGATGGTACGTTGACAATTTCCGTCTTGGCGACCTTCTTCCACAGTCGGCCAGCATGACCGTCCGTGGCATGACGCCTTCCACCCTCGGCGGTGAAAACCATCCCAATGGATACGGCATTCTCGCCCTGGAATCCGAGACGTCCCTCACGGCGACCCTCACGGTTGACGTCCTTGACACCAACAACAACCCCGTCATGGGCAAGGACGGTTCCATGATGACCGGACTCTCGGGGGACATCATCGAACTTTGGAACATCGATACGGCGGACTACCGTAACGTGAACCTCAAATTCAATTTTGATTCAGGCCCCGACCGGCTCTCGACGCCCATCTTCCACGGGTTTAGCATTGGTTCCCGTGTTGGAACCGGATTTAACTTCACGGCCATTGGACCGCAGCAAATCGACAACGGCGTGTGGACCACCCTCGGTGGAGGCGAACCCATGATTTACACACCTCACATCCAGCGGGATGCTTACAGTCCAACGTTGGAACGCAGCAAGTTCAGCTATCCAATCACCTCCGTCACCCCCATGATCCAAGACGACTGTACCGAATCACCCTCCATCGAAATCACGCCGACTGGACTTGCGGCCAGCGTCGCCGTGCAGGACGGAGTGAAAACCACCTTTGACGACCCAATCTTTGGGTTCAATTCCGTGACGTCCTACCAAGGCCCCTGCGACGTGGGAGGCATCTGGTTCGACCTTGAATTCGGACACCACGCCAGCCATCTGCGCATCGACGTGGCCGACGATGGAGACGTTGACTACGGATTCACCGAACCGGCCTTCGATATGTTTGGCCGACAAACAACGTTCGTCTCCGGCACCGTTGACAACATCAACTACGCAGCGGACGACGCCACCCTCACGTTGGGTGTCAGTGGTCAGGCAACCGGCGGTTTCTTCATGCTCCCGGAGGGCGCTGAAGTTGCCTCGGCAGATTTCGGTATGGACCAAATTTCCATTCGCTCAAACAGCGATCAAACCGAAGGGTTCGAGCTGACGCTGATGGCAGGTTCACAATCCGTTGTGTTGGGCGACATGCCCAACAGCACCTTGCTTGTTCAGGAAATGCTTGACCAGCCCATGGACTTCAAGGGTGCCTTGAACAGTTTGCTCACCAACCCCTCCGTGGCCGGAACTCACCAAGATGAATTTGGACGCTACTGGGTCATGTTCCGATTCATGGTGGACTCACCAAACGCTTCCTCCGGCACGACCCTTGACCTGGTTGACTTGGACATCGTCTACGATTACTCCACCGTGCTCAACTCGGGCGATGGTTTGGACATTGAATTAAACCAAGGCATTGCGCTGTGGACTGGCGGTGCAACCGCCAGCGTCCCCGTGGCTGTGTATTCAGACACCGGTGGCGGTGTGACCCTCAGCGATTTGAGTGTTTCATCCAGCACAGGTTACAGCAACACGCTTTCCTTGACCGACAACCCTGTTGGTCTCTACCCCAACGGTGACATCTACGAAGTGGTCACGACCCACGCTGTTGACCCGGTGACGGGAGGCTCGCTTTCCGAAGCATGGCTCACCTTTGAATCCGAATCCGGCTACATCAAGTTCTCTTGGAGCGAGTTTATGTCCTTCAGCGAAGCCAGCGACGAACACAACCATGTTCAACTTGAATCCACTTCCTCGGTCGCCGATATTGCCAACGGGAAGGAAATCACGTGGCACTTCCGGGTGAACCCCACTTGGGATGATACGCCAGCGGTCCGAATGTACGCAGGTTTGACCACCACGAGCGGTGTCAACGGTTTGCCTGATGCGGTCTTGCTTGAGCCAACCATGGGCAACGCCGTTGAAAACGATGCAGGCCTTACCTCGTTTGAGTTGCAGAACAGCATTGGTTCACCGCAAGATCTAACCGGGGCTGAGTCGGGCCAAGACATCAACCTCATCGGACAAATTCGTTTGGAGGATTTGAACGAGGCTCCCGACCCCAGTTCGTATTTCCTTGTCCTTGAGTTGAAGCACGTCAATTCCACCGATGGAAACATCACCATCGAGTGGGAAGAAGTGGCGAACCGCTCAGGTGTGATTGGCGGAGATTTCAACTGGAACGTTGACCTTGGAGCAGCTGCAGGGAGCGAGACCTACCGTTTCGCAGTCCGTGGCTACGACGGCGGAGACCTTCTCTGCCCACCATCGCTGTACAACCCCGATGAAACCTGTGCCATTCCGTTCGACATCACCATCGACACCTACGAGCCCAACCTCCTCGACCTTCAAGTGCTGAGCCCGGGTACGGATTCCAACGTGGATTCAAACTGGAGAACCCTGCTCGACGACACGTGGGTGGTTCCACAGGCCAACCAGCAGATCCGCATGTCCAGCCAAGATCTTCCCAACCCGCCCGCAACCCTCGACCTCCACCTTTGGGTTGAGAACGACCACGATGCCAACAGCGACGGTTTGCCCGACGCAGACGAATACATCACCCTCACCCTCAACGGCGACGGTGAAGCGCCCACGGCCAACTACTCGGGGAACTACAACGACTTGGCCAACGAAGGTCTCGAAGGCAAGGTCTCCTTGTGGGTTGAAGGCTACGACCTCGCCGGCAATCCCATCGATGGCGGTGGACCCGGTTTCGATAATGACCAAGTCACCTACGTTTCAATGTCGTCGAAAACACCCGTGATTCGGAACTTCTTCATCGAGGATTCCAAGGGCAACGGTTTCCTCAATTCCAACGAAATGCAATGGGACGGTACCTGGAACCAAACCATGTACGCCGGCAACACCTACCACCTCATTCTCGAGGCCAGCGATGACAACGGATGGCGAGACGTTGACTTCTTCCAAGTGAACCTCGACAAGACCAGTGAAGACATGACCGTCTGGTACTTCCCACGCAATCAAACCGCTTGGACCGACAGCCCTCACATCGACATCGTCTACGACGGCGACATCGCTCCCTCCATGTTGACCATGGACAACACGGCGCTTATCGACCCGTTTGAGTCGGACTTCATCCTCAACATCCCGATTCGAATCGATTGGGGTATTGTCGGCATGGACGGAAAGGACATCGAACCCAAACTTCAGATGCAGGACCTTGACAACCCGCTCTACACGATGCTTTCAGGTGTGCCCGGACGGTACATCCAGATTTGGCAGTACAGCGACGTCTTCCAGCTGGACTTCCGCACGGACGAGGCGAACAACCTCATGGTGACGCCGATGTTTGAAGACGCCAGCGAGCCGTTCACCAGCGATGTTCGTGAAGGGTTCATCTTCGCAGGTGACATCGTGCAGTTCACCGGTCAATTCGCCTTCAAGCAGGGTATCTTTGACAGCGTTTACATCAACCCCGAAGTTGAGTTGACGATGGAGATCACGCGTCAAGATGCTGCTGAAGACTTCAACAAAGGCTACATCGCCACGCCAGGGGAAGTCATCACCCACTCCTTCACCGGTGGCGTGTTCGACATCAACATCACGGCACCAGTCTTCACCAATGAATACACCTACACCTACCAACTGATCAACCTCCCCGCCGGGGCAGAAGACCTCACAGCGGCCCTCTGCGCCACCTCCACGTCGTACGGTTGCGGTGAATTCACCCTCAAAGTTGACCGAACACCGCCCGAGGTGCTGTCCAACACTTGGCTCGCCGAGAAGGGCGCGCTGCCTGCCGGTGCCAACGACCGCATCATCGCCAACACCTTGTCGACCGCCAACTACCACTGCGTCGACATTCAAGCCCAAATCAAGGAACAGGAAGCCATGTTCCCCGGCGACCTGCAGGTGAACTGGATGTTCTACAGCAACACCATCGATTACACGCCATGGTCCGAATACGCCGAGTACTTCGGCTTCGAACCGTCCTCTGAAACCCTCTCGCTGAGCACACTCAGTGGCGGTTACCTAGCAACGGCAACGTGCCTTGACCTCTGGCCGCTATCGGAAGATGAGCCTCGGGTGTTTGATGCTGAGGTGAACGAAGCCAATCAGCCCACGCTGGTGTTCTGGCTCTCAGGTGCAGACTCTGCCGGTTCCACCGTTCGTTTGGGAGGAGGTCCGCAAGAGGATGGCAGCGTGTTGCCCATCTTCTCCGGACAGGCCCAGCACAAGTCGCAGTACACCTTCATTGAGGAGAAAGCGACCTTCGAGATTCAGGACGTCTTGTTGAGTGATGACCCACGTGTCGGTGAAAGCATGAAACTCCGAATCAAGGTCAAGAACACGGGCTCCATGGCCGGTGTCGCCGACTTGGTCATCAAATCCATCACCGATTCTGGAACGCCCGTGGTAGAAGACACCGTCTCGACCCCCGAACTTGAAATTCAAGAGGTCAGCGATTGGGTCGAGGTGACCCTCGCACCGTTCGCAACCCAAACCACAGGCATGTACTACACCATCAGCTTGAACGGCTCCAGCACGACCATCTACGACGGTTCCCAAGGCCAATGGGCCGACGTGTTCAACGTGAAAGTGCAGGCCGAGGAAGACTCCTCCAACCTCCTGCTCATCGTGGCCATTTTGGTCGTGGTCATCGGTGTACTCGGTACCTTGGTCTTCGTTCTTGCTCGCCGTGGCGGTGGAACCTCCATGCTCGACGATGAGTACGAGGACGAAGACGAAGACGAAGGCTACGCTGAATCCAAGGTTTTGGCTCAAATCCCTTCGGACGTTGACCCAGAGATGGCCCGTGCCATGCAGCAGTTCCCACAATGGACGCAAGAAGAAATCCAAGGCTACTTTGACCAAGGTTGGAACGTCGAATCGCTTCAAGATTGGGTTAACAATCAGTGAGGCTGAGGCATGCCTCCACAGCCGTGGAACGATGTGGTCTGGGAGGACCCGGACGGAGGTTCGGTGATCGTTCATGGAACCATGCCCACCGTGGTCTACCCCAACGCCATGAGGCCGAGAGAAACGTGGCATGGATTGGCGCTTCTCGAATCGCCCGACGTGGTTGACCTTTGGGTCCAAGAAGAGCTCGATGAGGCTGAATCTCATGGCGTGAATCTCACCCATGCCCTTCTCTCAGGGGGGGCTTTCGGAAAATACGTCGAAGGGCTTTCGACCCTTGAGGGCCTCCAGGGCGGCCGTTTTCCCGACCCTGAACCACGACGCCTCCAACGAAATGCTGACCGCCATGAACGGCCTGTATTTTTCATCGAACCCCTGGCCGACGATGAGGACTGGGGCGATTACCTGACGCAAGAGGCCCGAGCGGTCTCCCATTGGAAAAAATTGCTCGGGATGGTTCGGGTCGGGAAGCGATGGAAAAAGAGCGTCAAGCGCCACCTGTTCGAGGCACATCCGCCCCCAAAGGGCCAGTCGGTTGACTACGCCACCGCAGGGGTCTTGACCGCCGCTTGGTGGGAACTTTCAGAATGGCTGAGCACCCCCGAATTAGCCCAGCGACGCGATGCACGGTACGCCTCACGCATCCGTGGGGCTCTGGCAACCCTGCGAAAGACCGAAGGCAAGGAGGCAACCTTGCTTTTGGTGCTTCACCGACCCCACCTCCCTGCGCTGGTTTCGGCCTTGGAAGCAAACACCAACCCGGAGGAGATTTCATCAACGGCGACCGACTCCACCCACATGGAGGAGGAATGACGTGGTCGGCGGTTCGATGGATGTTCGCGTTGAGAACCAGCTCGTTCGCTTCGTTTGCCCAACGCCGCTTAACCACGACCGTGTGGTCGCCGAGGTTGGTGGCCAACGGAACAGCGGTGTTGTCATCAAAGCCATGGAACGCCCACGTGCGACGCTGGTGATCGATGAAGAAGGCCGCATCGTGGTTCACGGAACCCATCGAATTGAAGCTGCCCGCGCTGCAGCGAAGGAACTCCTCTTGCGCATGGGAATGGACGACAGTGGACTGGTGGCTGAGATGGGCCCGGTGGTCGTCTCCTTCCAGTTTGACCGAGCGGTGAACCTCGAAGCCATTCCAGCACAACTCCCATCGGGTACCGCTGAATTTGATGCTCGTCTTGGATGCACCACCCTCGCCGACAACCGTCACAGCCTCACCGTCCAAATTTGGCCGAACGGCAAGTGCATTGTGGCCGATGCTCGCCACCCGAACATGGTGGCCATGGCTGCCGTGTATTGGAAGGGTGTGTTCAACGACCGTGGGTTTTTCGTTGACCGAATTTGAGGGAACGCCATGGTCTATGACGGCCCGATTCTCGACAACCATTTCCACCTCAATCGCCGGGGGCTGTTTTTGGATGCAGCGAGGCAATTTCAACGGGTCGGCGGCACGGATGTGGTGCTGGTTCACTGCCCAGATTTCGCGTCGCCCCCCGAGACCTTCGAGGGCCATCAAACGGCCTACCGGGACACGGTGGCGATGGCTCAATCGGTTCGAGAAGAGGTTGGCCTTGGCGTGAGGGTCGTCTTGGGCCCGCATCCGGCTGCCTTCGCCCATCAGTTCGAACGATGGGTCGGTGCCGAGGGCGAGGCCGGGAAGGAACGTGCCGTTGAGAATTACCGCCATTCCATTGAAGCCGCGCTCGCCTTTGTTCACGAAGGGCAAGCTCACGCCATTGGTGAAGTGGGTCGACCCCACTGGCCGGTTTCGGATGAAGTGTGGAATCTATCCAATGAATTGCTTGACGAAACCATGCACTTGGCCGCTCAAGAAGGCCTTCCCCTCCAACTCCATGTGGAGGGAGAAAGCGATGACACCTACTCGGATTTAGCCGCCCGTGCACTCCGTCAAGGCATGGATTTGCGAAAGTTGGTCCGGCATTATTCTCCTCCAGATGTGCGTTCATCCAACACCCACGGCCTGACGCCGAGTGTGCTGTGCGGAAAGGGGGCGTTGGAACGTTTGCTCGAAACCCACGGTGAGGCCAAAAATGGTTTTTTTCTTGAGACGGATTACATGGATGACCCACGCCGTCCAGGGGCGGTTCTTGGACCCAAAACGGTTCCAAAGCGCACACAGCAACTCTTGGATGCAGGGATAGATGAGGCCGTGATGTGGAACACGCACAAGGAATTACCCGCCTTGGTCTACGGCGAGTGAATTGGATTCGAGAACCACCGATTCGCACAACATCTCCCCATCACATTGATGAAAGAGAATCACCACGTGTGTCCGTGAGGGAGATGCAGTTCACGCGCCTTTTGGGATTGGCCGTCGTAGCGATGATGCTCTGTTGCCTTCTCCCAACCTCTTCTGCCCAAACCCCCACTGCTCCCGGCGTTGAGATCGATTGCGACGAAAAAAATCCAGAACTCGATGTCCATCCTCTCAATGACCCAGTGGTTGAAATCACCTGCACCGTGAAGAACCCCTCCTCGTTCCAAGAATCCATCAGCGTCGAGAAAGAATGGGACGGTCTTGAAGTCGACATGATGTTGGAGGAGGATACCTTCGACCTTGGGCCTGACGAAGAGGAAGACTTCACCGTCACCTTCACCGGACAGACCCGACTTTCAGCGGAACTGTCCTATGATTTCACCCTCACTGCGACCGTAACCAACGTGGGTATGCTTGACTGGCCCGAGGCCCTGTCGTCCAACGCAAGCGTGAGCGGTGACCTCAGCATCGCCACCTTCGGCATGGTTGATTTGGACATCTCCGACCAGAGCACGCGAACCATGGCGGAGGGCGACGAAGTGACCATTTCATTCCAATTCCAAAACAATGGAAACGATGAGGATAGAATCAGCATCACGATCTTCAATGCCGCTGAATTGGAAGCCATTGGCTTCACGTTCCCCGGTGGCACATTCGTGGCCGAAGATGTCGCTGAAGACGGCGTTTCAACCGTTCGTGAACTCGTGGTTCGGGCTCCCTCCGACGTGGTTGAAGACGCCCGCCACCAAATTGTCTTCCAGGCCGAAAGTGGAAACGACGCCGACGCTCCAGTGAGCGAGGTGACCATTTCCCTCCAACTCGAGGCGAGCAGTTCAGCCGGCGGCCTTGGTGGAGGTTTGGAAGAAGTTGACAAAGACACCGTGGTCATGTACGGAAGCATCGCCGCTGCAGTCTTGTTTGGCCTGATCTTCGTCGTCGCTCTTGCCCGTACGCTTCGACGCCGTGCCAATGCTCAACCCGTGTATGTCCCTCCCGTTGAGATGGAGGATGAATCCGGGGACGAGGATGATGGCTTGGACCTGTCCGAGTTGGATGACCTCTTCTCCGATGATGAAGACGACGAATTTGACGATGTCTTCGCCGACCTTTGAAGGTTGATTTCGGCCGTTCTCTGACCGTCATGAATTCGGCCGATGTGACACGATTTTCTAGGCAACCCTCAAAGGCTAGGTGTAGCGAACTACACCTAATCCCCAAGGAGGGATTTCATGCTTGGACTGAATGGGAAAACGGCTTTTGTGTTCGGTGTTGCCAGTGAAGACTCGATTGCTTGGGCAATTTGCAAGCAATTGGCCGCTGCTGGTGTGACCTTGTATTTGGGGTACCAGAAGCGATTTATGAGCCGTGTTTTCAAACTGAAAGATGAACTCCCGGCCATCGGGGGATTCTATCCGTTGGACGTGGCTTCGGACGCTACGACGCAGGAATTTTTCACAGCCTTTGCCGCCGAACACCCGGGCAAAAAGGCAGACATTCTCGTTCATGCCATCGGGTTTGCGCCACGGTCGTGCTTTGACCGCCCTATTCTGTTCGTGGAGGACGAAGACATCAACACGGCCATGACCATCTCTGCGAATTCCCTTCAGCGATGTTTGAAGCACGCCCTCCCCTACCTCAACGAAGGTTCGTCCACCATTACCCTCACCTATGCGGCCTCCAATCGTTTCGTTCCAAGCTACGGCATCATGTCCATGGCCAAGGCGGCGTTGGAGTGCTGGACTCGGGAACTCGCTTGCCATCTCGGCCCCGAGGGTCACCGAGTGAACGCCATTTCTTCCGGCCCTATCCGGACCATTGCGGCCAGTGGGATTCCTGGATTTGACCGAATTCTCGACCACGTCGAGGCCAACGCACCTCTGCGAAGAAACGTAAGCCAGGATGACGTGGCAGGAGCGACCTTGTGGCTTGCGAGTCCACTCGCAGCTGGGGTTACCGGACAATGCATCTACGTCGATGCTGGCTATTCCATCACCATGGTGCCGGAGAGCATCATGAACTGAGGTGAGATCATGACCTTGACCACGGAAGACGGCAAACCTTGCGAAGGAATTGATCAGGGGCCATTTGAGCCCATTGCAGTGATTGGCCTTGGAGCTTTGATGCCGGATGCAGCCGATATCGAAGCCTTTTGGCAAAACGTACTCGATGCCAAAGTGAGCATTCGGACGTTGCCCGATGGGCGTTGGCCGGGACCGCTCAACCATTTTTGGAAAGAAGGCGGCCCTGGCAACCATACGGAAGGGTATTCGTACGCCAAGATTGGGGCGCTGGTCAACGATGCAGAATTTGATTGGCGACGCTGGCGACAACCGCCTGGA
>CESZ01027639.1_pt1 | contig 27733 bp, 30 predicted proteins | sample 531081 | NCBI WGS metagenome assembly CESZ01 (sample SAMEA2621260, study PRJEB7988) | marine metagenome | biome: marine biome (ENVO:00000447); feature: surface water layer (ENVO:00002042); material: "saline water (ENVO:00002010), including plankton (ENVO:xxxxxxxx)" | depth 5 m | reverse complement strand
AGGGTCAAATGCTCCCAAAGCATCTAGCATAGACCAGACTAACCCACGGGCCCCTATGGATGCGCAAGGCATCTCTTGAATGAACGTTACTGGAGAACTGACCAAGAGCTATTTGGATTTCTAAGAACCATAGAAGATGTTTCTAGAAGCTCCATCAACCTCTCCGCATTCATTTTTTTGAGGTTTAATGAGATCATTGCTTCATTTACTGAGCTAAGAGTGACTGAGTCATCTGGTAATTTGGCAAGAGACAAAATTTTCTGGATATCATCGCTGGTAAGCCCCTCATTGGAACGTTCAGATTTTTCATATGATTCTAATCTTGATGATAGCTCACTGATGATCTCATCGGGAACATTTGCCTTGGATACCGCATCCCTCAATTCTGAAGATGAGGAGAAGGATTTGATAGTGGACAGGGATGTTTTTTTGTTACATCTTGGGCATTTAGAATTTGAGTTGGACCTAGATCCGAAATTCCTCCCGCATTGGCATCTCAGCATTACCCAAGTACCTGCCATGAATTTGAATAAAATCCGAGGTACAAGAGGTTGACTGATTAATCCCAACCCAGACAGAGTACTATGGGTGGTGTTATTCGAGCTATTGGCTGGATAGTTTCTCTAGTCTTAATCGCACTATCTTTGTATTCCATAATATCGTCCGGAGAAGTGGGCTATCAATCTTGGATTTTCCTTCTATTAATACCATTTTCCGTTTCATTAGCACTATCATCTAAGGGAGGAGAAAATGACCCACACAATATCTCTGAAGAATGGGATGAAGATGAAAAAGCCGATGTTGAGAAAAATCTTCAAGCCGGAGATTTTGGATTCGATACACCTGTTCTTTAATCATACCAGGCGGAGTGTTTCGAGATTATCAGGCGCATATGTCTGTACTTTGAATCTCTCTCTAAGTCCTTTTCTGAAGGCATTGCAGGTTTGTGGATCTCCATGGTGACAAATTATCTTCCTAGGAGTGGGGTTTAGCGCTTTGACATAGTCCATTAGCTGATTTCTATCTGAGTGTCCACTGAACCCGTCGATAATCACCATATTGCATCGAACATCGATCATTAGCGTCTGACCTTTGTCGACCAAAGGAACTTGCGAGTGCCCATCTTGGAGCCTCCTCCCCAGTGTTCCAGATGCCTGATATCCTACGAAGCAAAGTGTATTTCCGGGTTCGGGGGCCCAGTACTTGAAATATTCAACAATTGGGCCACCTGTCATCATTCCACTTGTTGCTAAGACAATGCAGGGTGTTGGGTCTAGAAGTATTGATTCTCTTTGTTCCCTAGACTCGACTTGCCTAAACCACTTAGAATTAAATGGGTTCTCAGAGCCTCCTCTCAGCATCTTTCCTCTGAGGTCCTTATTCAGATAGTTGGGATGGCTAGTGTGAATGGCTGTCGCCTCTGAAATCATTCCATCTAGCCAGACAGTAACTGGCGTAACCTTCTCAGACTTGAATAGTTCATCAATGGCCATCATAACCTCTTGAGACCTCCCCACAGCAAATACAGGGCAGAAAATTTTACCCTTTCTTGATAATGTGTCTATAATCAAATCTTGTAGATCTTGAGTAGCTTGTTGTCTGGTTGGTTGGATACTCTGTGGACCACCATATGTAGATTCTATTACTAGCGTGTCAACCTTGTTGAATCTAACGGTAGCCGCGTCGAATAACCAAGATTTCTCATATTTTATATCTCCAGAGAATAGTAGTTTGTGCTCAGTTCTACCCTCACCAATCTGCATGTAGACACTTGACGAGCCAAGAATATGTCCAGCGTTTTCCATGGTTATTTTAATGTCAGGAGCTATGTCTGTCTTCTCTCCCCAATTTACATCGACCACATGTTTGATACATTCCTGAATATCTGATTTTGAGTATGGGGCTTCATTTCCTTCTGCTTGTGCGACTTTGATATAATCCATCTGTAATAGAGTCATTAAATCCCTAGTTGGTTGAGTGCAGTAAACAGGACCTTTGTAACCATATCTGAATAGAACCGGGAGCATCCCAATATGATCAACGTGAGCGTGAGTGATTACGACAGCGTCGATATTATCCAAGGGAAGCATCTCAGGAGCGGCAAAGAAAGGTTGGACCTCGCTTCTGTTATTAGTTGGTTTTGCGCCGCAATCAACGAGAACCTTGGACTCATTGGTAGTAACCAGATGCATAGCTCTTCCAACCTCTCTGTATGACCCGAGTGCGGTAACCCTGACCCATGATGGACCGGGCCTCTGAGGCCTGTATATCCTAGTGCCGAATTTTCTGAGGAGGGTTTTCCTTTCGTCGGCTAGCTCTTTTCTGAATCTTCTAATATCCGTCTGAGTCCTGCTTTCTCTCGCTGGTGCCCTAACAACGTTTACCAGCCATCCAATCTCGTTTCTAAGCTGTTGAATGTTAGTTCCTTTCTGACCTACTGCTGACTTGGGGTCATCAGCTTCAATTGTGACTTCAGATAAAGCTGGATCTAGCCAGATTCGTCTAATTAGAGCTTCTTCTGGCATTATTCTTGAAACCGCATCATTCACCTCACTCTCACTTGAAAGTAGATCTGGATGTGGCCTGATAACAACTCTTCTTCTTATGGCCTTAGCGATTTTAACTGTAAGGCTCTGCCCTCCTGCTCCCCCGAATGATGCGGGCTCCTTAGTAATAACAGAAATAGAGCCAGCTTCCAGATCAACGTCATATTCTGTTCCTTCGGGAACAATTTTTCTAATTTTATTCTTAATTTCTGAGAAAGTAAGCCTCATTATTTCACTTCCTGCTCACGCTAGCTTTCCTGTTAAAAACAGGTAAGTGCACTAAGCGTGAGTTTCAAAGAGCTTTGATGAGATTGGATACCTCATCTTCTGACAATTGTCTGTAGCCAGATTCTGGAGTAATTACAGCGAGATCCATGCCATTACCACTGGCGGCATCTCTCTGTGCTGATGCTAACAGTGCCTTTGCGGCGACCCTAAGAGCTTCTTTCTCAGACATGTCGAGTTTGAATTGATCTTCCAGAACTCCATACATGTAAGGACTGCCTGACCCAGTAGCGCAGTAAACATCTGGTATGGATCCGCCTGCAGAGTCTATGCTGTAAACACTAGATCCTGAACTGTCGACTCCAACGATAAGTAATTGGACATAGTGTGGCCTACCAACTAGAATATTGGCAGTTAATGTTGCTGCCCCTTTGACAGTCATCGGTTTACCCTGCTTTAGCTCATACAGCTTCAATTCGGCCGATAGAGTTCTAGAGAGAGATTGTGCATGTCCCACAAGGCCAGCGGTAGTTAGAGCAACATAGTCTGAAATATCGAACAATTTCTTGACACTCTTGTTCGCAATGAAGTGACCCATGGTAGCCCTATGATCTGCACCGACTACTACACCGCCATCAAAGGTAATTCCAATAGTACTGGTACCTGTCTTAACTGCATCAAGTGTGGGATCCATAGTGTCACCGCCGGTGAGTGCCGACAGCCTCTTCTCAGGACAGCCCCTTATGAATCCGACGGGACCAAGGTTTGAGAAAACCTCTAACTTGCTATTCTAATCGTAGGTTGGGACCGGATAAATCAAGGAGCATCTGTATTTTGCAGAGACGTGGCAAGAGGGGGGCGTAAGGAGCCGAAGTGGATTGAGGTGAGAGAATCTGAGCCGAATGTGGACACTATGGCACCAGGCCAAGATTATCACGACCTCGGAACTTCTTACCCCGATGCACCCGTTCCAAGAGTCGTTGGCGACGTTGTTATCAGGAGGTGCGAACTTGATGACCTAACTGGAATCTCTGAATTGATGAATTGGATTTCTGATGGCGATATGGTGATAGTAAAGATGGGTGAAATAATAAAAAATGACCTAGAGCTCAATGTGGCTGTAAATAAAATTCAAAGATTTGTTGAAGACGATATAGCTGGCGAGGTTGTCAGACTTGGGGATAGGCGTCTACTGCTTCTGCCTTCGAGCTTCACAAGTGGAATTAGTAATTGAGGGTCATTATGGAGAGTCAGGTAGAGCAGTCATGCCCGATTTGTGGCGTGGAGAATAGTCTTAAGATGTTGGCACACACCTCTGAAATACCGTATTTTGGAGAGCATACGCAAATCACAATGTCGTGCCATAGTTGTGGTTGGAGAGTTACGGATTTTATTCCAGCCGAGGGGAAGAAGGCGGGTTCATGGAAATTAGTTGTAAGTTCTGCGGAGCACATTAGTTCCAGGGTAGTAAGATCGTCCTCGTGTACTGTGAGGATAGTTGAGCTTGGCCTGGAGGTAACTCCGGGTTCGAGTTCTACCGGATATATATCCAATGTAGAGGGTGTTTTAGATAGATTCTCTAGTGCAATAGGAACGATTAGGAGACAGGCTGATTCGGAAGGCGATGGAGATATTTTGAAAAAATGCGATGAGCTTCTTTCGAAGATTGATATGGTTAAGAATGGTCGTCTCACTGTAACTTTGGAACTACTCGATCCTGTTGGCCACAGTCAAATTCTACATGAAGAGGCTGTATCTTCAGAAATTTCAGATGAGGATGCAATGGAATTGGACCCGGGGCCGGTATATCCGGTTTTTGATGTCTCAAGTGAATAATTAGGCCGAGTCATGAGAGATGAACTCATGAGTCCTATCACTCCAATACTCTCTTTTCTCAGAGATTTCTTCTAACCACGTGGAGGCTTTGTCGATACATAATTTCTTAATCTCCCCAGCTAACATTCTGCCACTTTCGTAATCTCTCCTAATCTCGGCTAATGCAGAGTCTTCCTGCTCAAAGAAGAACTTCAGGTATTGGAAAGAGATATCTTTGGAACAGTCACCGCCAAGTCTTCTGTGTTCCTCAACTGTAGACTTCCCCCCGCTAATAGCCCTATTGACCTTCTTAGACATCGACTCGATAGAGTCTGTCATGAAGATCGTAGTTTCAGGCTTTGAAGAGGACATTTTACCCCCGGTCATTCCTGGTGCGAATCTATGATAGGTTGAGCTGGGGGGCATTAGCCCTAGGCCACCTAGGTTTCTTTCAAGTCGCAATAACTGCATTCTAATTAGATTCTTATCTGACCTAGTTGCCCCTGGGATATCGATTGTTCCATGCTTTGGATTGGATAAAAAGTCGGCGAAACCAAGTGGGGAGATTAAGTCAATAATTTTGCTGAAAATTGCATCCCTTGAAGATCGGTCTAACCTACCGTTACTATCAACGCCAAAAATTGCAGAATTGTCGGGTTGCATAGATAGTGAGACAGTTAGGCCACCTGATTTTTTCTCCTTAATATTAAACCAATTAGTCTTACCAACAATATCCCTAGTAAGTCTGAGATGTGGATCTTGATCAATCCCAACAGGGACTACAATAGGCCTGAGGCCGCCAAAATCATCAAGCTGTGGATGGACGATGTCCCCAACTTGTACTAGAGGTGCCTGGACATGTGCTAAATTAGTCTCACCTGTAAATCCATAGATAGACTCAAACTCAGATAGATTGGTCCTCCTACCTAGTGTGAAACCAAGCCTCTGAACTTCTGGCCTGGAGCTCTGGAAATATACTTCAGTCTCTGATGGATCTAAGCCTAAAGCGGCATAGTTCAGAACATATTCCTCTAATGCGGTCTTGCGCCCTTGAGCTATAGAGGTCCCACGGGTTGCTAATGCTTCGAGGTCAGCTACTGCAACTGTGACGTCGGCTCCGTGTCCTTGGAACCATTTAACCTGCTCAATTACCATACTGTGCCCAAGATGCATCCTTCCACTGGGCATTAGACCAGTTAGTACGCCCAAAGGCGATTTGTCCCTTATGGAACGTATTGCTACATCTAAGTCCCTGTGGGCGAAAACAACCCCTCTACGATGAAGCATGCCCGGATTGGGAATTGTGCTTTCATCAACCAATTCAAGGCCAAATTGATTGACAATTCTGGAGTAGTCGGTTTCTCCGTCGGAAGACCATGGGTCAATACCGACGTCCTCGTTCATGAGTGTTGGAATGTATGGTCCTCAATCAAGTCATCGCTGTTAAAGGACTCAAAATAGCGAACCGAAGGTGCAATAGGTTGTTGTCGGTCCCGCACGAATATGAAACTGGTGCATTGCTTTGGGGCTGGCTTGGTGGGCTCCTATGTGGCTAGAAAACTAGCTCAAAGTGGTTATCATGTGTACATTTATGATATAGAGCCAAAAAATAGTATGTTTGAGGCGTACACAAATATCACTGTGCATGTGGGGGATGTTTTTGGTTACGACTTAGATGCTCTTGGTAATGATTCAATATTTGTGAATATGTTACCTGGCGAGGTCGGTCACAATCTTACAAAGAGGCTCGCGCGTGTAGGCGGTCGGCAGATAGTAGATCTTAGTTTCAGCGAGAAAACTCCTGATACGATAATGGAAGATAGGATTGGCATTGGCACTAAAGTTCTCTGGGACGTTGGAATAGCACCGGGGCTGTCAAACATGCTCCTTTCTGAGGCATACAGAAAATTGGGAAGACTGAAGACAGCTGAGATAAGAGTAGGTGGAAATCCTGCTGAAAAAATAGGTGGATGGGACTACATGGCTCCGTTTTCTCCTAGGGATGTAATAGCAGAGTATACCAGACCCGCTAGAGTGGTTAGAAAAGGAGTGGTGGTAACTCTCCCTGCACTTACTGAGAGGCATTCAATAGGTGTTGACGGGAGAGGCACCATGGAGGCATTTCTTACAGATGGGCTTCGTTCGGTCATGAGCTCCATACCTGCGGAGGAGATGTCAGAATATACGGTAAGATGGCCCGGACACATAGAGAGATTCATCAGGGAAAGAGATTCTAATTCGCTGGATTTAGAGAAGTTGATTCGCGAGTGGCGTTTTGATTCAGAGACTCCTGAATTCACCTGGATGGAAGTTACTGCTATTGATAATCTAGGAAATAGTATGGACTGGATAGTGAGTGATTCTGGAGGCGAAGACGGATCTTCCATGGCTCGGACGACGGGACTTGTAACAGTAGGATGTATTCGGGCATGGATTGAAGACCCAGGTATGCTTGAGCCAGGAATACATGCTCCTGAGAGCCTTCCAAGAAACGTTGTGAATTCAATTATTGAGATGATGAGAGAAAACGGAGTAGAGATTACTGGCCCTATGCCAATTGATAATTGACTGTTAAAATTAGGGCAAAAATCTTGTTACTCTAAATCGTCCATTTCCACTATTCTCTTAACAATAACTGGAACCGCTATTAGGACTGATAATGCAATAATTGGGAGGCTCCAATTAATCTCCTCTACGGAGGGCCTTTCCACCAGCCAAGTAAAGGTCAAAATCGATTCTTGAAAGTCCGAAGACCATTGGAAGAGATTTGTTGTGTGGTGCCCCACCACTGTAACAGCATGATGTAGATCATTGAAAGTAGGCAATGTGGAATATGAGAATTCATCGGGCATATCATCGATTGTAACCTCTACAGATGACCCAGGCATTATTGTGAATAAGGCCCCATTTTCATGTGTCCTCCAGCCATGTTTCAATTTCCTTTCAGTGATGCTCAAATCTGGAAATTGTTCACCTTCATTATCATAAACTTCGATGAAGTTTCCATCGATTTCCAAACTAACCGAGCCCGGAACCTCCCAAGCATTTGACGATTTTGGATTAGAAATAATTATCGTATTTTCCTGAGCGTTAACTTCAATGGCATCACTTGAAATTTCATGGAAATACCATTCTCCCCAAGTAGTAAACCATACATCTTGTTCCTCGAGCCAAGTCATCAAATCTTTATCTTCCCTGACCTTAATGTCATCAACCCTAGCCCTCCACCAAATACTAACTAGGGAGTCTTCTTCAGCAGACTCCAGTAGTTCCATATTTGCAGAATTCTTCTCCAAGCTACCTCCGTTTCTCGAGAATGCCACTAATCCTTCTGGGGCGGTTTGAATCATATCGCCTGTAATTAAGAAGCCCGAGTTCACTAGAGCAAGTGCTGTTTGATTGTCTACATAATCGCCAGTGATTCCGAAAGAGATTGGATCTTTCCCCCACCTGGAAGAGTCAGTGTGAGAAACCAGGTATTCCCTACATGCTTCAATAACCCAGTTTTCTTCCAATGTATCTATGTCTTCGAATCCATGGCATCCGAATTCATCACCATTTTCCATCCTCTCGGGCCCAATGAGGTTGGTCAGCCATCCATCATCGGACCATTCTCCTACAACACTGGGTGAAAGAATAGGAATTAGAAATATCGATGCCAGTATCAGAGAGAGTTCTTTGCGCGGTGGCATGCACTTGGCAGGGGGTAAATGTCTAGAATACTTGTCATTGTATCACAAAGAGTGAAATGACATTCTTTGTCGGGGTTACGTGGATAAGCTCTCTGCAGAGGATATTCGTTCATTCTCTTATCTATCAGATATTGGAGGCACTGAAGAGTCGTTTTCAATTCCTTTGATTTATCGGTTTCTAATCAGGTACCTTTCCCCCCTAGTTAGGTTCTTCTTCAATATTAACTATTCAGGACTGGAAAGAATACCAAGAAAGGGAGCTATGATTATTACTTCCAATCATGTGTCTAACCTAGATCCTATCTTCAAGATTCTTGCTGCACGTAGACATGTGTTTTATCTTGCCAAAGAGGGTCACTTCCGGAAGCAGCCTAACAGATTTATCATGAGGAGCAATGGAATGATTGAGACTATCAGATCTGAAGGTGGTAAAGACGCACTCTCTAGAGCTCATGATGTGTTAACCTCTGGGTTTGCATTAGGAATATTTCCAGAGGGCACTAGATCTAGAAATGAGGAGCCCCCATTCTTACAAAATGGAAAGACCGGCGTGGCTAGGCTCGCGGCTAGTTTCCCAGATATTCCTGTAATTCCAATCTGCATTATTGGCTCAAGGGAGGTGATGCCCCCGGGTGCAAATTTTATTCGGTTCTGGAAAGCCATCGAAATCCATATTGGAGAGCCTGTAACATTCGGAGAATGGCTCATCTCTGACGATGGTGGTGACTTCACCAAGAGTCAATTAGAGATGTTGAGTTCAGTTGATGAACATGGAAGAAGCTCGATAATGAAGTCCCTATACCGTAAGTTCACAGATCAATTGATGGGGACGATTGAAGAAATGGGAGCACCCTGAACAGCCGCATCCTTGAAGGACTGCCGACATGACGTAGGGATGATGGAACAATACCTGGACTTCCTTCGAAGGATTCTCGATGAGGGGTCTGTTAAGGAAGACAGGACCGGTACTGGAACTGTTTCTTTATTTGGGCACCAGATGAGATTTGATCTTTCCGAGGGATTTCCGGCAGTAACCACAAAGAAAGTGCATTGGCCCAGTGTTATTCATGAGCTCCTTTGGTTCCTTTCAGGAGAAACTAACGTGGGTTATCTTAGAGATAATGGTGTCAGAATTTGGAATGAGTGGGCTGATGAGAATGGTGACCTGGGTCCTGTTTATGGAAAGCAATGGAGAAGATGGGAAACTCCCGATGGGAAGGTAGTAGATCAAATCAGCAATGCTGTGGAGATGATAAAGGAGAATCCTGAGAGTCGAAGAATAATAGTTTCTGCATGGAATGTTGGGGAGTTGGATCAGATGGCACTCATGCCTTGTCATGCTTTCTTCCAGTTCTACGTCAGAGATGGAAAGCTATCTTGTCAACTGTACCAAAGAAGTGCTGATGCTTTTCTTGGAGTGCCGTTTAATATTTCTTCATACAGTCTCTTGACATGTATGGTCGCACAAGTTTGTAACCTTGAACCCGGGGAGTTTATCTGGACTGGGGGGGACTGTCACCTTTACAGTAATCATATAGAACAAGCTAGAAAGCAGATAGAGAGGGACCCCCTTACACTGCCTAAGCTGGTGTTAGACCGTAATGTTGAGTCGATTGATGATTTTGACTACTCTAGTATCAAGATTCTGGACTACGAACATCATCCCCACATTCCTGCTCCGATTTCGGTTTGAGGTTATAAAATGAATATTTCAATAATCGTTGCAATGGATGAAGATGGATATATTGGACTGGGAAATGGTTTGCCTTGGAAGCTCTCCAGTGACTTATCTAGATTTAAGAGACTCACAGAAGGTGATGGATTCAATGCGGTTATTATGGGTAGGAAAACCTGGGATTCTCTTCCGCAGAGCTTTCAGCCACTGCCAGAAAGACTCAATATCGTAATGTCCAGAGATACCGGGTGGCACCACGATGAGGCTGAAAATGCCCTATACCCAGGTAGAGCGATTGAAATTGCTTATGCAGATGGCTGTGAAGAATGTTGGATAATTGGTGGGTCACAAATTTATGAAATGTTTCTTGAACAGGTCAGTGAGATACATTTGACGACAGTACATACATCTGGAAGTGGGGATACTAAGTTTCCAGAATGGAGTAGAGAGAATTGGGAAGAAGAGGAAGTCGAATATACAGAGATTGATGAGAATAATGAGTTCCGGACGACCTATTCAATATGGAAGCGGAAGTGAATGATTTTCGTTAGTAATATTCTTAAAATTATGAAAGGGTTTTCTGCTCTCTGCGGTGGCTCATTCTTTTTCTATGTAGGAGTCCTTCATTTTACAGATACTAGTTGGTTTGAGCCCATAGTTCCACCGATATTTGGATCGGCGAGATTTTGGGTTTTAGTCAGTGGAGTCGCCGAGATACTCGTTGGCTTGGGATTAATAATCTCAGGCTTGGAGATATTCTTTAGCTCGGGACTTTATTTCAGGAGAAAGGCTGGTTTAGCTAGTGCCCTTCTTCTCGTAATGCTCTACCCTGCTAATCTTTACATGTGGATTTATGATATCGAATTGGGAGATGGTGCTTCATTATCTCCGACTGGGCATATCGTAAGGCTTCTATTGCAAATTGGCGGAATTATAATCAGTCTATGGATAGCTGAATTCAGATACAGTTTTACAGATACGCGTGAGTAGGTTGTGGTCCGGGAATATATTAATGTTTGAAAACCGATGGGAATATACATGCTAGATACATTATCAGATAGGTTTTTGGAACTTTCAAATATTGAGTACTTTACCTTCGGATTCAATATTTTTGTCTATCTTTTCTCAAGTAGTATAGTCTCTCATCACAGGGATATCGATGAGGACACTATCAGGTCAAGAACAAGATTAGTACACGGATTAAACATCTTGGTATTCATCTCTTTTATTGCATCACTTGCTTTTCATGGAGAAGAGTTCCCAGCAGATGAAATAAGTAGAACATCCCTTACATTACTAGCGTCATACTTGATATTTAATGGAATTGAGGCTTTTCTGCTATCCAAATATGGAGAGGAAATTGAGGTAATGGGAGTCTCGAGAAAAGTTGAGACTCCTACCTCTAGGACATTGGAATTGGTTGCCTTCTCACTAATTGTTATGACTGCAACTATCGGATTGATCAATGTCTGGGGAATCACTGGTCTTCTAGAGACTACGGGAGTAATTGGATTCCTGGCGCTTATCGTTTTCACCACCAAAGACTACTGGCTCAGAGACTTTCTCAGTGGAATACTAGTTATTGGTGGAAACAGTGCCAGAAGAGGGGATGTGATCTCTATCCCAGAAGCTGGGATACTAGGGATTATACTCGAAATTAGAGGTTTACAAACTAGAATTAGAGATTTGGCACAGGGGCATGACATAGAAATTCCAAATTACAGCCTATTACAGTACAGGACAGATTACCTGAGGAAATCCAAGGGGGGGCCCTTCAGGGATTTCGTCGAGTTTAACATAGGATATGGCATACCAAGTGAGACCGTGAAAGCCTACCTCAGTGCTGTTTACAGTTCGGCATCAGAATCTAGCTCGTCGCTTGATTCCTTGAGAGAGCCCAAGATAACAATCAGAGAAAACGGAAATAATGCTGTTATTTGGAGGCTCACCTATGTTCTCGAAAGGCCATATCAGCTACTTATGGTTAGGAATGCGGTCAATCTGGCGGCCTATGATTTACAGGATGATTTCGGCATTCAGCTCAGTACCCCTCAACTGGAGAGGCTGGTTGAGTCTTAACCCTCACGATATTCTGTAACCCTAATTCCCAAACCACCCTTTTTTGAGTCCCTTTTCATTATCTTATCCATCTTCTTATGAAATTCTGACTCCAAGTCGACTTTCATTGCTAGAGAATGTCCTAGGATGAGTATTAGGAGATCTGCAAGCTCTTCAGATGCCTCGGATTGTGGTTTTCCCTTGGTTATAGCCGCGGATAGTTCACCCAGTTCCTCTACAGTCAGAGCTAATCTATAGCCCATATCATGGCCATTATTCTCTGGAGACTGGAAAGAGTGTTTATGGTGGAATTGTGCGACTCTCTCCATCATAGTATGCCAAGACCCATCGGGATTCACAGACACGTCACTCGATATCCAGTCATCTACACTGACTTTCCTATTCATAACAGTCGGAGAGGTAGGTTAGAAATCAACTTTGACTTTTATTTTGAGTATTCGATTAGAAGAGATTTGATACAAGAAGTAACTAGTTCTCTCATAGTAGAGGCAAGTCTGTCGACTGAGTGATGATCAATATTAGCTCTTGGATCAGTGGGATCTCTTCCAGCGGCCCAGTTTGAGGAGCACGCGAGAGCCACATGTGGAATCCCTGATTCAGATATCAGCCTACTTTCAGGCCCTAATGTCATACCCACAGTATCAGCACCGAGTCTCTCTAGTGCTGAAATTTCAGCAGGCGATTCGAATTGGGGTCCTATGCATTGGGCAACAATGATTCCCTGTGGGGCATCTCCTTGATTTTTGGATAGTGATTTTGAACAAATCGACATGGCATCAGAATCAAATGGTGAGGTCCTATCAAAATGCTGAGCGTTATCATCATAAAATGTCCATGGTTTGATAGCCAAATCCAGAATATCTGAAGTGATGCCGATTTTACCAGGTGGGAAATCATCCCTCATTGATCCCACGGAATTGATACTTACTACGAGATCAGGGTTCAGACTTCTTACAGCCATCACATTTGCTCTGTGTTCGATCATGTGAGGAGGGGTCCTTTTCTCTCCGATTGAGTGGTGCCTATCCACTACCGCTACCATGCCTTCTTGCAAATGAGAAATTGTCACAGGGACTTCGCCCCAATCTGTATCTACCCTAACGATCGTATTTTCGCTCGGTGGAGAAATATCATTTGATAAGCTACTCATGCCGGTACCGCACAACACCGCAATGCGGGACATTGTATCACTCCATTATTCTAGAAATTAGGTCGGCTTTCTTACCGGAAACTGGCTTGCCTGCTTCTTTGAGGACTACTTTTAGTTCTGCTACTGTCATACTTTCGTAGTCTATCTCTTCGTCTGAGTCTTCAGATTCCGAGTCATTTGTTTCATCCTCAATTTGATCTTGGTGTTCAGTATTGTCCTCGCTGTCTTCAACTTCTGGAGTAGATTTCTTCGTTGCTTCCTCTTCTGCTATGATTTCCTCGAGTGTTGGGCCATCGTTTGTGACAACTCCTGACTGTATTAATTGAGTTCTTCTAATCATAACCATCCTAATAGGACTAATTTTTGATGCTTCTTCCTTAATTAAGGCCTCAAGCTCACCGTCCATAACTGATTTTTGCATTGAAACCCATGTTGATGAGGCGCCGGCTTTCAAAATGGTGTTCCTAGCTACAGATCTAATCTCATTCTTCTGACTTGACTTGACTCTTTCTCTTGTCAAAATTAACGGTTTAAACCTTACATAGAATCCGTCTTCTGTAACAACATCCACGGTGTCATCGATTTTGCCTCTATCCCTCCTTACTTGCCTTCGGACGTGATCTTGCATCATCTGGTGCCCAATGAATTCAGTGATTGCATCGCTTCCCAATACATCAGAGACTCTGAATCTTATCTTGACATGCATCTTTGAGAAATCGCCATCAAGTTCATTCTGCATAATCTCATAATTTCTACCGATTAGCATTTCTGGCTCTTCTGCCAGAGTCTCGCCGATTACTCTGTATGACCATGGATTTCTTGGCGCCCTTATGGAAAACCATCTCTTGGACTTCCACTTATCTCTCTGCCTTCGTGCCGCTGCTCTCGCCTTTGCTCCCTTTGCCATTACAACGACCTCATCATCGGGGGCTTCCCCGCTTGCGCCCCTCCGACTTACACTTAGTATTTGAAACAGGCCCCAATGATGTCTATTTGGGTAAGTGACTATGAATGGTCGATTCCCGCCTAAAGATATGGGGATACTCAGAGCTGAGTGGAGGATACATGCATGCGAGCTTGATGACATAGCTCTAATCCAGAAATCTCTGGAGTGGTTGTCAGGGATTGATGATTGTGTTGTCTGGAAGAAGGACAAGTCATTTCACGGTCCCCCGATAAGTATCGGTATGGTAAAGATAGGAAGAAAAAAACTGGCTAGAGAGAGCCTGGGTAGGCTTGGTAGTGAAACCCTACAGCAATTACTTTCAGATGGCCTTGAAAAGAGGATTGACGATGACAAGAATATGCACCTGAGGATCTCTCTTTCTAAACTCGTCAAGGGAGAAGTCAGGCTCTGTACAAGAGATAGAAGTGAAGCCTTCGTAAAGGGGCTATTCAAGATTGAGTCCTATCCTGGTGATAATCATCTCGAGATTATTACGGAATTAGTGAGAAGCATGACATAGTTGTTTATTCCTTGTGAATAAGAGCAAGAGTTCAAATGTATTGGCCACGGAGTAAGCATGATAATATGACACACGTAGTAACCTCAGCATGCGTTGATCACAAATACCAAGATTGTGTGGCCGTTTGTCCAGTCGAGGCATTCAGAGAAGCTGACAATTACCTAGTCATAGATCCTGATGAGTGTATTGATTGTGCGGCCTGTGTCGCTGAGTGCCCTGTTGAGGCCATATTTGCGGATACTGATTTGCCAGATGAGTTCGAGGAATGGCTGGATAGAAATGAGGAGGAAGCCCCAGACCTTCCAATTGCAGAAGGGGACTCTCCTGTTCTAGCCTAATTGTTAAGATTAACATTACATAGGTTCTTGAGTGGACTGTTGTAGCGGTGTACATGAGTACCACTTTTGATCTGACAAAGATGCGTCACGGAACCGAGCTCCTGAAGAGGGGTTTTGCGAAAATGCAAGAGGGAGGGGTGATCATGGATGTTGTCACACCTGAAGAGGCTCACATTGCCGAGGATGCTGGTGCAGTTTCGGTTATGGCTTTGGAAAGAGTTCCTGCAGATATTCGTGCCATGGGAGGAGTTGCGAGGATGAGTCATCCACAGATGATTCAAGAAATAATAGAAACTACTAGTATCCCTGTAATGGCCAAGGCCAGAATTGGGCACAGCGAAGAGGCCCGTGTATTAGAGCAACTAGGAGTGGACATGATAGACGAGTCTGAAGTCTTAACACCTGCTGATCCATTCTTTCACATACCCAAGAACGATTTCACAATTCCTTTTGTGTGTGGATGTACCAACCTAGGCGAGGCAGTTAGAAGGATTGCTGAAGGAGCCGCGATGATTAGAACGAAAGGGGAGGCAGGAACAGGCAACGTTGTCAGCGCAGTACAACACGCTGTTCTCGTCAGTAAAGAAATTGAGTATGCTTGCGAAATTAGTGAGAGCCCGGATAGCAAAAAGTACGAAGAGGTCATTTCATCGATTATGGACGGATATAATCGGGTAAAGAAAGGTTCAAAATTTAATCTCCACTCTAAGACAACGCCTTTTGGAAAAATGGATGAGCTACGTTCTGAAGTAGAATCTGTAATTTCGGAGGTAGTGCAAAATAAGCGCTTACCTGTTGTCACTTTCTCCGCGGGAGGCATTGCAACTCCAGCAGATGCGGCTTTGATGATGAATCATGGGATGGATGGCGTCTTTGTAGGCTCTGGAATATTCAAGAGCTCGGATCCAGCTAATACAGCAGAGGCCATCGTCATGGCTACCCACCACTACAACGATCCATCTATCGTTTCTGAAGCATGTTCGATGATTGGTGAAGCAATGCCCGGACTAGAGATTGAGACACTAGAAGTTAGGCTAGAAGAGAGAGGATGGTAATACTACTTTCTGGTTTTTCTAAAGGCGCCAACTTTCCTGGGTTTCCTTCTTTTTTGAGGAACAGTGGCATTTGCGTTTGGAGATGCCTGCGGATCTCCTGACATTGAACCACCTAGGGTTAGTGAGCCCTCAGAGAGTAACCTATCAGTAAGTGAGTCCGCTAGAACCTCGTCATTATCGGGTGTCTTTAGGGCTTCCCTAACGGACTCATTATGATCCCTTATTACTCTGGCCCTTTCCTCTCTCCTTGACTTCATCTCATCTCTGGCCTCGTTTACCTCTTTCAGGAGGGCTTCAATTTCAGCATGTACGGAGTTGGCCAATTCTTTAGACTCTACAAATATCTCATGGAGACGGTCTCCCTCGGATCTTAGGAAGTCTCTTTCTTCGAGCATTGGTTTAACTTCTTCCCAAATATCGTCGGCTTCTTGGTGAGCACTTTTCATTGCTTCATGTTGCGCGTCAGCTTCTGCCTTGAGTGTCTGAATAGTGCCTTCCAAATCTCCGAGATCGATATTTATGGCCTCAAACTCGGCGGCCTTTGGAAGTAGTTCATCTCTCCTGGATGCCAAATTCTTAAGCTTTCTAAGAAGTCTATTCTCAGCCTTGAGGGTCAGTGTACCATCCGTCATCAGCTTATTTTCAATTTGGGAAATCTCAGCAATAGCTTCTGATAGTTCAACCACGTCAGACTTGGCCTTTCCTGCTTCATTTCTCCTACCCTTCTTACTGTTGATTATCTCCCTAATCCTGGACTGTATGGCATCCCTCTGGGCCTGATGGGATTTAGCCCTAGCTCTGACTTCTTTCTGCTGTGATAATTTTTCCTCTATGTTGGACCTTATCTCCTTAGACTGCTCCTGAACTGAGTTTCTTGAATTGGCGGCCCTTCTAGCGTCTTCGTTATGAGATGCCCTTTGGTCCCTCATTCTCCTAAGCCTAGCCTCCATAGCGTGGAGCCTAGTTTTTAGGTCATCATCAGGACCCTTTTCCTCATCGTTCACGTCCATGCGACGAGGTAGAAGTTCTTGAATGGAACTCATCAAAGTAGCCCAAGTACTGAGCCCGCTAAGGGCAACAATGGAGATGTGATAGCAATAAGGGCACCAATCATGAACATTGCACCGACTGTCCTTCTTGTTCTTGTGATTAGATCGCTCCCAACTTGAACATTTAGGACCCTTCCTGAGATGAGGTTGCCAGAGTCGTCTTCCAGTCTCACTGTAACAGTAGCTTCTCCCTTAATGGACGGTAGCAGACTTTGCCAGACGATGCTTGTACTATTTGTCATTTCTTGGATCATAGAAGATAGTGAAGAGGGATTCAGTGGATCTGATGACGAAATTAGAGGGGATGAATGTAATTTGTAAACGCATTCATTCGGTTTGAAGTCAGGAGTTTGTATCTTCAAAACAAGATCTTTTGGCTCATCACCGGAATTGAGTATGAAAGCAAATAAATTTGCCTGGCCTACGACCAGATTCTCCATATCTACATCAAACCAGAAGCCTCCATCTGAGCTACTGATTCCTCTCCTCATTCTCATCCTGTCATGTAGTCTAAAAAATGGCTTACATTCACTTCTAGCGTGTTGCAGAAGCCTATCCCAAGTCTCCTCACCTACTTCTGGGTGTCTGAAAAGTCCGTCTATTGCCGTTGGTTCGACCATCAATTCTAAATTTTTTCTGAACTCAGAGTCGGATATTAGGGAAGATCTCCTCAAGTGAAGTAATAAGAGCAAGGACTCTTGTAACTCGGACATTGTGTAGCCTTCTCTAAGTTCCGATCTAACCGTTTTAAGGTACTCAGTAATTCTTATTCCAAGAAGTGGGTCTATGTGCGCCTTTATCACATCGTTGAATGGCCTAGTTAGTAAGGCCGGGTGAATTGGAGGAGAAAATGCCTCGAGCATGCCCCATGGTTCGGATGCATTGAATCTAGATCTGATGGAGATAAGTTGGACTCCGTAACCTGCCAGCAGAGACCCAGTAGATAGTGCCAATAGTACTGGACTGACCTGTTCTTGACCAGAGGGGAACCATAGGGATAGTGCAAGAAGAATTGATGAGATTGCAATCAATGATGAGATTGCTGTAACCTGTCTAATCGAACCATCTAGAGTAGCCCTCATTTCAGCATAACCATGAGAACTCCTAAATGTTAGGCCCGAGGAAGTTAGTGCATCTGCTTCGTAATGAAATATTGTTCTTGAATATGTCATCATCCTAAGCAAGATTGTTAATAGAAAAATATCGGCGATTAGTATCAGTAATGCTGTGGCATATGTGGTTCGGACCAATGAAAAACCACCTGCCGCTTCCCTTAGAGTCTCATTCCACCAGTCCGTGTCATTGCTACCGTATGACTGCGCTGCGCCAAGTAGGACAATCGCCAACAATGGCAAGAATAGTACAAGTCTGGCCCCTCCGCTCACCAGTAGTCTATCTAACCTCAAAAGTGCCGATTCTTTTGAGCGGAGTGTGTCGTCCATCCAAGGGGTAGCCGATGTAGAAATATTAGAAACTGGGACTGAAGGAGCTGGTGGAGCAATACCAGATAAGTCATCCGCCATGGAATCGAGATCCATGTTTTCATGATCTTTAATCGACATTGTAAACCTCCGTACGTGATAGAATCCTCTTCATGATAGTCTCACTAATGACGATTAGTTGGCCATTGGAATATACCCCCTCTTCGCGAACTTCTATTCTAGATCCTATCCCTAGGCCTGATAATTCCAGTGTCTTCACATCAGTTGGCTGAAGTGCAATCACCTCTATTGTTGCTGAAGAACCGATAGGGAGGAATGAAATAGGTAACAAAAGACCATCAGAAGTTGGCTTTACTGAACGCTTTACAGATGGAATTTTATTACCTGCTGGAGTCTGTTTCGGATATCCTAACATTCTATCTAGTGATTCCTCTAGATCAATTGACATGTTATGCTCCATCTTACAGGCGGCGGCATCAACGTCGCCATCAAATCCAATTACGTCAGTAAGTAAAATCTGCAACAGGCCCTCTCTTCTTTTTATCCTAGCTGCCGTGTTAAACCCTATCGGAGTGAGTCTGCACCCCTTGTAGGGGACATATGTCAATAAGCCCCTTTCCGATAGTCTTTGTATCATTTCTGTGGAAGAAGCGTTGCTAACTGACATTATATCAGCTAATTGGGAGGTCTTGACAATAGTACTTGGCTCTGAATCATAAATCTCAAAGATTCTCTTCAGATACATCTCTTCGAATTCACTTAGTTCACTCATCCAAATCACCTCCAAGAGCCATAAACTCACATCTACATGCAGGACATCTTGACATTACTGGCCTCTTGACCAATGGCACCTTGAGTAATTGTTCACAAGATGGACATGAAAGTATATCGTTGTCTGAGGAAGAGAAGATATCTACGCTTTTTTCTATATCTTTACTTTCTATTTCTTCCTCTATAGCAGGTGGGTCGGAGCTAATTTTGATTTCCTTTCTGACTCCAACTTCGAAGCTATTTGAGCATGCAGGACATCGTACTCTGCCTACATGATCCCCTGGGATACTGAGTCTTTGACTACAAGTTGGGCATGATGCCTCTATGTTATCTCGCTCCCTCCTTTTCTCGATTCTTGAAGTAGAGTCAAGGTTCTTCCTTTCCGTGTCGGGGGTCCTTTCTGTTGCAACTCTCCAGAACGCGAGTAATATCATCATCAAAACTAGACCGGAGACTGCACCCAAGAGTGCCGCGGTTGGATCGAATGGTATCTCAAAACCATCCGAAGACCTCTGATTAGCCTGAACCGCTATACTTCCTGAAGATGCACTTATGGCAGATGAAAATTTTACTTGCAATGCTGTGGTGCCTTCATCCTGCCAATTGGGGACAGTCAATGATATCGGTTTTTCCTCTCCAACATTTACCTGAATCATTGATAATCCTGAATCGCTGAAAATATAACCATCTGAGACCCTTGATAGTGAAACACGTCCAGGCAGAGAATCTGAGTTGCCCGTGTTTGAAATTGTACATGTGACAATTAGTGTATCTGAGAATTCTAGAACATCTGGGCTCTGAACACATGAAGAAATCTCAATGATTGGCTGTGGACTAATTAGTTGTATATCTAAATCTGGAATTTGTTTCGAATGCCAACTCAGTGGATCTACAGAAATTTCTATCCTGTCTAGTTCCGGACTAGGATCGGTAATTTGAATATTGAGTTGTCTTACACCCTGGCTTAATGTGATTGTAAATTTCTGAAGTTCTTTGGAGATGCCAGATTCAAATTCACTTATCGAAACTTGTACATTTCTTTCAGGCCCATCCGAGAGAGAAATCCAATAGTCGATTGATAATCCATTAGAAACTGACCAGTCGCTTGATGAAAGGCCCACTCTAACTTCCTGTTGTGGAAGAATGGTAATTGTATGGTTTCCAGATAAGTCCGGAGATACCCCTCCTAAATCACTATTAATTTTCCACTGGAACCATTTTTCACCATACGAAGAGAAGTTGAAATCTACTGAAATCTCCCTACTAGAACCCGGGCTAATCAAAACAGGGTCTCCAGAGAATAATATCATCGAATCGATATCATAGAGCGTGAGCATAACTGAACCTTCCGAATCGCCTCCATTACCCACCAATATTGAGGCTGTTAGAATATCGCCTATATATGCCGGTTCACCTGTTATTGCGATAATTGCATCTCCTGCAGAAGTGAAGAGTACTGGATTAGGAGATACAGTAATTTCTATGGTTTCAGAAATATTGGAAGTAGAGTTTTCCAGAGAAATTTCGAATTTTAGTTTCATAACCCCTTCAATGAGAGGACCTAGTGTCATTTCAGAAAGTTGATTTTCATTGGCACCCCATGTCTCGTTTTGACCGGCTAATGGGTGCCATACTCCTTCGGAAAGTAATTTTAATTTCCAACTACCGTTTGTTGCCTGGTTTCCAGTGTTACTTACCTGTACTGAGATTCTAACATAATCTCCATCAGAGAAGGTTTCGTTGCCATTCGGCAATGAAGTAGACTGATCAATAACTAATATTTCCCAGTCAGAGGAGTCTTGAATTTCCATTTCAGCTAATTGTGAGTCATTAGCAGATGCAGAATTAGAAAAAATAAGTATGAAAGAGAGTAATATGATGTATGATACGGTATGCTTCATATCCTCTCCTCAAAACTTCCGAGATGTGAGGGCGTATGAAACAAACCCCTTCCAAGGTCACATAGTGACCTTTAACCGACGGTCCCGGCTGGAGCCGAATACCATGGACGTCCAACAATTGCTAGAGGTAAAACCGGATGAGCTAGCAAAGGGCTTGCTAGCACGATGGAAGGCATTAGAAGAGCAGCTTCCGAATGTAATTAGGAATCTGGAAGCAGAGGAGGAAGCTCTCTCTCCACGTGTTAAGAGAGCAGTTGAATCCCATAGTAAAGCAAATGAAATTGTAGCTGAAATGAAGACTGAAAGAGATTCTTCACAGGCCGTTGCTAGAGCTAAATTATCCGAGGTTAAAGAATCGATAGGGTTACTCTCTGAGAAGGGCGGGATGGTAAGTCTGGATCCCGAATGGAAGAAATTGAAACTTCTTGAAGAGCTTGAGAATATAGAAGAAAAGATAGAAACCTCGGCATTGGACCATAAAGAAGAAGGGAAGCTGATTGCCAAGCGAAGGAAACTCATTGAAAAGAATGAGAAATGGCTCAAAGATAGGAGAGAGTCTAATCCTGAGATGGCTAAGTATGTGGAATCAAGGAAGACTATGATTTCCAATTTTAGGATTTCAGAAGCATCACATTCAAGGATGCTGAAGGCAGTAGAAAAGGCACAGCCTCTGTATGAAAAAAAGGTATCACTACAGTCTGAAATCAGGGATATAAGGAGGCAGTTAGATCGAGCTAGAGAGCTATACGCCCAGTCATCAGATGCAATCTCATTATGGGAGGGGAAATTATCTACAGGTTTCGGAGATAGTTCTACTGGATTTGATGATCTCCTCACGGATATGAATAGGGTATTAGATGGCGGTGCTTCTTCGTTTGCAAGGAAGAAATCCAAGAAGAAGGAGGAAGAGGAATGAGTGGAGATAATACCGCTAGCTCATTCAATGACTTAGAAGATCTTGATGGTCATGAGATTCAAGAAATGAGGAGCAGTCTTGAAAGAGAGTTGGGTTCTATTGAGGGCGAAAAGAGAGACTTGCGTTCGGAGAGGATGGACCTAGTTAACAGGGTTAGAGTCCTTCGTGGTATCGTAGGTAAGATGGAGGGGGCCAATTCAGAGAGAAGGGGCCTATTAAGGAAATTTCATGAAATAAAAAAAGCTGCAGATTCATCTAGAAAGAAGAGAGACGATGTGAATAGACTCATCCCCCCTCCAATGGATGTACTGAAGGAGTGGCTATCTGAAACACATAGGAGATTGACAACTATTGACAACGACTTGACTGCGGTCCCTACACTCTCTCGAGAGTTGGAGGCATTCAGAAGATTTTTTGAAATTCAAGCGTCTATTATAAAGAAGGCTGAATCAGAAACAGCTCACACCGAATATGTAGAGAAAGCTAAGGAAATGAGAGAAGTAACCGTAAAACTTGATGCTGGACGTAAGGAAAAAGAGGTATTGGAGAATGAGGCGACATCGGAGACTGGAAATGAAAATAAAGCCAGTAGAGCCGAAGTAAGTAAAATTAGTAAGAGGATTTCAAAAATCGATAAGCGGATAGATGTGATTGAAACAAAAAGGAAGTCTTTGAGGAAGGGGCTTTCCAGAGTTAAGACGTATCAGAGGATAACTGGTGGCAGGAATAGGAAAGTCAGATTCTCTGAAATCAAAGCCAAAGCCAAAACAGGTGGTTCTCTAAGTACCGTAGAACTAGATGCCCTTCTGGGATCAGGAAGTCTATCGGACTTGGCTGGTGGGACTGGAGATATTGGGTCCGAAGTTGATGCTAAGAATACGCCTACTAAGAAGAAGAGAAGGATTGGAGTATCTCGAAGGGGGCCTAGAAAAGGCAATCTCGCTACTAAGAGGGAAGATTGAGTAAATTTATTGCTCTACTATGTTCTTAAATGTCAGTACAAATTCGGTAATGGTGGGGTCACATATTGGAGCTCGACGAGATAACAGAAGTTTTCGCTCCCGCGAAGCAATCTCTAGAGTCAGGATTAGACGAGAAGCGTGAGTTACGCGACGAGTTGAATGCCAAAGTTAGAGCTTACTTGGATACAAGGAACGAAGTAAATAGACAGGTCAAAGAGCTCATTTCCGAAGTAAGGTCACAGAAAGAGATTCGCGATGAAGCCAATACCAAAGTCAAGGATCTCAAGCTCGAAAGAGCTGTTAAGTCTGATGAGTTGAAATCAATCAGAACCGAGTTAAGGGAAATATTGTCTAGATTGGAAGATAGCGGAGAGAAGGCTAAGAGAAATTCTGGACCTTCCCCTGCTAAAATTCGGGCGAAGATGGATGCCCTAGAGAGGAAATACGAAAGAGGGGGCTTCACAGGTGCTAGTGAGAAGGGTTTCTTCAGAGAAATGAAGAAGCTGAGTCAGGATTTGAAGGAAGCTAAAGAGTCGAATAAAGATGGGGGAAGGCTGAGTGATCTGAAGTCCAGTGTACGTAGCGCTGAAAGGGCCCAAGAAGAAGCCCATAACAGAGTTGAGAAGGCGGTATTGTCAGCACAGGAAGCTCATGACTTGATGGTGGAATTGTCAGAAGAAGTTGACAGGTTACGTGATCAGGCTAATTCCGCTCATTCCGGATTGACTAAATCTAAGAAGGAGGCTGACTCGATACATAGCCTATATATCGTCTCTTTGAGGTGCATTCACTCCATTCAGGACCTGATTAATGCGATTGAGATGAGGACGGATGAGAATGCATCTGAAGAGAAGACTGAGGTCTCTGATCTCATGTCCAAGTTGATGTCAGGAGATACCCTCTCTACAGAAGAGCTTATGTCTCTGCAACGTAATTAGGGTAATGGGTATGTCCTGCCATTTATGGCATGCAACAGGACATCTTCTCTGCCCTCTACCTTCAGTATCCATGCGGGAAATACTGCACCAATAGTTCGGATTGTTATTGATTCCAAATCGACCCTCCACCATTCCAACATGATGCTCCTCACTGAGTTTTCTGTTTGTTCCGATTCACCCTGTCTTCTTGCATCTAAGAGTGAGGGTAGCTTTGATATTAGTTTCTCTCGTTTCATCCATCTTGCTTCAGGAGGCACTATGATCCTAAGGTTAGGGGTCGCAAAATTTTTGGCTTTATCTTCGAATATTGATAGATTGGAAGACCATGGATCTTCTATAATCATCCAGGTATCTCTTTCTGAATCTCCTTCGGGCGAAACAATTTCCCCCTTAACCTCCCATATCTTACCTTCCAGAAATACTGGAGATGTGAGGGCGTTTTCAAGATTTTTTTGTAGGAGCCACGTGTCTAGATTTATCACTGCTTCTACGAGCCTTATTTCGCTCCTTTCATTTTCTGGTGACGAGGTTTCGGAATTCATTTTGAGTCCGTGTTCATGAGGTAGAGAAACTTCTAAGTCTCCTGAAAGTATTGCTTCCCCAAACCAAACTGACATTTTACTAGGGCCCCATGCAACCACTTGTGAGTCAGTAGGAAATATTGAGGAGAGGTCATCGGGAAGCTCCCTTTGACTGAGGAGCCAATGCCTACCAGGAGGCACATCTACGCACCACCTCTCAAGCTCAGCCCTACTAATGGGAAGTATATCGGATGGGATATGCCACACTGTAACGGGCGAACCTTTCACTACTCCAAATTCTGGTACTCTCTCTGCTACTCCGAGAAGTATGAAACCGGGAGTTGTTGTGCTTTGTGGCGACTCATGTAGGCGTACCCCTCTAACTGCTAGGAGTTGTCTGACTGCATCTTCCACACTATACTGAAGGAGTTAACAGACTTGAAGCGTCCTATTGCACGACAGCACGAGAGAGTTCTTTTCAGACTATCAAAGGTTATGCTGGAGAGTTAGAAGATCACTCTGTCCTGGGTCTACTACACATAGTGAGCTGACAGCGAAAGGCTTAGCACATGCAGATCCTAATTGTCTATTCACCATAAGGACCCTATGGATTGGTACTCCGGGATGAGTAGTAGATAAATCGGATAGGAAACTCTCCGGGCAATTTGCTGCGACTAAAACTAGCCTAGCCTCCCCTTTAGAGCAGGCACCCATGGTTTCTCTCTGTCCGAAGATGATTTTTCCAGTACTCAACGCCTGTTTCAGGTTTCTTGTTAAATCCATTTTTTCACCTCTATGCCTCGTCTGGGATATAGAACAGATCAACACTTCCCGTTCCCAGTGCTATTGGCTGCCCTACGACAATATTCTCAGTAACACCCCTCAACTCGTCTCTCTCTCCGATGATTCCAGCCCTTAGTAAGTGAGAAACTGTAACCTCGAAGGCGGACCTAGCAAGAATGCTATGCTTCGTTCCGCTAACACCATGCCTTCCGATAGCCCTTACTTCACCACTGCTGGTCATGACATCTGATACTGTGATTAGATGTCTAACATCAACATCTAGTCCTGCTCCCTCCATGGTGTCTAGCATCTCATTAATTATGGCCTGTCTAGCGGCCTCTATTCCAAGATAGGACTGTATCTCATTGATGTTGTTAGTGTACGTTCTGGATCTATCGACACCTGCGAACTCACTGACCTTGGCAAGGTTTGATCCGATTGTGGAGATGTAGTACTCATCGTTCTCTCCAGCTTGGACATTTGCCCTCATAACTCCTCTAATACCTTTTAGTTGGAGTTTCTTTATCTTGTCCTCGAGCTGGAGGAGGTCCGTATAGGTTGGCGGATCTGTTGCCAGAGTCTCCAAATCCTCTTTCTTAGCAACACCCGGAATAATTTTCAGCTCTGATGGTTTATCGTCATTGTCAGATTGAATGTAAAGTCTGAGTGCTCTGCTGAGCTTGTCTTTTACCTCTGCGCCATTCATATTCTTAAGCCTCATATTGGACTTGTTAAGCTTCAGGCTTAGGTATCTCTGAGCAACTTCAACATCAATATTTGCTATATCGCTGGTGGTAGTAGCCTCTAGTCCAGCCGCAATCTCTCTGACTAGCTTCTCATTGGTCCTCAGTGGCTTTCCTTTGGAGTTCTTCTCGTTAAGGTAAATCCTCATAGTAGGAGTGTTAGGTGTTTTCCTTGCATCTACAATCTCAATTATTCTAGGAAGACCCTGGGTTACGTTAACAGTAGCCACACCAGCGTAGTGGAAGGTCCTCATAGTCATCTGAGTACCGGGCTCTCCAATTGACTGCGCGGTGGTTATTCCAACGGCCTCGTGTGGATCGGCTCTTGAAGCTACTAATGATTCACTGGCAGAATTGATGACCTTCCTAGCCTTCGCAGGTGTTATTTTCTTCAAACCTCTAGCCCTGATCCCCTCTGTTAAATCCATAATCATTCTAGGGGTAAGGCTGACGTTTGCATCCACGGATGCAGATAATAGATGCTGGTATATCTCATCTTGATGGTCAACGTCTCTGAGTATCTGGGATAGCTTGTGATCATCGTCAAATCCTTCTAGAGGAAGCATAGACTTCCTTCTCCTTCTAGATGCTGCTGACTTTCTCCTGACAACGGTTTTCTCAGTTGAAGCGGCCGCGCTTCTAGCAGATTTTGAGGATGCTGCCATTAGGTCACTAATTCTCTGAGCAGTGCCTGAGTCGATACCACAAATCTGAGCTATTTGACCTGGTGTTAGAACTTTGACATCGTCCCACTTTCTGTCATCAGCAAGCTTGTGAGCATACTCCTCATCAATCTGTAAATCCATTAGTTTCTTTTTTGTTGCACTCTTTACGACCATCAGTTCTCACCCCCCAATGCGTCATCGAGTACCATTGTTACATCAAATGGCTTCCCTCCACGACTTCGGGCTGGATCAACACCATCCTCTCCATACTCGAACTGAATAATTCTATTTGCAGTATTCCTGACGGAACCCATTCCATCATCTACGACCTTCAAGTCATCCATTGCATTGATGAGCCTTCTCTGCATATATCCCGACTTAGCTGTCCTAACAGCTGTATCGACCAGTGATTCCCGGCCAGATACAGATAGCATGAAGAATTCTGTCGGCTCCAGTCCACGCTTGAATGAGGAGCCAACGAAACCCTTCTCCTGGGCTCCCTTGGAATTTCTTGGGAAGTGAGCCAATACTCTGTCCTGATATCCCCTTTCCAGACGCTTACCACGAACCTTTGGTTGCCCTATGGAACCTGCCATCATAGCGAGGTTGTCCATGGACCCCCTGGCACCAGAGGTAGCCATCATTACAGCGGCGTTATCAGAACCAAGGAATGACTTGGCCACATTTCCTGATTCGGTCTTAGCTTCGTCAAGAATCATCAGAATATTTTCCTCTAGAGTTTCTAGTGGTGTCCTCCCTGGGCGTGTCTCATATCTCCTTCCATCTTTTCCGAATTTCTCTAACTCGACATCGACAGCATCGCTTCCACGTTGATTAATCTTGGATATTTCTTCCTTAGCTTCTGGAGGCAAGTCCTCGTCATCTATCCCAGTGGTGAATCCTAGTGAAGTACATATGGAAATAGTCATTCTTGTCATTCTGTCCAAGAACTCAGCGCCGGCCTCTGGACCATGGGTGTGAACAACGGCATCCAGAAGTCT
>CESZ01042349.1_pt1 | contig 27810 bp, 12 predicted proteins | sample 531081 | NCBI WGS metagenome assembly CESZ01 (sample SAMEA2621260, study PRJEB7988) | marine metagenome | biome: marine biome (ENVO:00000447); feature: surface water layer (ENVO:00002042); material: "saline water (ENVO:00002010), including plankton (ENVO:xxxxxxxx)" | depth 5 m | reverse complement strand
CAGCAAGACAAAGTTCGTAACCTGATTGATAACACAAACGCAGACTTTTATAATTATTGAATATTTTTTAGAGGGGCGCTAAGTCCCTCTTTTTTTATATTCGTGTATTCGTAACTAACACTGAACAGCAGTTAATCGTGTGTACTAAATGTAAAGAAATCGCGCCCTAAGCTTAAAACGCCTAACTACCCTAACCTACAACGAACCAAAATCGAGAGAGTGATTACGAGTCCATTAAAAAATTTTTTGGTATGTAAATTGACGCCACGGGGTCGATGATATATAATGTGTCTTGAAGACCCCACTAGTTAAAAAAATATCCGGAGTATAAAAATGAGCGAAAAGGTTTTTCACATTTACGCAGGAAAACAATGCATCTTAAATTGCATTGGTGAAGAAGAATTCAAGACTACATGGAATACGGTACAAGCCCTTGTAGGATTAATGAAGTCAGATTATAGTTTAAAGGATCTATCATATGAAGAGGTTTCCGTACAAAAATATGAAGAAGCAAGTTATTGACTTACTCTAAATAAAGCGTTAGAATTGAATTGAGGTTTTTGTTCTCTTATGGCTAAAGGATTTACAGTAAAAGCTGCTACGCCCAAAGTGTCGTCGAAGAAAGCAGCAGGTCCCGAATGGGACTATGAAGCGATTAAAGCAAGGATGAGAGGTAAGACAATTGTATTTTGTCTACCTGGGAGAGGATGTTCATATACATTTCTGAAAGCATTCGTACAACTTTGTTTTGACTTAGTACAGAGTGGTCTGAGTATTCAGATCAGTCAAGACTATAGTTCAATGGTTAACTTTGCACGTTGTAAGGTACTTGGTGCAAATGTATTGCGTGGACCTAATCAAATTCCATGGGATGGTAAACTCCCTTATGATTACCAACTATGGATTGATAGTGATATTGTATTCAATACAGAAAAGTTCTGGCAGTTATGTGATTTAGCAAATCCTGCTGATGGTGAAGAAAAAGAAATTGTTTCTGGATGGTATCTTACAGAAGATGGTAAGACTTCTTCTGTTGCACACTGGTTGGAAGAAGATGACTTCCGTAATAATGGTGGTGTGATGAATCATGAAACCGTAGAAACAATGGCTAAGCGTAAGAAACCATTCACAGTTGATTACACAGGTTTTGGTTGGGTAATGATCAAGAAGGGTGTATTTGAAGGTCTTGAGTATCCTTGGTTTGCTCCTAAGATGCAAGTCTTTGAGTCTGGTGCTGTTCAAGATATGTGTGGAGAGGATGTTTCATTCTGTCTAGATGCAAAAGATCAAGACTATGAGATCTGGTGTGATCCTCGGGTTCGTGTTGGTCATGAGAAGACAAGAGTCATTTAATGTTGTATAATGTATACTATAAGGGAGAACTCTTACAAGAGAGAATCTCCCCTGAGTCGGCAGCAGAGTTAATGCAATTATATGCGGATGCATACTTTGAAGACCCTGAATCCACACTCGATCCCATTCACATCAAACTAGAAGAGGTATTTTAATGGCTGTACGTTTCAATGCAGAAAAAGCAATTGTAGAGACCCCTCCCAAGAAAACTCGTCAGGGAACAGGGAAACATACAAAGTATGCTGCGACCTCTCGTAATAACAAAAAGAAACCTTACCGTGGTCAAGGTAAGTAATAATCGCAGCGTCCTCACGGACGCTTTTTTAATGTAAAGAAACCTAAATATCCGGAACTCCACCGGAAGTGTCACTATGGCTGCTCTGATTTGTAACTTACCGTCTGTAGAAGTATGGGTCCGCAAAGAATACTTAACTGATCATCAAAGCGGGCACGGGGAATATGTAAAGGGTGTATGGGTTAGTTGCAAGAGTATACCAGGAAGAGCATTTTACTTTGAAACGTATTTACCTGAGTATGCTGCAATGTACGACAAATTGCCCATCAGTGCCTTCTTATCGGCGCCGGAAGCGCCCGTTCCTGATATGTCGTTACCCAACCTCCAATTCTGGAATTGTATGGATTACGGGGTCGTTTCGATCCATAAGCAATTCATTGGAAGTATGGATTTTGAGTGCTATACACGCGATCATGGGATCCAAAAAGGCACTTATATCTGTACAATAGACAACTATCATCAAGATTGTGATGTAATTGACTACGCAACGAGTGAAAATCCTGCAGAACATAAGTCACATAACCTAATTGAACTTGATAATGGTCAATATGCACTGTATCCAAACAACAGATTACGCATATTCGACAACTCACTTACTCCAGAAGAACCAAAAATGCCTGATTTTAAGGTTTCTACTGAATTCTACAGTGTAGAGAATGGCTTTGAACGACTTGGTATGGGTCGAGAAGACGAATATTTCTGGAAGACATCAAAAGAACGTAAAAAAGAGGACGAAGACCTGTTAGATATGTACAAATCTCAGGATGGAAGATATCCTGACCCCTGATAAATATAAAAAAGGGATAGCAACCCCTCTAAAAGTTCTGATTTCACGTAAATCAGAGGCTAAAATGGGAAATTCGCCCGTTGATAGAGACAAAAAATACATGAAAAAAATGTGGGGCACCACAAGATTAGTAACAGATTACATTACGGAGGAAAAAATGGCATCTCAGAATGATTTTTTAGACAATTTAGCTGCAGAACAGTATGAGAAGTTGATTCGCGAAATTATGAATGATGATAAAGATCCCAAAAAGACAAGTATTCGCAAAGAAAGTGAAATTTTCACTAACGAAAGCGAACCAGAGACACTTTTTGAGTAAAATAGGTAATAAATAAACATATTATGCTCCAAATAAATGGCGGTAGAACGCACATCCAAGCCTTTTAAGGATATTAGTCTCTCATTTGTTAGAAATCCCGCAACGGACGACGTAACTACGTTGTCTAATGAAAGATCTATTGCTAGATCGATCAGAAATCTTGTGTCTACCTTAAGAGGAGAGCGTTTTTTTCAACCAGATCTTGGATGTGATGTAAATAACCTATTATTTGAAAATTATCTTGACCTAAACTCAATAAATGTACTTGAAGATGAAATTCGTCAAACTATAGAACAATATGAACCTCGTGTTGAACTAGATAGTGATTCTGTAACTGTTATTGCTGAAGCGGACAATAATGAGATTGCAGTAAAGATAAATTTCAGAATTGTAGGAATTGAAGCGCAACCTCAAACATTAGAATTCATCTTCCAACCTTTAAGATAAATGTCTTTAATAAATTTTTCAAATCTGGACTTTGACCAGATTAAACAATCAATTGTTGATCATCTAAGATCAAATTCAACCTTCACGGATTATGATTTTGAGGGATCTAACTTATCCGTACTGATAGATACGCTTGCATATAATACATATATCGCTTCATTCAATGCTAATATGGTTAGCAATGAAGTATTCATCGACAGTGCTACTCTAAGAGAGAACGTAGTATCACTGGCTAGAAATATTGGTTATGTACCCCGCCCAAAACGCGCTGCAAGGGCGGCAATTTCATTTGTGGTATCATTTGACCCAGACGGCACTAAACCCGTCACACTGACCTTAAAGAAGGGTCTCGTAGCGATATCTGCTGCGGCAACTGGAACTAGAACATCTACATTTGTAATTACAAAAGACATCACTGTTCCTGTTATTGGAAGCACTGCACTGTTCGCTGATGTTGAAATAATGGAAGGTGTTATCATAGAAGAATCTCATACTTATGATCCAAATGTAAGAGATCCTCGTATTGTTCTAAATAATCCAAATGTAGATACTACATCATTAGAAGTAAGTGTAAGAACCAATTCTTCAACAGTCGGTGGAGATAGATTTACACTAATTAATAATTTGTTTGAAGCAAAAGATATTGCTAGAGTATATTTTGTACAAGAAGTACAAGATCAAAGATATGAATTAATTTTTGGTGATAATATCTTCGGTAAATCATTAGCAGCAGGTAATGTTGTTGATTGCACTTATGTAATGAGTTCTGGTGCTGAAGGTAATGGAATCAGAGGATTTACCTTTGCTGGAAACTTAATTGATAATGATGGTGCAGTTATTACAGAGGGTATTAGTCCAATTGAAACAATTGCACCTTCTGTTTTCGGTGAAGATATAGAATCTATAGATTCTGTTAAGAAGTATTCAACAAAAGTATATTCTGCTCAGAACAGAGCAGTAACAGCGGCAGATTATGAAGCTATTGTTCCTACAATTTATCCAGAAGCAGAAATTGTATCTGCATATGGTGGAGAAACTTTAGATCCACCTCAGTATGGAAGAGTCTTTATTGCAATTAAACCAAAGTACAGTCAATACATGACTGATTTGGATAAAAGAAATTTAATTACAAACATTCGTTCATATTCAGTTTCTGGTGTGGATGTTTCAATTGTTGATATGAAATTCCTCTTTATTGAAGTTGAATCTCAAGTTTATTTTGACTCATCCAAGATTTCTTCAGCATCAGCTCTTCAAAGTTTAGTTATTGATAATCTGAATGCTTATGCTAAGTCTGCAGAAATGACTGGTGTAGGAACAAGATTCAAATATAGTAAAGTTAGCAATCTTATTGATAATACACATCGCTCTGTTGAGTCTAATATAACTAATGTTCAAATGAGAAGGGACTTAGTTACAACAACTAATGCAGTTGCTACCTATGAAATTTGTTTCGGTAATCCAATCCGAATCATGCATGAGCAAACTAACTATAATATCAGATCTAGTGGGTTTACATTAGATGGTGTTGATGGAACAGTATATCTGGGGGATATTCCAAGTGACGATGGTGTTGAAGGAAAAGTAGTTGCATTTAAATTAGTTGGAAACAATGAATCTCAAGTATCAAAAGAAGTTGGAACAATTGATTATGAAAAAGGAGAAATAATGCTTTTCAACCTTCAGATTGAATCGACATCTAAAGAGTTAAATGGTAGTCCAATCATTGAAATTTCTGCCTCGCCAGAATCAAATGATATTATTGGATTGCAAGACTTGTATCTACAGTTAGATGTTTCAAATAGTGATATTAATGCGATAGTAGATAGAATCTCTTCAGGAAGTGATCTGTCGGGCGCTACATATATTAGGAGTTCTAGTTACTTCGATTTCGGAGAGAAACTAATCAGAAATTAATAGAAAATGCACGGAAGCCTAAACAACAAAGTAAGACTGTCGTCGGTAGTTCAGAGCCAACTGCCTCTCTTTGCTCAGGACAATTATCCATTTCTAGTAGAATTTCTAGAAGAATACTATAGATATCTTGAAAACCCTGGTCAAGCATATGATCTATTAACAAATCCCGATTCATATACAAAACTAGATTTTGTTGCGGATTCTATTGCAACAACAGAACTTGTAGGAGATATTGATGCATTTGCAGACACCATAACAGTAACATCCACAAGTGGATATCCGTATGAAAATGGTCTCCTTAAAATTGACGATGAAATAATATACTACAGATCAAAAACAGAAACTACATTTGATGAATGCACCAGAGGATTTAGTGGAGTAACTAATTACGATACTCCTGGATCCACTGATACATTAACATTTCAAGAAACTAATGTAGCAGAGCATATTTCAGGTTCCCTTGTTAGTAATCTTAATGCTTTACTTCTTGATGAGTTTTTTACAAAACTAAAAATTCAATTTGCTCCTGGATTTGAAAATGCAACTTTTGCTGATGGATTAAATCAGAGTTTATTCATCAAACAGTTAAAAGATTTCTATAGTTCTAAGGGAACAGATGATTCCTTTATTATTCTTTTTAAAGCTCTTTATGGTGCTACTCCAAAAATTGTAAGACCTAGAGATTTTCTTTTTACACCATCAAATGCTGATTATAGAAAAACTTTAAATCTTATAGTTGAGGAAATAATTGGAGATCCCAATGAAATTCTCAATAGAGTTTTGTATCAAGATGCTGAGGGAGATACTCCTAAAGCATATGGAACTGTTGTTGGAGTTGAAGAGTTTGAGAAGAATGGAAATGACTACTATACTATAAAATTAGATTATGGTTATAATAGAGATCTGAATGTTAATGGAACAGTATTTGGAGAATTTTCAGTACACTCCCAAACTCAGACAGTAGATAATGTTTCTTATGGTGCAAGTGTAATTACTGTTGATACCACTTTAGGTTTCGCAGAGTCTGGCGAACTCCTTGTCTTATTCAATGGTGATGATGACGAGGACATTGAAGATGAATACATGATCGTCAATTATGACGGAGTGAATGTAAATCAGTTTTTAAATGTAACAGGAGTTATTAGACCTGTTGAATCTGGTTGGACTATTGGAGAGAATTCATATGTTTATTCGTATGATAATGATGAAGAAGAAGTGCGGATGCGTGTTTCTGGAGTTCTTGGGGAATTAAAAGAGATTACAACCAGTTCTTATTCGGAAATTGGTGATTATGCAAAAGTTTGGAGAATAGGAAAAGCAACTAATGATTTAAAAGCATCCGAATGGATTTTTAATCATGCTATTTCAAATAGAGTCGCTTTTATAGAAGACGAAGGAAATAATAACTATGCAATAACAGTATATGATAAATGTCGGGTAAATGGTGGAGACAGAGTACTTGTAAATTGTGATGTTAGAAATGTAGATGGATCTCTAGAGAGAATTGAAAAAGAATTTGAAGCTTCTCCTGGACCAACTCCCGATGATTCATTTAGAATCATTAATGATAGAGAAATAGTAGAAGCTTTCTACGTTAGAAGAAAAATTACAAAAGCAAAAGGAACGGAAATAGCAGCAAATGTTCAAAACGTATATATTGATTTAGAAGGAGATGTCTTTGTTGCTACAAACTCTCTTCCAAATTATTTTAATGAGGATTTACAATTAGATTATAGAGATGTTATCTTATCAGGAGCTTTTTCAAATCAAAAAACTATTACAGTAGCAAACCATGGTTTATACACTGGAGATTCTGTAGTTTATGATGCTTCTTTTTCAGAATCAAACTCATTGAATATTACTGGAACTTTATTTGCATATAGAATTGATGAAAATAACTTCAAACTCGCAAAAAGCCCAAGTAATCTCGAAAATCAAATTTTTATAGAAATAACTGGTTTCGCAGATTATGCAAAGTTGGTTAGAACTTCTAATTATGGAGTTTCAAATCAATTAGAGGTAAAACCTCAGATTGCTATGAGAAAAATTTCAAATCCCAGAAGTAGAACTGAGGATTCTGAAAAACTAGAAATTGAATCTAATGAAAGAGTAGGATTATTAAAAAATGGAGTTGAGATTGTTACTTATAAGTCTCCAGATTTTTGTTTTTATGGGGGAATAGAGAGTGTAGTCGTTAATTCTGGTGGAGGAGGTTATGATGTTATCAATCCTCCAGTATTAAACGTTATTGACTCTAATGGTTCTAATTTTGAAGGAGAAGTTATAGTAAGAGGTGGACTTGCAGATATAAACATCGAAGATCCAGGAATGGATTACACAAAAGTCGGTGATGTTGTAATAACTGGAGGAAACCCAACTAAACCAGCCTTAGCTATTCCCAATTTCAAGTCTAAAGAAAACAAAGAATTTTTTAGATCGGATTTACCTGAAAAAGTTTCTTTATCCAACAATACAATTAAATTTGAAAAGAGTCATAAGTTTAGAGAAGGTGATGAAGTAATTTATTCCAGTGAAGGTGAAACTGCCCTAGGTGGATTAGACGATAGCAATCTTTATTTTGTTAAAGTAATAGACTCTGTTACTATTAGTTTACATAGTACTAAGGAAGAAGGTCTTGAAGGAACAAATCCTATATCAATTACAAGCCTTGGAGTAGGTAATCATAGTATAAAAGCAACAACCCAAAGATTATCTTTAGAATCTATTTCTATTTCTGATATAGGTGAAGGTTATAATAACAATAAAGTAATAGTTGAATCGGTAGGAATTAATACTGCAAATTATACTATAACAAAATCTAATCATTTATTTTCTAATGATGATGAAATTGTATATGAACATAGTGGAAGTGCGATTAGTGGGTTAGCAAATACAGTTACATATTATGCTGAAGTTATCGATGAAGATACTTTTGCTTTATTTGAGAAAAATACAAATATAGATCTTGGGGATGTATATGCTAATAGAGGTAAAAGAATAGAAATTGCATCTACACCATCTGGATATCATACATTTAAAACTCCACCCATAATAGTAGAAATTGCAGGAACAGTTGGAGTTTCTTCCATTGTAGAGCCTGCTGCTAGGGTTAAATTAAATCCTCTTTTTAGAGGAGAAATTATAAAAGTAGAAGTTAAAGAAACTGGTTCTCAATATGGAAACCCAGATATTTTAAATTTTGAAAAACAACCAAGATATTCATTATTGACTGGTCAGGGTGCTTCTTTGCAACCAGTTATTTTTGATGGTAAATTACAATCGGTCGTTGTTCTTTCTGGAGGTAGATTCTTTAATGCGGCTCCAGAAATTACACTATTTGAAAATGATCCAGATCTAGAAACATCTCAAACAACTGTAGTACCAATTGTTGAAAATGGTGCTATCAAAGAAGTTAAAATATTAGAAAAAGGTAATAATTACAGTCAAACTCCAAAGTTCTTTATTGAAACTCCAGGAGATGGTTGTGAATTAGAATTTAAAATTAAAAGTTGGAATGTTGACGAGGTAGAAAAACTTATAAAATCAAGTTCTATTACTTCTGATGATGGTTATCTTGTAAAATCTTTGGATAACAACTTGGGAATGCAATATACTCACGTATATGCTCCAAGGAAGTTAAGAGCTAATGTATTCGCTCAAAAATTTGAAGAAGGTATTCTAAAGTATAGAACTGATTTGGAGAATGATGAGACAGTAAATACTGCAAAGTATCACTCTCCAATATTAGGATGGGCATATGATGGAAGTCCTATCTACGGTCCTTATGGTTACTCCTCTGCTTCTGGAGGGACTATCAAACAACTAACTTCTGGATATGAAAGGGTTGATATTGGTAACAGACCCAATTTCCCTCTGGGATTCTTTGTAGAAGATAACACTTTTGTTGGAAATGGAGACCTTGATGAAAACAATGGAAGATTCTGCATAACTCCAGAATATCCAAAAGGAGTATATGCGTATTTCACAACTATTTCTGAACAAGTACAGGGCGCAGGAGATTTTTCTCAAAATAAATTACCACAATTCCCATATTGTGTCGGTAAGAATTTAAAGTACGCTCCAATTACTTTTAATTACAGTAAGTTAGAAGATACCAATCAAGTAAACTTTGATTTTGAAGATATTGGATGCAGGAGAAATACTACTCCATATAATTTAAAAGAATGGTATAGCGGATATGATTACTTAATTCAACCAGATCAATTTGATGCTCACTTTTCAAAAGTAGAATCTTTATCTAAAGGTCAAGTCGATGATATAGATATTCTCGACGTGGGAGATGGATATAAAGTAGGAGATTTTGTTCAGTTTGATAACGTTGGTACTGGTGGAACTGGCGCAGCTGCATTGGTATCCGAAGTTGTTGGAAAAACAGTAACATCAGTAGCTCTAACCGAAACTTACTTAAAAGGAAAAGCATTTCAATTTAAAAATAACTTGGTTATTTCTTGCGGCGAAGAACTTGATTTTGCTAACAATGACTTAGTAACAGTAGTTGGTTTATCCACAGAATATAAACTTGCAATTGATACTGACGCTGCGGCAGTAATACCTAAAATTAGTTTTATCCTTAACAAGTATATTGGTGGATCTGGAGTAACTGGTCCTGTAACGTTTTTACCAGTAAAAACAGAGTCTTTGAAAAAAGTACATGAGAACGACATCATTCAAGTTGAAGATGAAAAAATGAAAGTCCTTAATGTGGACGTTTTAAATTCTAGATTAAGAGTTTTAAGAGAATATGATGGTACAGTTGGAGTAGCACACTCTTTAGAAACTCCAATATCACATATTCCTACAAGATTTGAAATTTCCCTTAATACTAATAATGGATTTATAAAAAAAGAAGATAGAGAGTTATATTTTAATCCAGTAGAATCTGTAGGTTTAGGAACTACTTCTGGATTAGGTATAACAACAGCATTATATTTTAGTTCTCCTGGAGCTGGTATAACTTATTTGAATATTCCTACAAGATCAATTTATCTCCCTGCTCATGGATTGGAAACGGGAGAAAAGATTGTTTATCATTCAAATACAGGAGACAATATTGCGGTTTCGACTAGTGGTATTGGATCTACAACATTATTCGACAACACAGAACTCTTTGTCTTTAAATTTGATGAAAATAGAATCGGAATATCAACAGTCCGACTTGGTATCGGAACTGACGGAGACAGAGAGCCTGGACATGAAGTATCATTTGTTGGAGTTGGAACTAATGTAAATGCATCTCCATTCTACCTTGTCGGTGTAGGAACTGGTGAGCATCATAGTTTTCAAACTCTTAGAGATCATGCTTCAGTAGAAGTTTCAAGAACAGTTTGTACAGTTTCTACAGGTGAAACTCATGGATTGAGAGTTGGTGATAGATTTAGAACATTTATACTTAAAGGTGGTACAAAAGAATATGATGTATTTTATAATGATGTAACAAATAGAATGCTCGTTGATGAGACAAGCTTACTTTCTAGTAATATTGATATTGAAAACAATCAGATAAAATTAAATGACCATCCATATCGTGATGGTGATAAAGTTATTGCATTTGCATCACAAGTTGATGGGTTAGATAATAACAGAATTTATTACACAAATTATATAAGCAAAGATATTTTCTCGTTATCAAGTAGTTATGAAGATTCTATTGGAGTTGAAACTAAAACAGTTGATTTAACAACTGTAGGATCAGTTAGATTAAGATTGATTAATCCCGAAATTAGATCGATAAAGAATGAAACTATTAAGTTTAATCTAAGTGATTCTAGCCTTTCATATATTGATGGAACTACTTCAAAACCTGCTTTTGATTTTAAGGTATTTGTTGATTCTGGATTTAAAAATGAGTATTTAACGGATAGTGATGGTAATTTTGTTGTTACATCTACGGGAACAATTGGAATTACTACAAATGCTTCTGTTAGTGTTCTGGTAAATGAATTAACTCCTGATCAACTGTTCTATAGATTAGTTCCTAAGTCTGATCTTGGATTGACTCAAGATAAAAAAGACATGATTATTGATGATTACAATATCACTGATGGAACCAAAATTTCAATACTAAACAGTAATATTTGTGCAAATCATGTTGTAGCATCGATAGCTACTTCTTCATTTACATTTGATACTCCACAAACTTTCCCAGGTATTACATCATTCACAACTTCTGATTCTGAACTTAAGTATGTAACAAACTCTCGCAGTGTATCGGGACCAATACATGATATTTTATTAACAAATCCAGGTTCAAATTACGATACTGTTGTTGGATTAACAACGGTCGTTAGTGAGAGTGGCTCTGGGGCAAAGATTAGAGCTCTAAGTGAATCTATAGGTGCTACCAAGGTCTTCAAAACAGAAAATGTTGGATGGGACTATCCAACAGATCCAACTTTAAATCCAACTGCTAAACTTCCAGATGTATTAATTGTAGATCAAAAATTTGCATTTGATGAAATTATAAGAGTAACTTCGGGATTAAATTACAACGTTGCTCCCGATCTTATTATAAAAGATAGTGTTACAAAAAATATTCTTTCTGACTTGCTCATTAATTATGATCTTGATGGTACTGTAACGATAATAAAAAATACTAATGACTTATCTAATAATACTCCAATTATAATACCAACTAATAACTCTAATGGTTTTAGTATAAAAAATATTACAATTGATAATACTAATAAAATTGCAACTTTACTATTTAAAACTCAATTTAGCACCGGAAGTGCTTTCCCATTTGAAGTTGGAAATAATGTGTTGATTGAAGGATGTGCAACAAAAACTTCAGGAAGTTCCAATAGAACGTTCAATAGTTCTGATTTTAATTATGATTTATTTGAAATCACTGAGATCAATCCAAATTTTGGAGGAACTAACGCTACCATTAAAATTGATATGTCCAAGTCTGTAGGAACTGCAGAGATTCTTGGAGAATATGACGATGTTAGTGCTACTGGAGTTGTCGTTCCAGAAATTTACTTCCCAACCTTTGCTGTTACAACAAAGAGAATTCCATATATTTCTGGAGAGTTAATCACTGGAAGAACCAGTGGTGCTCAAGCTGAAGTTCAGCTATATGATGAAGATGCCGAAATCCTTAAGATATTTGGTGAAGATTATTTTGAACTTAATGAAGAAATCGTTGGAGAAAAGAGTGGAACAGTTGCTAGAATCGATGATATTAATCTTACAGATCTTTGTTACAAAATTGATTCTTCTGCAGTTGTTGTTGAAGGATTCAATGATAATAATGGATTCTTAAACAGTAATGAATATAAGATTCAAGATAGTTTCTACTATCAAAAGTTCTCCTATGCTATTCAGAGTACGGTAACTGAAAATATTTGGGAAGAAGAAGTTGAAAGACTTAATCATCTTGTCGGATGGAAGAGATTCAGTGATATGTCCATTGAATCTCAGGATCTTTCATATACTGGAATTTCTACTTCTCAAGATCAAGGAGATTTTGTTTCTATTGCGGATTTCTCAAGAGTAGTAGATACGAATTGTGTATTTGATTTTGATATAACTGTAGACGAGACTCTGCTAATTGGTAATAAGAGATTCTCGACAGGTATGGTTTTCAATAGTAGAGAACTTCAAGATTTTAATAAGTCTATCGGAAACAGGGTTCTTGTTATTGATGATATAAGCGATAGTTTCAATAGCAATCCAAGAGGAGAACAGTTTAGTGTAATTGATAGTTTCAAATTTACAGATAATAGAGCTAGAAAATATTTAACGTTTGCTAGAGATAGTAGATTTACAGATCAACGACAAGTAGATATCGTCACTGTGATTCATAATGGATCTGAGTTCTTTATGAATCAATATGGACGTGTTGAAACTGTTTATGATTTAGGATCTTTTGATTTTGCTACATTTGAAGATGAAGCAAATCTTAGATTTTATCCAGAGAAATTTGAAGTAAATGATTATGATTTAAGTTTCATATCCCATAGTATCTCCGACTTTACGTCGGGAATTGGATCAACCGCATTCGGTAATATTGCAGAAGTTGAGTTGCATAATAGTAATGTTTCTGGTGGTGCTACTACAACTATTGCAACCATTCCAATAGATTATAGATCTACAAAATTCTTAATTGAAATAGAAGAAGGTGGAGGAATATTTGAGTTTGATGAATTATCTCTTATCCATGATGGTACAACAGTAACATTCCAGGATTATGGACAATTAACCACAGACACTCTTAACGAGTACTCTACAGATGGTATTGGAACATATCATGCTTATATTGATGGATCAAATATTAAACTTGATTTGATACCTTCTAAGTTATCTGTATCTGCTGATGTTAATACTCTAGCGGTATCGATTGCATCATCTGAATCTGGATTTACTACTCAAGGAAGTACAGAATTTACCACAGCTATCGTAGAATCAACATATACTTCTATTGCTAGTACACAAAGTACCAGTGGAAATGAAATAGCAACATACTTTAATGGTATTTTGGGTATTGATGATTATAGCAGCGGTTATTACATCGTTAGTGTTGATGATAAAACAAATCAGAAATATCAACTTTCTGAAGTGGTTGTGGTTTCTTCTTCAACTTCAGCGTTTTATTCTGAATATGGTCAATTGTATTCAAATACAGAAGTCGGAGTAGTCACAGCGGGAGTTGCAGGAACTGTTACGAGCATTTATTTCACTGCAAACGATGCTATAGATGCTGAAGTTAGAGTTTATGCTCAACACCTTGGTATTAGAGATCAAAGAGTTACTAACAATCAAATTGATATGATCAATGCTGATATAGTAACGGGAAATTCTGAGTATCAAGGAACACAAAATGCAGTTCTTAGGGATTTTGAATTATTCAATGAAGGAAATCCAATTTTCCAAAAGAAATTTGATGGTTCTAATATTGGAATTGCAAGTGTAACTCAAGATACTATTGAATTACCACAGCACTTCTTTGTTACAGGTGAAGAAGTAATATACTCTTATGATGCTTTAAGTGAACCGATCGGAATTGCTTCTACAGACATTCCTGGAATTGGTGTAACTGATAAATTACCATCTACATTATTCATCGTCAAGCAAGACGAACTTCTGGTCAAGGTAGCATCTAGTGCTACCGAGGCTTTAGCACTCAGACCAACTACATTAGATATCACTGGTGTTGGTATTGGATCTGGACATTTTATTACGGCAAAGAATCAGAATCCTAAAACTCTGATTACTATTGATAATATGATTCAGTCTCCCGTTGTATCTACGGCGACTACAACAGGTGCAGGAAATACATTCACAACTGTTGATGATGTTCTCACTTTAACTGAACAACCCCAAAAATTCTTCAGTGGAGATTTTATTCAAATTGATGATGAAATTATTAGAGTTTCTATCGTTGGTTATGGTGGATCTGATAATGACGTATATGTACAGAGAGCGGTATTGGGAACAAAGCTTGCCGATCATGCTCAATTTGCAGAAATTACCAAGATTATTGGTAATTATAACATTGTAGATAATACAATCAGTTTTGCCGATGCTCCTTTTGGAAAGAGTCCTGTAGGATCTCCAGATAATCCACCAGATGAAAGAGACTATACTGGAATTACCACTTTCTCTAGATTTAGTGGAAGATCATTCATGAGAAGTGGACCAGTTGATTCTACAAATGATCCATATTATCAAAACTACATTTTTGATGGTATTGAAGATCAATTCACTGGAATTAAGAGTTCTTTTGAGTTGAAAGTTAATGGACAGAGTGTTGATGGAATTTCTGCAAGTAATGCAATTATTACATTAAATGATCTTTTCCAATCACCAAAGGTTGATCAATCTAATGTTGATATTCCAGGAAATTATACTCTAGAAGGAGGTAGTGGAACAACAAATATCATCTTTGACGAGAATGAATATACTAGAGAAGATGATATTGTTATCAAGGGTCTTCCTGTTGGCGGAAGAATCGTTTCTGTTGGATCTACGAAGGGATTTGGTTATCAATCTCTAGTATCTGCTGGAGCAACTGCAACAGTTTCTTCTGCAGGAACAATTAGTGCAATTAATATCACCGCTGCTGGTGGTGGATATAGAACTGGTATTCAAACAAATATTGAAGTTTATATTAGCGAAGAGACAGTAGAAGCATCAAGTAAAGTTGCAATAGGAACAGCTCTTGTTACTAGAGGAAGAGTTACTGGGGTGGCTGTTACAAATCCTCAAGTCTTCTATGCACCTAGAGATGTATCTAATGTTGGTTATACTTCAATAACAGGTCTAACAACTGTTACAACATCTACAGCACATGGATTATCGGTAGGTAATGAAGTTGTCTTGTCTGGAATCGCAATGACTTGCGATTATGCCCCACCACTAGGAGTATCCACCGCTCAGTATGATCATATAAGTGGAATTATGACTGTTACCACTTCTGTGGGTCATGGATATACTTCATTCGGAAAACTCAGTCAAGTTATTCTATCTGGACTTGCATTTACATGCACTCAAGATAATGGAGCAACTGTACATACATATCCAAGAACAACTGATCCCGCATATAATGGAACAGGAGTTATTGCTGTTAACAGTGCTACAGAATTTGAAGTCAATATTGGAGTTACAACACAACAAAATTATTTTGTAGGTGGTGGAACTGTTCAGGGTATACTTATTGCTCCAAGACTCAAAAATAATTCTGATAGTCAGTCCGATCCTGCTTCTCAATTTACAAGTGTAAGAAGAATTAACAGTGATACTGAATTTGAGGTTAACACTGGTATTTCTACACTTGATCACTTCTATGCTAGAGGTGGTAAAGTTGCGAAATATCTAACTGTTGATTTTGATGATCCTCTCCCATATGATAATCTTCCAACATCATACTCTACAACTTCAATCGGAGATACTGGAGGAAGAGCTGCAAAGGTTAATGTTGTGGTTGGACAAGGATCTAGTGTAATTGACTTTGATATTACAAATGTTGGATATGGATATGAAATTAATAATGTACTAACTGTTTCTGTTGGTGGAACTGATGGTATTCAGTACATGTATCATGGAAGATTTGCTGATGCTGGAAATCTTCTCGCTTCTAACAGACAATTCCTTATTAAGGAAGCTGTCGGATATGCAACAGCTACATATCCTGCTCTGCTCGCAAATCCTGATTACGATCAAACTAAGTGCGAGAGAGATACTGGATTTATTGTTGATGCATTATCAAATGATCTATTCTTTGGAGGAAACTCAAATGCAGTTGCAGCAGGTAATAAGTATTGGAGTGGTCCTTTAAATTATGTGACAGGAGAGACAACAGAGACCATTGCAACATATGACTATCTTGCTGGTATTTCAACATTCGTTATAAACAATCAAACATTACCTACATCATACCAAGGAATTGCTGGTTCTGTGACTCAGGTTACAGATACTACAATAGATTATAATAATGGATCTTCTTATACCCTTGATAGTTGCTCTGATGTTGTATCTTCAATTTACAACCTGGTTGGAATTGTTACTACAATAATTGGTGATGGTGCAGCATATGCTCCTCCTGTGTTAGGACCTCATGCTACACCAACATTATCTCTACCAACAGCATTAGATTTTAATGAGTTTAATTTCTACATTACTCAAACTCAAACGGATCAGTTTACTGGGTGGACTATTGGAGATCTACAAGTAATTGATGATATTAGTTCTCAGTTTAACGGAGAATTCACAAGATTTGCTATTAGACTAAATGGAGTCAGAACATCAATCAAAGCTGCTATAGGATCTTTAATTGATGTTCAGGCAACCCTCCTAATATTCATTAATGATGTTTTACAGGTTCCTGGAGAAGCATATCTATTCCCTGGTGGTAGTACTATCAGATTTACAGAAGCTCCAAAACTTGGAGATACTTGTAAGATTATTTTCTACAGAGGAACTGGAGATGTTGATGTTGAATTTGTAGATATTCTTGAAACTGTTTCTCCTGGAGACCTTCTTACGATCGGTAGTGATGACTTATCTCTAAAACAAACTGATAGATCTGTTAAAGATGTCACTTCAACTGACTCTGTTGATACTTATCTGTATGGTGGAGTTGGAATTAGTAATGATCCATTTATTGAAAGACCAGTTAATTGGTGTCGTGCAACAACTGATCTCGTTATTGATGGTAGTGAGATCAACAAAGCAAGAGACATTTATGAAGCTGCTATTCTTCCTCTAACTAACATCATATATGATGTTGGCGCTGCTAGCACACAAATTTGGATCGAAGGTGTAAAAACTTTCTTTGATAATGCTAAAGAGAATACTACTGATATTTACATTAACACCGTTGATTTAATCAGTCAGGATCTAACATCAGAAGCGGTAGCAACAGCGTCAGTAACTGCAGGTATTGTTACTCAAATTAATATTACAAATACTGGAAGCGGTTACTTTGAAGTTCCATCTATCTCTATAGGAAAACCAAAAGATGATGGTGGTGATCAAGCAGAAGCTACAACCGCAATTGGTTCTGGTAAGTTAACAACCATCACAGTTTCTACTGGAGGAACTGGATATGATGATAATAATCCACCACCAGTTCTAATTACTCCACCTGTTCCAAAATCAGAAACAGTGTTCAGAGTTGACTTTGCAGGAGACTTTGGTGAAGTTATTGGAGTTGGAACAACAACAATTGGAGCAGGATCTTCTCAAGGTCTTGTGTTTGAATTTGCTATTCCAGAAAACTCACCTCTGAAAGATGAAACAATTGTTGGTACTGGAAATACAATTGATTACAGTGGAATTGGAACAGGTGACTTCTTCACTGTAAGAGATTCTACGGTCGGAAATGCAACAACAGTTGGATATGGAGTAACTTCAATTGAAATAGATGGAGTTAATTTGGTTAATGGAACTGCATTCATCGATAATGTTTATCAAGTTCATGATATCATTCCTACTGGAACTCCAATCGTAATATTCAGCGATGACTTCATTGCAAGTCTAACAAGACTTGGTTCTTATTCTGTAGGATCTGGAAATTCTACAACTGTTCTAGATGGAGCAACGTTGATTATCGAAGACAATACTAAAGTTGTTACTGTTGTTGAAGATTATTCTCAACTTGGACTTTCTTCATTCCTTTCTAGACAAACGTTTGCAAACTTCTCTTGGGGAAGACTGGATAATGTCGTAAGACCCAATCCAGAGACATATGAAATCAAGAGAGACAATGGTGTGATTGGTATTGATACATCACCTATCTTGAGAAGAAAAAATCCATTAAAAGCATTGAATTATCTTTCATAAATAACTAGAAAAGTTTCATAGCTAAATGTCTGCAATCATAACTGATAAAATTAGGATTTTGAATACACAAAATTTTCTGGATCTTGCAGAAGATACAGAAAATAATGCTTTTTATGCCTTCATTGGTTTACCGAATCCAACGGACGTAGTTGCTACTTGGGATACTTCCCCTCCTGCTCCAAAGGATTCTTTTGAGCAAGAATTTGATTATTGGGATACCATGATTGCAATGAAGAAAATTTCTTCAGAAGACGTTCGACAGGTAATTAGAAAAATTACTTGGAGTTCTGGTACGACTTATGATATGTACCGTCATGATATTAGTAGAACAAATTTAGCAAAACCATCAAACGCAACTAGTCTATATTCATCAAACTTTTATGTGATGAATAGTGACTTTAGAGTTTATATTTGTTTGCAGAATGGAACAGATCCAGAAACTCCTGATGGAAAACCTTCTCTTGATGAACCATTATTTACGGATCTAGAGCCACAGATTCCTGGAGATAGTGGTGATGGATACGTTTGGAAATATCTATTTACAATTAAACCATCCGATATCGTAAAATTTGACTCTGTTAATTTTATCCCTGTTCCAAAGAACTGGGAGACTGATACAACTTTTGATTCCATCAGGGATAATGCAGAAACAAGTGGTCAGATTAAAATTGTAACAATAAAAGATAGAGGAGCTGGTCTTGGAACTGGTGGCGTAACATATGCAAATATTCCCATTAATGGTGATGGAGAAGGTGGAGAATGTACTATTGTCGTTAACAATGACTCCAAAGTCGATAGTATAACAGTCTCAGATGGTGGAGAAGGTTATACCCACGGAAGAATTGACCTTTCAAGTTCATCTCTTGCTTTTGGTACAACTGTACCAGAATTTGATGTTATCATTCCTCCTTCTGGGGGACATGGAGCAGATATTTACAGAGAAATGGGAGCTACTAACGTACTACTATATACTCGTATTGAAAATGATTCCGATAATCCAGATTTTGTTGTTGGAAACCAAGTTGCAAGAGTTGGAATCGTACATAATCCAACAAAAATTGGATCAACTCAGTTAATATCAGATGATAAAGTTAGTGCTGTTTATGCACTAAAACTAACTGGTATTGGATATAGTTCTGCATCATTTACTTTTGATAGTGAGATAACACAAGAGGTCGGATTAGGAAGCACTGCTGTTGGTAGAGTCGTTTCTTATGATGAAACGACTGGTGTTCTTAAGTATTGGCAAGATAAAGCTCAAGTTGGATTTAATACTGATGGAACTCAAAGAATTCCAGAGTATGGTTACATTCAACACAGATTTACGTCCGATCTAGATGCTGGAGGATCATTATCTATTAGTGGTGGATCGATTGAACTTCAGATAGACCAAAACTTCAGCGGTATAACTACCTCTATAAATAATACTACATATAACCTGGGTCAGAACTTTGCTGAGGGAATTGCATCTCCAGAGGTAAAGAAATATTCAGGAGACATAATTTATGTCGATAACAGACCCTCGATCACAAGATCAAAGAGTCAAAAAGAAGATATTAAGGTCATTCTGCAATTCTAAGAAATCATGCCACAGGAACTTAACTTAAACGTTTCTCCTTACTACGACGACTTTGATCGTGATAACGATTACTATAGAGTTCTATTTAAACCTGGTTATCCTGTTCAGGCAAGAGAACTTACTACTATGCAGAGTATTCTGCAAAGTCAGGTAGAAAAGTTTGGTGATCATTTCTTTAAAGAAGGAAAGGCAGTAACTGGTGGTGAAATTCAATATTATAAAACATATCCATGCGTTATGGTTGATGATTCCTTTAATGGAAGATCAATCTTAGAATATGCTGCAGATGTAGTTGATGAAATTATTGTAGGTAGAAGCTCTGGAATTAGAGCAAGAGTAGATGCATATCTTCCAGGATCTAGTTCTGAGAGAGGATTTGATACTTATTACATTACATATTTGGGTTCAGATGCTGGATCTTCAGAGTTCTACGGATTTGTAGCTGGAGAAGAATTAGCACTTGAAGATGGACTTCAAACGACCAATAACTTATCTGATGAATTTGAAAATGATGATCCAGATGCTGGGATACAAGAAAATTTAGAAAATTTAATTACAATTGCATCAGGAGCTTCTTTTGCTAGATGTATTGAAGAAAATCCCAATGAAATTGGATCTGCGGTTCACATTAACGATGGTGTTTATTATATTAGAGGACACTTTGTAGAATCAGAAGAAAAAACTTTACTATTAGATCAATATGATGATCAACCATCGTATAGAGTTGGTTTAATTGTTACTGAAGATATCGAAACTTATCTTGAAGATGATGCTCTTCTTGATAATGCTCAAGGATTTTCAAATTTTACAGCACCTGGTGCCGATAGATTAAAAATTGAAATTGATCTTGTAAAAATTGATCTTGATGAAAGAGATGATGTAGAAAACTTTGTTGAATTGATGGTTGTCAAGAATGGACAACTTGTTAATAATAATAGAAGTAAGCAAGAGACAGAAAACGCAAAATATGTTGCAGAAAGAGTTGATGATCTTGCTGGAGATTTTTATGTAGATCAACCAGAAGTTGAAGTTGTAGAATCTTTAAATGATAAAGAAGGGAATGGTGGCATATATGATCCTGGACAACTTACTAGTCTAGGACAAGAACCTAGTGATGATCTAGGTGTTATTCAGATATCACCATTCAAAGCATATGTAAATGGTTATCAAGTTAATATTCCAGCATCAACATTTTTAGATTTTAATAAACCAAGAACTACAAAATTATTTAAAGATCAACCAGTAGAATATTCCACTGGTCCAACTTTAGCTATTAATAGAGTATACGGATATCCAACTTTAGGAATTCAAACAAGTTTTTATATTACTCTTAGAGACGAAAGAGTAGGATCTGCTCAAACAATAGCGGCTGGTAAAGAAGTTGGTGTTGCTAGGGTGTTTGATTATGAATTAGAAGATGGTACATATAATAGAGATAATCTAGATACTAATACTTGGGATCTTGCGTTATATGATGTTAGACCATATGTTGAATTTGAATTAAATGCACCAGTAACACTGCAAACCCCTATTCAGATCAGAGGAAAGGCCACAGGGGCAACAGCGCACCTTAGATTTGATGTTTCTAACTCTGGTATTGCTACAGCATATGAGGTAAAAGGAAGATTTAACGTTGGAGAAAAGTTAATCTTTAATGGAGTTGAAGATAATCAAAGAGTTGTAAAGAAAGCAACAGAATTTGGTCTGCAGCAAGTTAGATCTATTCATGGAGAAAATTCCAATGGAACTTACTTCAGTGCAGATACTATTCTAGAACCATCTGAAGATATTCCAGCACCTGGATTATCAGTAAACATAACTGCAGATTCTGGTAGTATTTCTACTGTAAGTGTAGCAGACTTTGATCTCAACAAAGTATTTGATGTTGGTGATCTTGTATCATATACAAATCCAGAGAATCCAGAAATTCCCACATATAATAAGGTAACTGCTGTTGCCGTTAGGAATATGAGACTAGAGGCAATAACCTCGGTCGTGGGAATTAATACTGGTTCTCTTCCAACGTCTGCAATGCAGGCTTCAAATTTCCAAAAAATTGAAGCTTCTATTGAAAGTTCTGACGATAACACTCTATATACAGAACTTCCAAAAGATTTTGTTGCGAAAGTAAATTTAGAAGATTCTACTCTTGTAGTTAGAAAAACATTTAATGTAACCATCACCAGTAATCAGACTAATGCAATACCTTCAGGTGATGACTTTAAATTCTTACCATTTAGTGCTAGTAGATATGTTCTGACTAGAGATGATGGAACAATTGAAGAACTAACTGATGATAAGTTTAATTTTACTAGTGGTAACGATCAATTAACCATCAAGGGACTAGGATCTAATACAACTGGAGTTCTCATCGCAACGATGCAGAAGTTCAATAATAAATCAAAGGTAAAGATAAGAAATAGAATTGGTTCTATTACTATTGATAAATCCAGAGTTCCTCAATCGGGTGTTGGTGGAACAACTCTAAACGATGGTCTTACTTATGGTAGATATCCATATGGAACGAGAGTACAGGATGAAGAAATCTGTTTATTAAGACCAGATGTTATTGAGATTCTAGGAATCTTTGAGTCCGATAATACTCAAGAACCAGATGTAAAGAGACTAGAATTTAGTAATTTTACTGGAGCAACTCAAACTACAGTAGATTTAATTATTGGTGAAAGGTTTGAAGGAGCAAACACTGAAGCTATTGGTATTGTAGTTGAAAAAATAAATGATACAACTATTGGATACATTCCAGCAAATGATGATGCATTTGATGATGTTGGAGAAACAGTTACTTTTAAAGAGTCTGGTGCAACAGCAGTCTTTGTAAAAGAAACAGGATCTGATTTAAACATCACATCTAAGTATGACTTGGAAGATGGATTTGAAGATACTATTTACGATTATGCTAGAATAGTAAGAAACAAGGATGCTAAAGCTCCAAGAAGGAAATTAAAAATAATATATGAGTTCTGCACGTATGATTCTGCAGATACTGGAGATATTACAACAGTCGATTCATATAAAAACTTTGATTGGAAAGATATTCCAGAAACTGATGATTTAAGACATAGTGATATTATTGATATCAGACCAAGAGTTGATTTTTATAATGTTGCGGAAGGTTCTAGATCTCCATTTGAATTCCTAGGTAGATCTTTTGATGGTGAAGGAAACTCTTCTGAGTTTATTCTTGCTTCCGACGAAACAATTAATCTTGATTACTCAATTTATCTACCCAGAACTGATAGAGTTTTCTTAGATGAAACTGGTGTATTCCATTTGATGGAAGGTGCTCCATCTGAAGATCCTGCTCCTCCTGCAGATAGAGATGCAGCAATTGAAGTTGCTACCATTATACTTCCAGCTTACCTCGAAGATGTTGATGAGGCAAGTATTGAATTAGCGGACCACAAACGCTATACAATGGATGATATTGGAGATCTTGAAGAGCGTATTAAGCAACTTGAATATTATACATCACTGAATCTTCTCGAATCTTCTACCGCTAACTTGAAGATAACTGATGGTAATGGTCTTAATAGATTTAAATCTGGATTCTTTGTAGATGATTTCTCTGATGCTGAAAATCAGTTGAAATTAACAATTCTTAAAAACTCTGTAGATACAGAAGAAGGAGAATTGAGAGCTGCCCCATATACCACTCAAATTGACCTAGAACTAGGAACATTCAATTCTTTGGGTATTGGAACCGATGCTGTTGATGCACAAACTCTTGATCCAGAATTTGATACTAACATAATCGGAGAAAATATCAGACAAACTGGTAGAGTAATTAGTCTTGATTATGATGAAGTAGTTGAAATTGTTCAACCATATGCAACTGATAATGTTCCTATAACAACGTTTGTTGATATATTCTATCACGGTACGCTTGAACTTAACCCCGACACAGATGCGTGGGTTCGTCAAAACTTAGGTGGAAGAAGAGTAAGTGACCGTAAAGGTAAATATTGGCTTACTAAGAGACAGTTAAGAAAGAGAAGATACAATCCTAACTGGGGTTGGGGTGGTGTTATGTGGAGAGATTGGAGAGATCATTGGAAAGGAACTAAGACAAAAGGTGGTCGTCGTCGTGGTGGAGAGTATGCAGGAAAACAATCAGAAAAACTAAAGGGAAGAAGAAAGCGCAGACTCAAAGCAGTTGGAGGCGACTTTATACCAAAACGGGGAAGGAAAAGAACTAGAAAAGGAGTTCTTAAGAAGAGATCTGGACCAAAGAGAAAAGGATGGGGTAAGAGAACTATAGGCAAACGATTCTGGGCAACCAAAGTTCGTATTGGTAAAAAGTTCGTATCATTATCAATCCGTAAATGGATGCGGATGAGAAACATCCAATTTAAAGCGAAGAGAATGAAACCCACGACAAGGGTATATCCATTCTTCGATAATATTCCAGTGATGAAGACCGTTACTCCTAAACTGGTCGAAATTCAGATGGTAAAAGGTACGTTCCAAGTAGGTGAACGTATACTTAGTGCAAGAAGACGGAGACAAAGAAGAAAAGGTCTAATTTCAGTCAAGGTCAGAAAGAACAAGATCAAAGTTAACACTGTTAGAGGATGGCGCTGGGCTCAGAGATTCTCTGGTCGTGTTGCTGCAATTAACCATAAATATGGTCCATTTAATCAACCAACTACTGTGTATGATCGTAATCCATACACTAGAACTACGATGCCTACAAGGTATGCATCTAACTCCACAATTCTGAATATTGATACTTTCATTATGTCCCTTAAACAAAAGGGTAAGTATTGGGGATTCCTTACTGAAAAAATGCGTCTGAAAGGAATGACGAGCAAAGCAATTTGCAAAGTCGTTCGTAAGAGACTTGTTACTGATGATGCAGGACATGTTCAAGGTTCATTCTTCCTTCCTGCTGCTGATGCTAATAGAAAGAAAAAGTTTGGTTATGCATTCACTGCTGGTGAAAAACTATTCAGGTTAGTTGATTCTCCAACTAATGCTGAGGATGATAAATTATTTACAACACTTGCAGAAGATTCATTCCGTTGTGTTGGTGCAGATGAAGCTAGTAAAACCATAACTAAAAAGATTAAAATCATTAGAGGTAAAACTACTTTAACTCCACCAACTGTTGGATCGCCCAATGTTACTGCAGCACCATCGTTAGGGAACTTACTTCCACCTACCCCAGATCCAGGAGGAACAGATGAAACTCCACAAGTAGTAACACCAACACCAACAACACCAACAGCACCAAATGCTCCACCAGACACTGGACCTCATCTGCCACCAGAAGAGGAAGTCTTTGTACCACCTGGACCTGGAGAGATTCATATAGATCCACCAGAACCAGGACCACCGGTTACACCACAAAAACCAAAGGTTAAGACTGCTAAGGTCAAATATGTATTTGATAAGAAAGGAAGAGCACTTCCGGTTTGGTTTGTTGCATATACCATTAAAAAGGGTAAGGACAAGGGTAAAACTAAGTATCTGAATTTTAATGAAATTAAGAGACTTGGAGGTAAAAAGGATGCTAAGAAAGCATTCAAACAAGCAGGATATCCACTTCCTCCGAAGAAATATCCAGGTAGAGGAAAACCAGCAAGACCAACTGGAGGTAAGAAGAAATCAACTAAGATTGCGATTAAACAGAATCGTAAAGGTGTTATCAGGGTCGTTGATACCTCTAAGAAGGCAAGAAAACTTGCTAGAAAGGGAATCAAGAGTAGAGTTCGTGATATAATCAAACCAACTGATAAGAGATACGGTTACTTTAATAAAGGTAAACCACAACTCTTCAAGTATGGTGCTACTCTGGTTGCAACACAACATCGTAAAGCAACTAGAAGAGTCACTAAACGTGGTAGAAAGAGGTTTGAGAGAAGAAGATTCCCGGTCAACAAGCTACCACTCAAGAGAGGTAGTATTAAGAGGTTCACTCCTCCAAGACCTAGAAGGCAGAGAAAGAGATCTAGACCAAGACCAAAGCCTCCAAAACCCACTCCAAGAGTGAATAGACGGAGAAGACTTGGTGGAGGTTATCCACGGAGACCTAGATTAAGGTCTAGACCAAAACCACCAAGAAGACCACCAGCACCACCACGTAAAGCGGCAGCAAGAAGAGGTCGTAGAAGAAGAGGTAGAAGAGGAAGAAGATCCGACTTCTTACTGAAAACAAACATTATGATTATTAGAAATGCACTAAATAGAGTGATTAGAATGTGAATTATATCATGACTTCTTCTTTGAATAAAGTATGTAAACTTAATGGAACACTTTATGAGTGGAATACTGATATGAAAGAACATCATGGAAGAGAGGGCTATGAGTATGGACTCATAGCCCAAGAAGTTCAAAAAGAGTTTCCAGAAATGGTTTATGAGGAAGACGGGTATTTGTCTGTTGATTATATACAGATGATACCCGTTTTAGTCGAATCTATTAAAGAACTCAAGGGTGAACTTGATACCTTAAAGGCAAATAAATAAAGTTAACTCATCTATCAAAATATTGAGAAGATAAATGTCCAACAAACTAATTGATCCGTTAGCGCAAACATTTTATGTTGATAATCCCAAAGGGGTTTTCGCAACGTCTGTTGATGTTTATTTTTATGAGGGTGATAGAAATTTACCTGTTACTGTAGAATTAAGACCTACAATTAACGGTACTCCTTCTGCTACGGATATATACCCATTTTCTAATGTAACTTTAGAACCAAAAGAAGTTGTAATATCTCCAGATGCATCAGCTTCGACAAGGTTTAAGTTTAAATCTCCAGTATTTCTTAAAGGAGAAACTTTTCATAGTTTAGTGCTTATTGCAAATAGTAAAGAATATTCAGTGTGGGTTGCTAGACTAGGCGAACCTGATGTAACGAAACTAAATGATGATAATTCAAAGCAAGTATTTGTTTCATCAAATCCAAACTCTGGAGCATTCTTCAGATCTCAAAATGGTAGCACTTGGACACCATCCGAAAGAGAAGATTTAAAGTTTACTCTAAACAGAGCCGAATTTAAAGAAAATTCAGGAAACGTAAACTTTTACAATCCAGAATTGGATACAGGAAATGATCAAGTTTCTATTTTAGACAATGATGCATTTGAAATGGAATCCAGACAAGAAAAACTTGTTCTAAGCACTGGATTAAATGAAGTTGGTCTTGCAACTGGTATGACCATCACGCAGCAAAGTAGTGATGGTGCAGGAAATTATATTGGAAATGCTGGATCCGCTTCAGCATTAACGATCTTTAATGCTGGTATTGGACTTACGCCTTCTTCTGGAGGATTAACTTACTTTGATGTTCCTTTAACGAAAGTGACTGGAGCAGGTAAAGATGCTACTTGCAATCTAACAGTTCAAAACGGAGTTGCTGTTGGTGCAACCATAGTTCTCGGAGGATCTGGATATCAAGTAGGAGATTTAGTAACAGCAAATAATATTGGAGATGGATTAGGAAGAAATCTCAGACTTACTGTTGGAGAACTTGGATCTATAAATCAAATTATTGTAGATGATATTCAGGGCAAATTTAATACAGGCGCAGGAAGTACACTTACATATTCAAATATTAGTGGGATTACAACTCAGATAAATTCCGCTTCTGGTGGATTAATAGTTAATGATAGCACAGTTGTTCATGATGGTCTTCATATCAAAGTTAATCATCCAAATCATGGAATGTATGCACCAGAAAATCTTGTAAAAATTGATGATGTTGATCCAGATCATCCAAGTGTAGATGCAACAGCAGACATTGCTGAAGACTCCACAGCTCCAATTCCTATCGATAATTTATTACT
>CESZ01003740.1_pt1 | contig 28566 bp, 27 predicted proteins | sample 531081 | NCBI WGS metagenome assembly CESZ01 (sample SAMEA2621260, study PRJEB7988) | marine metagenome | biome: marine biome (ENVO:00000447); feature: surface water layer (ENVO:00002042); material: "saline water (ENVO:00002010), including plankton (ENVO:xxxxxxxx)" | depth 5 m | reverse complement strand
GGTGTCCAGCACCTGGCCGTTTTTGATGTCGCCGTTTGCCAAACGGAGGGTTACAATCTCACCGAACGCAACGGGTTCGGTTTTGTTCAAGAAGGCCAGAGGGCCTTTCACGTCGGTAATGGTTCGGTATTCTTTTCCAGTCATCTTCATCCTCTCCTCAGTTGGCCTCCACGGCGTTGGCGATTTGTTCGGTCATCTCTTTGACCATGGCTTCGATACGGTCGATGTAGCCCTTCTCGAACCGACCACGCATCAAATCTGAGCGGGCAGGCACGTTAACAACGTCGTTGAGCAGTGCACCGTCAGCCATGGCGCCTTTGGCAGCTTCTTGGAAGGAAAGAATGGCCTTGGCCATCTGATACTGCAGATGGATGTCGCAGTAGGCGTCAACATCGTGGAACCCGTTTTGTTGAAGGAAGAACTCACGAATCATACGGGCGACTTCCAAGGTCAACTGTTGGTCAACAGGAAGGGCATCGGAACCGACCAGTTGAACGATTTCTTGCAACTCAGCCTCAATCTGAAGAAGACCACTGATCTGCGTTCGAATCTCAGGGAAATCTTGAGCGATGTTGTCGCGGAACCATTGGTCGAGGCTCTGTGGGTACAAGGAGTACGAATTGAGCCAGTTGATGGCAGGGAAGTGGCGTTGTCGGGCCAGTCCTGCGTCAAGACCCCAGAACACCTTCACGATACGAAGCGTACCTTGAGAGACCGGTTCTGAAATGTCCCCACCAGGTGGAGACACTGCACCGATAACGGTGACTGAGCCATCGTCGCCATTCAGGGTTTCAACACGGCCGGCGCGTTCGTAGAACTCGGCGATTCTCGATGAGAGGTAAGCGGGGTACCCTTCCTCACCGGGCATCTCCTCAAGACGGGATGAAATTTCACGCATGGCTTCAGCCCAACGAGAGGTTGAGTCGGCCATGAGTGCCACATCGTACCCCATGTCTCGGAAGTACTCGGCGATGGTGATTCCTGTGTACACCGATGCTTCTCGAGCGGCCACAGGCATGTTGGACGTGTTGGCGATCATGACCGTTCGGTTCATGAGTGGTTTCCCGGTGTTTGGGTCAATCAAGTGAGGGAACTCGTCCAACACTTCGGTCATCTCGTTTCCACGCTCACCGCAGCCAATGTAGACCACGAGTTGGGCGTCGGAATACTTGGCGAGGGATTGTTGGGTGACGGTCTTTCCTGAACCGAACGGTCCAGGAATTCCTGCAGCACCACCCTTGGCCAAGGGGAACAAGAAGTCAAGGATGCGCATCCCCGTCACAAGAGGGGTGTCGGGAGCGTACTTCTGAGTGTAAGGTCGGGGGGTTCGGACCGGCCACTTTTGCATCATTTGGAGTTCGGTTCCGTCATCGAGAACGCAGACCGTTTGTGTGACGTTGAAATCACCGGATTCAATGCTCTTGACTTTCCCGCCCTTTCCGGGTGGAATCATGATTTTGTGAACGATGGTTTCGGTCTCTTGGACGTGGCCAATCACTTGCCCGCTGACCACGTCGTCGCCCTTGGCAACTTGAGGTTCAAAGGTCCAGGTCTTTTCCATGTCGAAAGCGTCAGCGTCCACACCACGGGTGATGAAGACACCCATGACTTCCTCGAGGGTGGCGAGTGGCCGCTGAATACCGTCATAAATCTGGGTCAAGAGGCCGGGGCCCAAGGAAACAGACAGCGTTTCTTCAGTGTTCAACACGGGTTCTCCAGGACGAATACCTGAGGTGTCTTCGTAAACCTGAATCACGGCTTTATCACCGTGCAGTTCAATCACTTCACCCATCAAACCTTCATGGCCAACACGTACAACGTCATACATTGCAGCATTCATGCCTGTAGCGGTTACGACAGGTCCCGAAATTCGGTAAATTACTCCTTCATTGCTCATTTTTTTCATTCTCCTGTTTTGGGTTGGAACATTACTTCCACAAATCGACTCCTATGGCCTTGCGAATGGTGTCTCGCAAGGTGGTGTCTTCCTCCGTTCCGATGCCGAGCACGGTGGGGGAGACGGACGCCGACAATTGATCTCGCAATCGGTCGGGCACCGTGGCCATCACGGCGGAGTCGACCACCATGATACCAACGGATTTGTTGTTGAGTAGCGAACGGAGCGTGGAATGCAACTCCTCTTCGCCATCTGGATTGTAAAGACTGGAGAGTCCAGCAAGCTGGAAGCCCAGGGTAAAGGCAGGTGAACCAACGACTGCAATCTCCATGATATCACCTCAGAGTACGTGCGCCTCAAGCACTTCAGCGGACAAACCAGCGAGGCGTCCTCGAACGATAAGTCGCAAATCTGCGACTTCTTGAACTTTCATGGCGATGTAGTGGATGATGGGGAGCGCCGATACTGGATGGAGGTAGCTCATCCTTTGCATCATGGCGTATTCCCGGGATTTCATCCACGTCACGACTGGGTCGAGGCTGCGGCTTGCTTCAGATTCTTCAAGAACGGTCTCAAAGGCGCCGTAATCAAATCGGTCTCCCGAACGAAGCATGTCGAGCATGGCCTCTTTTCCGTTGGCGGCGATGGCCGAGAAGGCTCGCTTGGGCACCAAGCGACCGCCAGGGATGAGCAGCGTGACGAGTTGTTCATTGGAGATTCCAACAGCGCTGGCTTCGAGGATGTTCACGATGTTCTTATGGTCGATTTCGGCAGCGAAAAGACGAGACAAAAACCGTGCGGGTGCTCCCTTGGATTGGAGAAGAGAGCGCTGTGAGGCGGCGTAGTAGTGCCGGTCAAGAGCGTCTTCATAATCAGCGAGGGAGCCATCTTCTGGAACCTTAGCAAGGGCAGAACCGAACGATTTCCGTCGCATCAAAGCAGCAGCAGACTTCATGTCATCACAACTTTCGACCACTTTGAGCCATGGCGTGTTCACATCGTTGATTTCAGGCAAGATGCTGTTTCCAACTTCATCCACCGAGACTTCGTTGTGAATGGCACGGAACACCGCTTTGGCGTTCTGATACTCAAACCGAGAAGTGTAGATCTCAATCAACGGTCGAATCGTTTTGTTCGCCATGTTCACCATTTCCGTTAACTCGCTTTCGAGGTTGTGCGTGAGCGCAGCCTCAACCAAGTCTCCGCCGGACAGTTTACCAGCATAGAGGTCAATTTCAGTGCGGTAGCCGATGTCACCAACGGCCACGGTCAGCTGGTCAACGGATTGATTGATGAGTTGTCGAAGACGTGCTCGGTCGACCAACTTCTGCCGTCGTGCCTTGGCACGAGAGACGACATAGGGGGTATTTCCGAGCATCATATCTTCACCTTCTTCATCCAAACAGTGTTTCGTTCACGGCGGCGAGTTGGTTGGACCAAGCTCGCTCGAGCATGTTGTCAAATCGCATGTCAAAGGAGACCGACCCGTCTTCGGCTTCGAGGATGAATCCTCCAAGACCGTCCACGCTTTCGCCAACCTTGCGGTCGCCTGCCTCTTTTGAGATGGCGGCTCGGTCGACTTCCACGGGGCGGATGATGTACTTGCCCTTGGCCAACTTCTTCGAGTCGGCAAGAAGTGATTTCAGCACAGCAGCGCGTCCTTTCATGCCTGGGTCAGCAATGTGTTCTCGTGCCGCCGCAAGGGTGGCGTCGAGGACTTTGCGCCGGGCAATCAAAACGTCCTTCTGATTGGATTGGCGAGCGCTTGCAACGGTTTCTCGTGCAATTTGCTCGGCTTCTTTTTCTGCACGCTGCTGAGCTTCTTCTCGAAGGGCTGTGGCTTTCGCCTCGGCGTCGGCAAGCAATTGCTTGGCTTCGGCTTTGGCTTCGGTAATCAGCGCCTTTGCGTCGCTTTCAGCGGCCGCAGCGATGTCGTTGGCAAGTGTTTCTAGGGTCATCGTATCGTCTCCATTGTTCTTCGTTCAGGTTTGGGCAGAGCCCAACGGTCAACCGTCGTCCTCAGTTGAGGAAGAGCGGAAGGGCACCGAGAATCACGATGGATTCTGGGAGAGCGGTGAAGATCAAAGCAACACCGAACTTGCTGCCGTCTTCGGCGAGCATGCCGACAGCAGCGCTGCCGATGGCGGCTTGGGAGAAACCTGCACCGATGGCAGCGAGGCCAAGGGCAAGTCCGACACCAACGTCGCCAGTCATTCCGTCAGTTGCACCCGAATCGGTCGTTTCTTCAGCAGCAGCAACGCCTTGGGCGACCAAGGCGAGCGTTGCCAAAACGATCAGCGTGCGTAGGCTCATTTTTAGGGTATTCTTGTTCATTTTTCTACCTCCAGTTTGTTGTCCATGGGACTATGATTGCCCCTCCGTGTGGAGGGTACGACCGCCAATCGGGGTAAAAACCCGACCGGAGCCGTCGTAGAACTTGCCCATCCATTCCACGAAGTGGAGACGGGCAGCGTGGATGCTCGGTGAGAGCAATCCAAGCGCGAGTGCAAAGGCTTGAATGAAGATGAAGAGGACAAGCCCGAGAACGATGGACAGAACGCCACCGCCGGACCACATCAAATCCCAACCCATGGTGATGGAAACCTCGGCGATTTTGACGCCAGCAACACCGACGCCCATCACACGAAGGTAGGACAGCGTGTTGGCCAGGAGGCCAAAGGTTTCGATGGGGCCCATGATGAGACCTCCTGCCAGACCAAATTTCTCGAAAACGGCCAAGCCGATGATGAGGCAAACGACACCAACCAACGTGGCGATGGCGTATGGCGTGGCATCAAAGACACCTTGTTCGGTGGTCAAAAAGCCGTAGATGTGAAGGGTTCCTGCAGCGAGGATGATGATCCAACTGCCTTTCTCAAAGAAGGCTGCGACGAGACCGTGGGCACGGGCGACGTTGATGAAGCCCAAAATGAAACCAAACATGAGGTGGGCCACGCCAAGGTAGACCGAAAGCAGAACGTACTCGTTCAACGAAGAGGTGGCGCGGTGGAATGGGATGTGCATGTAGCTCATGTTGAGGGTGTCTGTTACAAAGGCGGGGAAGGTGATGTTGTCGTAGGTCCAGGCATAGAGGCCTGCAAGTGGTGAGGCATCGCCCATCTGGCCGGTATCATCCCAAACGAAGCCGAAACCTTCAGCGAACAAGAAGCCCCAAATCATGCACCAAACGCCCATCCATTTCAGGATGGTGACGCCATTCTTGGCGACAGGGTCGGCGGCGAAAGGCAGTGTCCCCAGCCAGAGACCGAGAAGGAAGATGATGAAACCATAACCAAAGTCGCCCAGAATAAGACCGTAAATCATCGGGAAGGTGAGCATGAGGAAGAAGGTAGGGTCGAAGGTACCGTAGGTCGGCCGGCCAACGAGGCCCACCATCAATTCGAAGGGACGGGACACCGCATCGTTCTCAAGCGCAACGGGCGGCGTGGGCTCGTGGTGGTGCGCATCGTGGTCGTCGTGGTCGTCGTGCCCGTGATGGTCGTTCACGAATGCCTCAATTTCAACGTGAGAGGCCATGTCCTTGAGGGCCGACTTTACCTTGTCTGACTTGTTGCTTGGAACCCATGCATCGAGGGCGAAAGCCTGTCCCGAAACGGCCAACTGAGTTGGCGCAGTGTGGATTTCATCCTCTTTGGAGAGGTATTCGTGAATGGCCAGAATGTTTCGGCCGTTGTTTCTGGCCCAGCGCTGTGAGTCTTCTGAAGAGGAAAACATTGTGCCCTCCACCTTAGCACGCTGAGCGAGGAGGATTTTGAGGGCTTCATCTGGGGTGCCGCTCATGTTTGGGATTTGAACCGGTTTGCCGCCCAATTCGCCGATCGCCATCTGCACCTCTGCCCCTTCCGAGGGCATGCACGCCACCGCCACAATCCCGGGCGCCGAGGCGAGTTCGACCTTGTTGAGCAAGGTTCCGAAGGTGCTCGCTGCTTTACTGGCTTTCTTGGTTTCAGCAACATAGACCTCGACTCGGTCAGAGCCGGTCAAGAGTTCCAAATCCATGTTGAGTGGAGCGAGGCGGCGCAAAAGATGAATCTGTTCGTCCAAAACTTCCAACTCGGCTTCTGCATCACGGTGCGTGTCGAGGAGGGCGAGGCCAGTTTGAAGTTCATCGCCAAAGGAGCCCTCGAGGAGTTCTTTCACTCGGCGCAGCGGCACCGGGCCATCGGCATTGACGGGTTTGAAGGCAGAAATGGCTGCCCTCACCTTCGCAAGAAGAGAGCTGACGTGGTTCGCTTCGTCTGAGGAACTGGCTTGGCCGACTTTGACGCCGTCTTCGAAGTTGGTGTAGGATTCAATGTGGACGCACCCAAGTTCGGTGCAGGTCCTCAAGACGTCCGCCATGCGACCAACGGGCGCAGCGACGGTCAGTCGGGACATGGCCACCGTGTCAAACATTGAATCGCCTCACTCGGATGAAAGTGCATCGACAACCATCTGCACGGCTGCGTCTTGATTGCTTGCTGAATTTGATTCGATGTTCGAAACTTCTCCAGCACCGGTTGCTTTGACTTGGTCGGCTTCCCCTTGGGCTTTGCTGCGTGCCTCGTCGAGGATTTTTTGAGTCATGGCCACCGTCTCATCGGCTGCATTTTGGACCATTTCTGAGGACTTTCTGCGGGCGTCTGAGACAATTTTCGAGGCTTCTTCTTGAGCCTCAGCAAGACGCTTTTCGGCATCTTGCTCTGCGGTTTTGATGCTTCGGAGAACCTCTGACATACCCATGAAGAACACCTATTGAAAATCCCAGCGAAAGGGGGTTTAAGAGTCTAACGGGGTAGGTTGCTGGACTGCATTTTCCGGCTTTGTGCCCCGAAAGCGACTTGCCATGCCAAACGGATAGAGCAAGCGCCCTTGAACGCCTTGAAATCCTACATCCTTCAGCATTTTTCGATAGTATCCATTTGTGCCGTAGTGAGTGTAACTCGCAGCCAACCCTTTCCAAGGATGGTTCTTTTCTTTGGTGATGATGCGCGCCATGACCTGCACAACGCTGTTCATCCACAAGTAGCCAAAGAAGCCGTGCAATTTGTTGGCTTTTCCTGCATCGCAAATGACCAACTGGCCGCCTGGTTTGAGCACGCGGTAAATTTCCCTCAAACCTTGTGCTTTGTCTTGGAAATCCCGGAATGAGAACAAGCAGAAAACCATGTCAAAGGTGTCATCTGGAAGGGGTATGTTCTCCGCAATCGCTTGGACGTATTCGGCGGGGCCTTCTCCTCGGGCAGCACGGGCCGAGTCCACACGAGGTTGAGCGGTAGCAAGCATTTCTGGCGAGGGGTCCAGACAGGTCAGGTCCATTCCGACCAAATCTTCGGCAAACGAACCGGGGCCGCATCCGACCTCGAGTACTTTCATCCCAGGCGTTGCATGGTTCCTCACATTTCGCCGCCAGCGCTTATCCTGCCCGAACGTCATCCATGTGTTGACACGGTCGTAGTTTGGAATGGTCGCTTCAAGCTGGCCCTCGAGCACTTCCCAGGCCTCAGCATCAATGCCCGATGCGTCGAACCCGCCAGTGGCTGCTCGCTTCCCCATGAATGATGGCGAGCCCCCGACTGTTTTGGACATGTCGTTTGGTCCATGAACCGCTTCAAGCGATACGTTCCACGGTTTCGGGAGTAATACCCTCTTCGGGGGTGACACGGAAAACGAGAATCTTGAGGTTCTCAGGAGCGTTTCGGAATTTCGATACGATCATTGAATTTTCAAAATCGGTACCGATGGTGCGCACCTTGAACGACAGCACCATGTCGGCGATGGAGGAAAGTTCCTGCTTCACCGAGGGGTCAAGACCATCGGTGGAAACGGAAATCATGAGCAATCCACGGACCATTTGAGCATGAGCCTGAAGCATACGAACCATCGAGATCACGCGGGCTGGGTCTTCTCGTTGAAGGAAGAAATCCAAGTTGTCCAAAACAGCCCTGAAGTAGGGCCCGAGACCCATGATTTCATTGGTGACCTCCGTCAAGTAATCTTGGCTGCTGTCGTCCACAAAGCGGGTTTGAGCCAAACGCTGGATGTCGTCCAATTGAAAACCTTCGAGTCGGTATCGGCTGGCGAGGAGTTCTCGCTCCAATACGTTGGCGTTGTATTCCTCTCCAATGGTTCGAACGTTGATGTCAAGAGGCCAGTTGTATTTCTTGAAAATTCGAATGATTTCTTGTTGCCCCTCATCGGTGGCGATGTAGAGCGTGTTCTCGGGCTCTTCGGCGGGAGACGTGAATTGTTTGGCGAAAAGTTCGCTTCCCGAACCGGTCTCGGTAAAGGCAACCATGGTGAAGCCTCGGGGAACACCTCCACGCATTTCGTTGTCGAACTTCGGCACTCCAAAGGAGCCTACAGAACCAAAAAATTCCTCATCTTCTGGGTCAAATGTCACTTTTCTAGCCATCACACATCACCTCAGAGCAGGACCACCTGTCCACGGTCGATTAGATCGGTACAGTAGGTATCGAGATTGGCCAAGACCAAGGGTGGCGTTTGGTCCGGTACATTGAGGATAACAGAGAGCACCTCCCGCTGACGGAAGGTGTTGATGAAGGTGTGGAGGTACTCCGCCAACATCCGGTCATCGTTGTAGATGGCCAACGCATTCACGCTGTCGAGGAACACAAAATTACGTTGGTTGTTGACCGTACGAAGGGTGTAAAGGGTACGAAGCATGATGCTCTCCAACATGATGGGGCTGTCAATGAAGGTGATGTTGGAATAGGGGACATCCGTTCCACCCAGCACCCCAGAAGAGACAAGGTCAAGGAACTGGATGTTTGAAACATCAATTCCAATGGCTTCGAAGGCTTGGATGATCTCAACGGCTCCACGGCTGGCTGAAATGTACACGCCTCCCATCTCAAACATTTGCATGAGGGGGACCATGGTGCTGGCCGTGACGGCAAAGGAATTGGCTGAGCTCATTCGAACCTGAACGGAACTGCCCAGCGACACCTGAGTCAATTGCTCTGCAATGCGTTGGTCGAGTTCAAACATGTCTATGCCCCCCACCGTGATGAGTTGTCGCTTGATGCACCCCATTTGAGCATTGGAATCAACATAACGCCAAGCGGCGTGAGTTCAATGGCGTGTTTGGCACGGCTATGCGAGGTGCCTCGCATTTTGACGACCTGGAGGAAGCGAAGCAAGTGCCCCATGCGTTCGGAGTCGCCCATGACGATGATACCGTCAGCGATGGCTTCTTCCACACCGAACGAGGACCAGTGGGCGTTTTCCGTGGCTGAAGTAATCTCCGAAATGAGGATCGTGGTACAACCAAGTGTGGCCAATTTCTTGCCCAGCGTGAACAAGAAATCACGAATCAATTGTTCCGACTTGATTTTGTAACACAGCGTTGTGACCGAATCGATGACCAGACGAGTCACACCAATGGTGTTCACGATGTCAACGATGGACTTGATGAGGGCGTGAACGTCGTCAAGGTCAAACGAGGCCTTTTCCAAACCAAGCCAGGAATAGAGCACGTCCATGTCAAAGACGTTGATGAGGCCGGAGTCGACCATGTTCATGTCAAAGAAGGCATACTGGCGGATGTTTTCGAGCAACTTCACCGACGGCTCTGTTGCCGTAAAATGGGCGCAAGCCTCGCCGGCAAGTGCACCACGCACGAGGAATTCCATTCCGAGCGTGGTCTTTCCGGACCCACATGTTCCGGCAGCCAGAACCGTTGAACCGTAGGGGATGCCTCCACGGAGAATTTCGTCCAAACCGTGGATGCCAGTCACGCAACGGTCTCGGGTGTATACGCTTGTAGGTTGCATGGGACCATGCGGAAGGAAAAGCCCCGGGTTGATGAAGTGTTTGGACAGAACGGGCTGTTCGGGTGATGAATCACGAACCGGGTTCGCCCGGAGTTGGTGTGTCTTCAAGAGCCCATGCCGCAGCACTGAATCGGTCCGAGCCGTCCCAAACCAAGGATTGACCCGTGACCATGAACAACTGCGTGTCGCCGCCCCATTCAACCCGAACAACGTCCGCGGGTGTGATTTCGTCCAGTTGAGTGTAGCGAAGACTCAGCGTGCCGCGCCCATCCGAAAGCCCGTTCAATTGGCCGACGCCGAGGAAACCAAGAGCTCCAAGGTCGATGACATGGGTGGCGTTGCCAACGACCTGGGAGGAAGGATCGCCTGTGAGGAGCGAGAGCGATTGACCCGAAACAACCCCGGATTGAAGCAAAAGGTTGCTCGCCGTCGACCCAGAGGTGTGGTTGAACGACCATCCCTTGAGGGCGATGGCAAAGTCGTTTGGATTGCTGACCTCAATCCATTCAGGACCGGCTGACGATGGTCGAACCATCACTTCGGTGATGTGCAAAACGTTGTTTTTGCGACCCCCATCGTGCACTTCCAATACAACCCGAATCAATTCACCATCTTGTTGAAACGAACGGTAGGCAGTTGAACTGGAAGGCGCAGTACCTCGCTCCGTACCACCATTGAACAGCGAAGCCCCCGTGCGGTTTGTGTGTTCACTGCTGACCACCCGTATGCTGAGATGGAGGCTCATGTCGTCGTCCAGCCCGAGCCCGTCCGCCATCCCGTCTTCTGTCACGTTGTGGAGGGCTTGAATTCGGTTCATGTCCAGGCGGTGATTGAGCATCAACCCCGGTTGAACTCGGCCGTCTTGGAGGTCTTCAGCCGAAGCAAGATGCCACTGTGCGGTTGAGTTCGTGTAATCCAGACCTTCGCTCATGGGGACAAACCAACCCTCTCCAGAAGTCAACCGATCCAACCCAAGTGAAGCAGCCCGGTCCAGCCTGTCGACGTCCGGGTCGTTGGAGCCCATTTGGAGTTGAGCCAACGACAAGAAAGCCGTTAGGATCATCAGAAACAGCGTGAAGGCTGAAAGGAATTCAATCACTGCCGTGAGGGCGCCTTCATCCCGTTCTGTGTGAAGGGATGCCCTGCGCATGACGTGACCACCCCTCCACAATTCATGAGGTTGCCGCTTTTTTCATGCCCGATGACCGATACCTACGGTGCCAATGGCGAACGGCAAGATGGCCAAATATCAATGGAAAACCGAGTTTGGAAGCGATGAGTCTTTGAATTACGGGCGTGAGGAGTTCATGATGACCGAGCGTAAGCCACGGAATAGTTCCAAGAAGCGAGCCAGCCTTGGATTTGTGTTGATGCTCCTTCTTTCATCGCTTGGAGCCCTGGCCACCGTCCCCGCTGCAAGCGCTGCCTTACCCGGCTCGATTGGAATCACAGACAGCACCTCACCGTTGCCCGATGCATGGTACTCGTCCTTTGACACCGTTGAATTTGAGGCTGAAGTCACCAACTACTACGCCGCGGCTTCTGGGGCAGCTCGCACCCTGACATGGTATGCCTGTGAGGGCGATGTCACCGTTGCCCAGTGCAAGTCAGTGTTCGAAGACACGGGGCAATTCAACATTGGAAACGTTCCAGGACAATCATCACAAGCCATTGAATCAGCTGACCTTTGGAGCCCGGGGTCAAACGCAGAAGGTATCTTCACCATCATCTACGCCTTTAGCCAAAACGACCAAATGGCCGCTGATGACGAGTTCAAGTTCCACATCAACCTCACCAGCGATTTTGTCGATGTGATCGCAGACATGGACCACAACCCCATCGAACACTTGGCGAATTTGGCCGTCTATGATGACGAACAAGTGCTGAACACCAACACCGACTACGTTTTCAAAGCCAAAGGGGAATCAACATTGTGCGGCGTCTGTGCGTTTTCGGGCGAATTTGGATGGCAACTTTGGGACAGCGATGAAACCATGCTTTTGAAAGAAGCCTACAAAACCGTCTCAACCCTTCCTGCTTGGGGAGGAACGGACCCCTACAACATCAACTTGCCAGACTTCAATTACGGTCAAGAAGGACGGTACACGCTCAAATTCGGACTCTTTGGAAGCACTGGAAACCCTCATGCTGACCTCAATCCTTGGAACAACCTCGCCACCTACGAAATCGTACTCAACGACAGCATTGACCTCAAGGTCACTGACGTGTACCCGAGCCACAACGCTCAGGCTTCCCTGTTTTACTACGGGACCGACCGCGTGGTGTCCACCTTTGCCAACTTAGGAAACATGTCGGTTGAGAACATCTCCGTATCCTACCAAGTGTACAATTCACAATACGACCTTGAGGTTGACGACACCTGCCTCATCCCCGTCATGCACCCCAGCGACATTGCCACCTGCACGTTCAACATGACCACCACGGGCGACAACCGCCTCATTCGGATTCAAATGCCAACCATTTACCAAAACGGAGAAGACGTTCGCATGGGCGACAACCTCTACCAATTGGCGGCGGATGTTCAGGTCGGCCCCATCAACCCCTATGTTCAAACCAACTCCGAAAACAACGTCTACCTCACCAGCGAGGATGTCGAACTGGTCGGCCGATTCAGCACCATTGCCTCTCAACCACTCACCTTTACCTGGCGAGAAGGGTTCTATGTGTGGGGCACCGGCCAAGTGCTCAATCGAACCGGTGAGGATTTCGGACTGGGCCACCACAACCTGACCTTGCAAGTTGACGACCCATGGGGCGAAACGGAATACACCTATGTGGAATTTGATGTTCTAAATTCGGTTTCAATTTCCGCTGAGCCTTACATGACTGGAACCGCCATCACCGAGCAGGAAGCCACGTCATCCCATGCCATGCTGCTGCCTCATTTGGGAGCGAATTACGGCATCGGCGGAGGCGATTCACCCTTGATGATGATCGAGGTCGGCATTGAGACTGAATCTTCGGAAGACCTCGGGCTCCGAACGTTGGACCTCTCCTTGAACCTGACAGCAATCCTCCCTGAGAACATCGACCTCTCCACGGTCGACCTTCGCTACCTCCCTTCGTTGGACAGTGTTTCTTGGGAATTCCTCGACGGCGTTGATTCCTACACGTTCAGCCCAGACTTCACCGAAGTTGAGGTCTCCATGACCAAAACCGGCGTCATCCTTCTGGTCGGCGTTTTGCCAACGGCCGATGTATCGGCCGAAGAAGTGGAATGGACACAACTGCAAGGAGGCCAAATTGAACTGAGTTGGATGGCCACTGGTGACATGACGAACCCCTACGTTGGAGGTTGGAACATCTACAAAATTGCTGGGATCAGCGGAACGACGGTCTTCCCCGAAACCACTACGGGAATCAACGAAAACATCTGGGAAGAATTGACGCTGGATTCCCTCACCACCACCCTCCCCCTCACCACCGATGATTGGATTGACCCGGCACCACTTGAAACCGGCATCTGTGCATCCTATGCCATCATCCCCATCGACCGAGAAGGAAACGCTAACTTCCAACGCGCCAACATCACCCGTGTTGACGGCGCTGCAGCCCAAGTTTGCGGTGATGCCATTCCTCCTTCCACCACGCTGACGGATCTTACCCATTCATGGGTGTTCACCAACGACACGGATTGTTTTGACCAACAGCAAGATTGGTCGGTCTGCTACGAAACGACGTTGACATGGACCTGGCCCGACCACGAAGCCCAAGGCAACGTCACGTGGAACGTGTATCGTATTGAGACGCGCCCTAGTAACATTGACCTGCGATTCATTGAACCCTTCCTAAGCGGCATGGAGGGCGTGCCAGGGGAACAAGGGACCCTCACTCAGACTGGCCTTGAACGAGATGGTATTCAGCCTAACCGGACGTACTACTACATTTTCGCTCCAATCGACAGCGTTGGTAACGAGTTGCAAGCAGCCAATTATGGGTCCGACAACATCATACGCGTCAACATTGGCGATGACTGGTGGACCTACAACCAACACCTCATCCCTCCTGAGCCCGAGCCTCCCGAACCACCGCTTGGCATTCCATGGTTGCAGAAGCTCAACGACGCCATGGGTGTTGAAGAATTCCAGATTGCAGGAGCCGCCTTGTTGGCCACCATCTTGATGAATTTCATTCTCCTTCCTTTAATGCTGAAGAAACGAAAGCGGCTCAAGCGGGTCCTTGAGGCTCGAAAGCGCAACAGCGCAGCTGCCATGACCGATTTTGACGATTTCTTCGAATGAAGTTGGCGCGGCAGGGGAGATTCGAACTCCCGAGGTGAGACACCACTGGATTAGCAATCCAGCGCAATGGCCAGGCTATGCGACTGCCGCTCGCAGGCCGTCCACCAACGAACCTCACATCAACATGACGGTGTCCGTTATTCTTGATGACGATGGGGAGAACGGCTCACAGCGGACCAAAGAACCCAAGCATCGTTGGAGGTATGAAGGAAATCACCACCAAGGAAAGGAACATCCATCCAAGGTAGAATAGGCTCCTGAAGAACGACTTGGCTGCCTTTGGCATTCTTCCGTTCTCGTCAAAGGGTTCGTGCGGATCGATGGACCAAACCGATTGCGCATACCAAAGGGTGAGGCCGCCCGATACAAAGGCCCAAAGAAGCGGAAGGCCGGATTCAGGCCAAAAGCAGGGCACTGAGCCCAAGAGAAACAAAAGGACACAGTAAATTTTGGATTGGAAGACGGTGTGTTCAGCTCCTTTTACCTCATTCATCATTGGAATGTTGACCTTGCCGTATTCTCCCGAGCGGTAGAGAGCAAGCGCCCAGAAATGAGGCGGTGTCCAGAAGAAAATCAGGAAAAAGAGCATCCATGGAACGGGTGAACCAAGGTCCAGCATGTTGGCGTTGGCGATGGAATCCCCTGCGGCAGCGGCCCAGCCAATCAACGGAGGTGTCGAACCAGCAATCCCGCCAATGACGATGTTTTGAGGTGTGCGACGTTTGAGCCAAATGGAATACACCAGCACATAGAACAGCACGGAAAAAGCAGACCAAAAAGCGGCCTTGACGCTCACGAGCAAAAAGAGACTTGAGCCAAGGACAGCGATGGTTGAGCCAAAGAGCAAGGCGAAGCGAGGGGTTGCATGGCCCAGAGGGACTGGCCGATTCATGGTTCGGCGCATGTGGGGGTCGATGTCGGCATCGTACCACATGTTGATGGCATTTGAACCTCCAGCGGAGAGGGTCCCGCCAACGACGGTGATGAGGATGGCCCAACCGGTCTGGGTCCACGTGCGCTCCAGGTCCATGACACCATAACGAGCGAAGGTATCGTGAACGAGAATGGCACAAATGGCCGTGATTTGAAGGAGGACGATGACCCTGAGTTTCATCAGTTGAGTCATCACTTTGAACATTCCCGGGTGAGGGGGTGGAGTTGTGCTCGCCTCACTCATTCTTGTTCACCCAGATGAGGGGGGCTCATGTTCTGGTTTTTAGCAAATCGGACGGCGAACATCAAAAAGACCGAGGAAAGGAAGGCAGCAACCCCTCCCACCAAATGAAGCAGTGAGAGCCATTCTGGGAAATCACCGACCTTGGCAAAGACGATGTAAGAGCCTCCGATCATCACGTTGAGCAACCATAGGCCAGCCGTGATTTCGGCAAAACGAACCAATTCTGCACTTCCTGCCTGCTGTTGAGACGCCATGCGGAGGTTGCTCACACCAAGAACCAACACCAATCCGACAACCAAAGCCCCGAAACGGTGAATCATTTGAATGAAAATTCCGGGTCCGTCCAAGGATGGCAAAAACGAACCTTGGCACTTTGGCCAGCCGTTGGGGAACCCAACCGAGCAACTCTGATTGTATTGGCCGCCGGCCGATGAAGACACCCAGGCACCGAGGACGAGCAGAAGGCCCACCGCTGCCGTCATCGAGTGAACCCGCTTTGATTGAGCATCGAGAAAATCGACGGGCGCTTGGAGAAAGCCCCATTCGGCACCTTCGGCGATGCGCATGGCCATGAACTGCCAGAGCAAGCTCGCAGTGAAGATGCAGGCGAGAGAAAGATGCGCGGCCACGGTCCAGTCAGCGTTGTCGTAGTGGACCGTGACGGCCCCAAGAATCGCTTGAAGAAGCAGCAACACGGCCGAGATTTGGCTCGCCCGTTCGACACTGAGGCCGTAGGTATCCCGTCGCTTTCTCATCAAGAACACATTGAAGAGGATGGGGACGGCGATCACGCCGACAAGCATACGATGGAACCATTCCACGAAAATTTGGAACACCGTGTAGCGATGGTCTTCTCCCCGGGAATCTTCCTGCTCAGGATTCGCTTCCCAATACGCCGCCTGTTCCTCCTCCGAGATGTCAAAATGCCACGTGCCAAAGCACGTGGGCCATTCCGGGCACGATTCTCCCGCATCGTTGATTCGGATGGAACCGCCCACCACAACGATGAGCAGTGCAAATACCGCAAGCATTAGCGGAAGGGTGGATGGACGGCGCCACCACGATGGTTCCATGGTTAGGCGTGGGAGCAGACCCCTTTTGAACAAATGCCTCCCCCCCTGTGCATGGGTTCTCAACCTTGGCCACTGCTCATCGCCGCCGTGATGGTGTTGAGCATCGTTCCCGCCTCAGCCGGCGAGGCGGAAGTGGATGCTACCCCTTCGGCGGGGGCCTTGTTGGATGTTGCGTTCATGCCGGCGAATTGCATGGAAAACGAAACGTGTGAGGCGCACCGGCCGGCACACCTCATCGAGTACTTCAGTGCCGATTGGTGCGAACCTTGCGTTGATGTGGGTGAAGCCTTGAACGGCATGGCCGACGATCAGACCGTCGTCTTACAACACCATCCTTCACCGCAAGACGCCACCTTTTTCTCCGACTCAAAGCAACGCAACGATGAGGATTATCGGCTGCTGTTCATCCCTTCCATTGTGCTTGATGGCACCCATTTGCTCACGGGCACTCGGCAGGCCATGGATTTGGTCTCCACCATGGAAAACAACTCCAATCCATGGCACGAACTTGCCGATGTCCGACTCGCAAACAACACGTTGCAATGGAACACTTCCGTCAACGGAACCGTGGTCGTGTGGGCCGTGGCCCCCACACCTCACGAAACATCGGGAAAGATTCACCCCTCCGTGGCTTACAAGCGGTTCACCGCCAACGCTTCGCATGGAGAAATGGTGGTCAATACAACCGACCTTCCCGCCAACACCTCATTGGTGGTTCTTCTCGAGCAAGAGGGGGTTCGCAGCCTCACGGTGGCTTCCTTGGCCCCAACCGGACTGATGGACCTCAATGACAACTCGCCCGGAGAAACCACTCCAAACTCATTGGGCGAATCAGAAGCTTATCTTCCCGTCTTGGTTGGTCTGTTTTTGGCCCTTCTGCTCCTGCCTGCCCTCGCAGCACATCGTCGCCTCATGAAGCCAAAGCAAACCGAACCCAGCGAAGGAATTGAGTCAGAAGAGTGAGGTAGGTTCAAAAAGAGTCGCTATGTCGGCGGTATGCGATACCTTCGCAGTTGATTGTCAATGGTCAAGCCAGCACGCCAACACACCCGCTTTGAACGCGCTCGAATCATCGGTGCACGCGCCCTCCAAATTGGAATGGGTGCCCCCCTCTACGCTACGGAAGAAGTCCTCCGCGACCAATTCAAGGAAGAACTCGTTTCACTCTACGGGCTGGAAGAAGCCAACATCCGCTTCGTTCTTGACCCGCTGAAGATTGCGCTCTATGAGTACGAGAACCATCTCATCCCCATTGACATCGACCCTCACGAGTCGTGAGGCGGAGCGTTGGACCTGAAGCCGTAGAAATCGGCTTGTGACACTTCTGGAAGGGCGTCTCGTTTCACGAGAAGCGTCCGAACCGCCCACAGGTCAACAAAAATCCGGTACTTTGTGGTGGCATCCAAGTAATCCACCCCGCTTGAACCACCCGTACCCATCCTTCGTCCGATCATCCGCTCAACCATTCGTGCATGGTGCGTCCTGAACAGCAACATGGATTGTTCCAATTCCACAAAACTGTCGATGAGCCGACGAGGCCAGGACAACAACGGAAGGTCCCGATAGGATTCTATAAACAACAAGCCTGCTCGATGACGGATGGCCTCGCCATCCCTCAATAGAAACTGCTCTGCACCTGAAACTCCTGCTTCGATTCGGGGGCGCACCGTGGCTTCATCACCGTGTCCGATGGCGATCATGTGGGCAATGACGTGTTCACCGTGTTGACGCATCGCTTCGAGGTGTTGGTCGACGTAGTTGCGGACAGCGTCGAGGTCACCATCGCTGCCCGGGGACGAACCATGTATGGGTGTCCGAGAGAGCCACGTGGTGAGCACATCGTTGAGCGAGGGTTCGCTGGTGGTGGTTTCAAAGTCGTGAAGGGCTTGGGCCGACACCTTTCCTTCCTCAGCGAGCCGCTTCATGTGCTGAAGTGGGTCCATGCCACCAACGCGTCCTTGGCTTTCAAGGCCCATCAAGACCTCCAATTCCCGCATTTGCCACGACTCAAAACCGGAAGAGGTCCCAAGTCGGTCCCTGAACGCCAAGAAGTCTTGGGGTGAGAGGGTCTCCATGACTTTCCACTGATCGGCGAGCAAGCGGAAAATTTCACTGACTCGCTCCAGATGATGAACCACCCGTGGGATGCTCGATTCCTCAATGTGCTCGTTGTTCATCAGCGTCCGTGCTTCCTTCAATTCTCGAAGGATCAGTTTGAACCACAATTCAAAGGTCTGATGGACGATAATGAAATGTAACTCGTCGTTGGAAGGCAGCGGAGCATAACCGTCCGGGCCGTCCTGAAGAGCAAGGAGTTCCTCGAGACGAAGGTAGCCTCCGTAAGTGATGCGCGCAGCGGGCGAGGGCTCGGCCATGAAACCAACTGTGCGAAACAACCCCATGAAACCTTCACCCAAAACCGGTTGGAACCCAGCACCTGAACAACCAAACGCAACGATGGAATTAATGCAACGAACCACATTTCACAAGATTACCTGACATAATACTCATAGAGCGATTACGAAACCCCTCCATATGGGCGTACCACAGACCTCGGTGCAGGATTGGCTCAAAGGCTACGACAAAGATGCCATCACTGTGGGCGTTGTCGCCTCCCACTCATCGCTTCAAATTCTTCACGGCGCTCGTCAGGAAGGGTTCCGTACCCTTGGCATCGCGGTGGGTGATAACCGACGTCGATTCTACAAAGCCTTCCCGGGAGCGGACCCCGATGAATGGTTGATGCTCGAAGACTATCGCGAAATGCTTGACTACGCCGAATGGTTTCGCGAGAAGAACGTCATCATTGTCCCCCATGGCTCGTTGGTGGAATACCTCGGAGCAAACAATTTCCGAAACCTCGAAGTCCCAACCTTTGGGAACCGCAACATCCTCCACTGGGAAAGCAGCCGTGCCTTGCAGCGTCAATGGTTGGAAGATGGTGGCTGTACGATGCCAAAAGTGGTCGAGGACCCCCACAACATCGACGGACCGGTCATCGTAAAGTACGCTGGAGCAAAAGGTGGGCGGGGATACTTCGTGGCTCGCGACTATCGCGATTTCCGTCGAAACGTCGACATTGAAGAAGAATTCACCATCCAAGAATATGTGCTAGGATGCCGATATTATCTCCATTTCTTCTTTGACCCAACCGCTGAGGACGGTTTCCAGGTGCAAGGTCGTGGCGAACACGCTGGGAAGAACTTGGGCCGGCTCGAACTGCTCTCCATGGACCGTCGCGATGAAAGCAACGTCGACGAATTCTACAAGCTCGGTTCCCTTCGAGACTTGCGAGAAATGTCCTTGGAACCCTCCTTTGTGGTCACTGGTAACCAACCCGTGGTCATTCGAGAATCGCTGCTCCCAAGGGCCTTCGAGATGGCCGAGGGAACGGTGGCCGCCTCCTACAATTTGGAGGAAGGTTCCCGGGGGATGCTCGGGCCCTTCTGCCTCGAAACCATCGTAACCGACCAACTGGAGTTCAAGGTGTTTGAGATCAGTGCTCGCATCGTGGCCGGTTCAAACCCGTTCGTTGGCGGCTCGCCCTATTCCGATATCAACGAGCGGTTCATGTCCACTGGTCGTCGCATTGCGAGGTCAATTCGCAAGGCATTGGACGCCGACCGCTTGGACGAGATTATTTCCTAAATCACTCCTCTTCGCTCAAAGCGTCGAGGTCAGGGGCACTTGGTAGAGCTACATCGATGCCTGCTTCATCGGGGACGGGGACATCATCAACTTTCTCTTCAACCGATGCATCAGGGTTCAACCCACGGGCAGCCGCTGCAATTTCAGCCTCAAGTTCTCGCTTCCGAGCCTCTCGCTCTTCGGGCGATGGTAAGTTGAATTCGGCCACGAGCATGATGGGGTCGCCAGAGGACAGTTCACCGTTGTATTCCAACGGCTCGCCACCCGGGGTGACGATGACCTGAAATTTGGTTGGGTCCTTGCTCTTTCGCTTTTGGTGCTTTTTGTAGTGGTGGACATAGACTTGGTAGGCGCCTGCTGGTGCTTTTCCTTCTTCCCAAAACACGTTTTCAACCGGTTTACGAGTTTCAGCTCGAACGTTGGCATCAACGTCCAATTCACCACCGCACGCAGATTTCTTGTTGCCGCCGTGGATGCGTTCGCCTGACGGACAGACGACGTGCAAGTCCAAGTCGTTGTAGTTGTTCCACATCAACGAGATTTGGACATCGGAGGACTGAGCACCTTCACGCTCCAATCGTGCTTGAAGTTCAGACATGGCTCGCTGAGCAGCCTCCTTGGCTTCGAGGACTTCTTGCTCACGGGCAGCTTCAATTTCCGCAAGACGTTCAGACTCCGCTGCTTCAATCTCGGCTTGGCGGGTTTCTTCCACTTCGGCGATGGCCGCCTGGGATTCAGGCACGTCCATTCCAGCTGCACGCAACTCCTCCTCCAAGGCTTGGCGACGTGCGGCGCGTTCCTCGGGTGAGGGGAGATTGAATTCAGCCACCAACATGATTGGATCGCCAGCGGATAATTCCCCGTTGTATTCGCGAGGGTCGCCGCCTTGGTTGATGATCACTTGGAACTTGGTTGGGTCCTTGCTTCGTCGCTTCTTGTGCTTCTTGTAGTAGTGAACGTAGACTTGATAGCGCCCTGCTGGTGCTTGTCCATCTTCCCAAAACACGTTCTCGACAGGTTTCCTCGTTTCGGCCCGAACGTTCGCGTCAACATCGAGTTCTCCACCGCAGGCAGATGTCTTGTTGCCACCGTGAATGCGTTCACCTGACGGGCAGAGAACGTGCAAATCCAAGTCGTTGTAATTGTTCCACATCAACGAGATTTGGACATCGGAAGATTGGGCTCCCTCACGCTCCAGTCGGGCACGTAGTTCCGACATCGCTCGTTGAGCTGCCTCCCGTGAGTCCAACATTTCCTGTTGGCGGGCCGATTCGATTTCAGCGAGGCGCTGGTCCTCGGCATCGGCAAGTTCGGACTGGCGTTGTGCTTCTAGTTCAGCGGCCAAGCGGGCTTCTTCTGCGTCCCTTTCAGCGGCTCGTTGAGCGGCTTCCTCCTCTTGCAGAAGTCGAGCAGCTTCCAATTCGGATTGGCGTCGTGCGTCATCCAATTCTCGTTGGCGACGTGCTTCTTCTTCAGCCCCTTCTTGTTCCTTTCGTCGTTGATTAAACCGCTCTTCGGCGAGTTGGCGGTCGCCTTGGTTTTGCTGGCGGAGAATGTCCTGGATGGTGGCTAATTTGCGATCGAGGTTCTTCTTTGCCTTTCCAAAGCCCATGCCAGAATGTTGTTGGAGAAGACCTTCTGCTGTCATTCCGCTTTGAAGATTCACTTGCGCTTCCCTTCGCATGACAATGAACATGAGGCCGAGGACAAATGCTCCTCCAAAGGCAATTGACAGAACATAATCTTCCAAAGCCATGAACCTTCCACCACGAACTACCACTTGAAACATGCGTTGGGGCCACCATGGCCCGTTCATCAACGCCAAAGAGCCTAACAAGTTGGACCACGAGCACAAACCATGCGCGAGGTGGCCCTTACGTGGAACCAAGAGTCCATCCAAAAGACCGACCTCGCTGTTCTAAACGATGTCGTTGAGAAGTTGACATTCGTTGCCAATCTGCTCATCACGCCGGAGGGCGTGCGCCAAATCATCGTTCCAACCTACCACGAAGGAAAATCGGTTGAGGACCTCGATGGCATCCCTTACATCACGGTTGAACAGCGCCTGAATGAGCGAGAAAGTGAAGCCTTGGTCATTTGGAACACCCACGCACTGGTCTGTTTGGCCTCCACAACGGAAAACATTCACGTCATGCCGCCCATTGAATTTGACAACGGCTCGCTGAACATCAGCCTTCGGGGAATCCCGCAATCCATTGCGTCCTTCGTGAAACTGAGCAAGGTGTTCCTCCCTCCAGCCGATATCCGTGTGAGCGATGTCAGAGCGCATGAGAACGGGCTTGAACAGGCACTCACCCCCCGACAGTATGAGTGCTACGGTTTGGCCCTCAAACACGGCTACTACGATGAACCAAAAGCCATCACGATGCAAGCCCTTGCCGACATTCTAAACATCGCTCGATCCACCTTTCAGGAACACCTCCAATCAGCCGAACAAGCGGTGCTTATCTGGGCTGGAGAACAACTCTGAGAACGGGCTGAGACAAACCAAACCTTTGATGAGGGCGGGATACTGGCATGTTCATGGACAAAAGTGAGCGGCTTAACCGGCTCCTTCCCAACCAACGAGGCGTGTGGATTCCCATCGACCACGGTGCTTCGGACTATCCAGCCCCCGGCCTTGAGGACATTGAGGGGCTCGTTCGCTCACTGGTCGATGCAGGCGTCAACGCCATCGTTGCCCAGAAAGGTTTGGTCAGCAAATACGCCCATCTCTGTGAGGGAACGGCCACGAACATGGTGGTCCACTACTCTGTCTCCACGCGCCATGCGGGACCCGACATGAACAACAAAGTCATTGTCGGCCATGCTGATGAAACCCTCAAACGTGGTGCCATCGCTGTTTCCAGCCAAGTCAACATGGGCAGCGAAAACGAGGCGGCCATGATTTCAAGAATGGGTGAACTCAATCGACAAGCCCTCCACTTGGAACTCCCTTCCTTCGGAATGGTCTACGCCAGAGGACCCCACCTCAACCACCAACCGGGAGACTTTACTCATTCGCAAGCACATGCTGTCCGCCTTGCGTTCGAACTCGGTTGCGATGCGGCAAAATGCGTTTGGACCGGAGACAAAACCTCGTTTTCATCGGTGATGAACAGCGCACCCATCCCGTTGTTACTCGCAGGAGGACCTGCCAGTGGCGATACGGCTGAAGTGCTGAAAACGGTTGAGAAAGCCCTCAATGCGGGTGCAAGTGGGGTCTGCATGGGGCGACAAGTGTTCGCTCATCCCAACCCTGGAGCCATGGCAAAAGCGCTTGTCATGATGGTCCACGAAGGGGCGTCTGCTGCCTCCGCCATGAGTGCCGTTGGGTTGTGAGGTCGTCGCATGGAAATCTGGCTCCAGTCCCTTGACGGCTTAGAGGTGGACAGCACTAACGGGATAGATCGTTTCTTTTCTGAATCCCCCCATGATGTCAACCTTTACGTGAAGGACACAACCCTGTTCCAAGGAAACAAGGTCATCGGAGCCTACGTGCATGTTCGTGATGGAACAACCCAACAAACGGGCATCGCCCACATTGGAACGGTCGATTGGATTCTTGTGGAATGCGAAACATGGTCAATGATTCCCCTGGAGAATTTGATTGCCCACCGAAAAGGAAGCCACACCAAAATCGCCGCCATGATTTCAACACCCATCGAAGCTCAGGGAGCGGGTTTTGCACTTCAGGAGGGCGTGGATGCCCTCGTGGTTCCGGCCGAGGCAACGATGGTTGAAGCGGCCTTGAACGTCAAAACTCAGCGATTGGAGAAGCAGGGGCCTGAAAAGAAGGTGGTGGCGCCGTCCATGGATTCAATCGACCTGAGCACGTTCACGGTTGAGGCCATTGAAGAGGCTGGATTAGGCGACCGATACTGTTTGGACTTCTTGTCTCTCTTTTCCCAAAACGAAGGCGTCTTGGTGGGATCGAGCGCACAATCCCTTTACCTCGTTCACAGTGAAACCATCCCCTCAACCTTTGTCCCCACCCGACCTTTCCGAGTGAATGCAGGGTCTCCCCATTCCTACATCATGATGGCCGATGGGTCCACCAAGTACCTGTCAGAACTTTGTGCTGGTGATGGGGTCATGGCCGTGAAAGCTTCAGGGGAAACAAGAGGAGTTGTGCTTGGCCGGATGAAAATTGAACAACGACCAATGTTGAAGATTTCATGCAAAGTAGGCACAAAACCGCATCAAAACGCTAATACATCTCATATTTTTATGCAACAAGCGGAAACAGTTCGCCTCATCACCGAAGCATCTGCAGCCGTCTCGGTCACCGACCTCGCACACGAACAACGTGTCCTGGGGTGGGAGGGACATTCGGCACGGCACGTAGGCATAGCGGTTGGAGGAGAGATCGAGGAGCGTTAAGCAAATGGCCGTCTTAGGAAAAGGAAATGCACACGGTGCATGCAGCCTTCTCCATGCCGCTGCTTTGGGATACGGCGCCAACATTGCACTTGATTTGCCCATGACCGTTCGTCTTTTGGACCGGCCAAGCAAACGGGAAGTTCGCGATAACGATGGAGTGTTCGACGCACTTTTGCAGGCATGGGTGGAGGCGGGATATCCATTACCGGATGGCTTTCAGGCCGAGGAACTTCATTGGGGTGTCGTATCGAAAATTCCAAGAAAGCAGGGGTTGAAATCTTCGGCAGCAGCCTGTGTGGCTGGTCTTCGAGCGTTGTGCGATGCCACCGATGTGGAACTCGAACCCCACGAGTTGGTTGGCCTCGCCGCTCAGGCACAACTGGCCTCCGGAGTCTCCTTGACAGGGTCGATTGACGATGCATGGTCCTGCATGGAGGCAGGATGGAAACTGGTCGATGTTCAAGCACCCATCGCAGAAGGTGTCCTGATGGATGAACCTGGACTTGACTCGGAGGATTGGACGGTGTTGCTGGTGCTTCGTGGCCCAAGGGAAACCATGCCGACCCTCGATGATTTTGCATCACAAGTTACAGCGTTCCAACAAGCCCTCGCGGCCCTTCAAGAAAAGAAACCACTCGTGGCGTTGACATGGAACGGGCGCGGCACGGTAGCCGCATTAAAGGACATTGAAGGAAGAAAAATGGCCAATGACTCCTTCATGAACAGCGCTCGAGCGGCGGGCGTTTCAGGTTCTGGCCCTGCCCTTGTCATCGTGGTCCCTCCACAATCAGGCCCCACCTTGGAACGCATCAAATCGTGGTACAGCATGAGGTACCCTAATTCCGAACTGATTGAAACCTCCTTCTTGTCCAAGGAAATTGAAGGTTCGTCCGAGTGAACACCTTCTAAAAGGGCCAGCGGTTCCTTGTCCTGTTGCACCATGCAGATGCGTCTTGGTGAGGCTTTGCGAATAACCCTCCGTGGCTCAAGCCATGGACCATTTGTCGGTGCTACCGTTGAAGGCATGCCCGCTGGATTGCTCGTGGATGATGACCAGGTCAAGGCAGCCATGGCCCTCCGAAAAACAGGAGGCACTTACAGCAGCAAACGAAAGGAAGACGACATCGTTGAATGGCGAAGTGGTGTGGTTGATGGCCTCACCACGGGCGAACCAATTGAAGTCCACATCGCCAATGCAGATGCACGCTCAAGCGATTACAGTTTTCTGCCCGACCACCCTCGGCCAGGGCATCAAGACATGGTGATGATGAAACGAACCAAAGGAGAAGCGGATTTGCGTGGTGGAGGCACCTCCAGTGCACGGATGACCGCTCCACTGGTCGCTGTTGCCGCCGTGGTACGTACGTGGCTTGACGGCCATGGCGTCAACGTAGAGGCCCATCTTGGAGCGATCGGAAGCGTTGAGGCAGCCTCGATGAACCAATGCCCTCCCCGGTGGGCCAATCAAACTTGCAAGGAATTGCGTTGCAGGGATGAAAAAGCGGCGGCGACCATGGCCGAACTCATCGAAACGACCCGGCGCTCTCGAAATTCCATTGGTTCGAGGGTCGACCTCCAAATCGAAGGTTTACCTCTCGGATTGGGTGAACCTTGGTTTGACGGTCTTGAACCGGCCATGGCTCGAGCGATGATGTCCATTCCAGCCGCAAGAGGCGTTGAATTTGGCCACGGATTTGGCGTGCAACTGATGCACGGCAGCGACCACAACAGCCCTTGGGGCGGAACAGCCGAACAGCCGGTGCTGATGGGTGATCAACCCGATGGAGCGCTGGCCGGCCTCTCAACAGGTGCACCCGTTCACGTCCGCGTGGCATTCAAACCCCCCTCAAGCATCCCTCAAGTTCAGCATACATTGAACCTCAAAACCAATCAGCAAGAGCCTCTGGTGGTCAAAGGACGACACGACCCTGTGTTAGGGCCAAGAGCGGTTGCCGTTGTGGAAGCGATGGCCTTGTTGGTCATCGGCGACCTCATGGTGCGTGGAGGGTTTGCCGATGAATGACTTTCCAGTGGTTCACAAGTTTGGAGGTTCATGCTTGAGGGACGCTTCAGACATCGAACAAATCTCTGAAATTCTTTCGAACACACAAGAACCCGTTATTGTGGTCGTTTCGGCCCTCTGGGGCACGACCGACCGACTCATGCGAGCCGCTCAAGAACCGCGTTATGCAGGCCGTTTGGTCAATGACCTTGCCAGCCACCACCTTCGGTTTTCTCCAACCCTCATCGATTCACCACTCTACGATGTGTTCCAGCGGGTCCTCGAGGGAATTGAAGAATCACTCACGGCGCTTGCCATTGACCGTAACGACAAGCGAGCCTACAATCGCCTTCTCGCCTCTGGAGAACGGCTCTCTGCTTTGATCATCGCCCATGGACTCTCAATTCGAGGTCTGGACGCCCACCCTGTTGGGGCAGAAGACATTGGATTGCACCTTGATGGACAAGGGACAGCCGCAAGGGTGGACCTCGGGAAATCCCGTGAAATGCTAGACCGCTCCGCATTCCGTGGCGTGCCGGTGGTCACTGGATGGTTCGGCGAAGGAAGCGATGGAAACATCGCCTTGCTCGGCCGTGGTGGCAGCGACCATACCGCCACAGCCCTGGCCGCCCTGTTGCAGGCTCAACGCGTGGTGCTTTGGAAAGATGTTCTCGGAATTTACCCTGTCAACCCAAGATGGGGGGTTCAATCCACCCCCATACCGTACCTCGGGTATGCTGAGGCCATCGAATTTTCCAATGCGGATGCAACCATCCTTCATCCTGCCACCGTCGAACCTGTGTACGAAATGGGCATCCCAATTGAGATACGTCACCTCACCCATTACAACAACGGCGGCATGAAAACCGTGATTGGACCGGACATTGAAGCGACGCCGAACATCAAAGGCATTGCCTGCATTCCTCGTGTAGCGTGCGTCAACGTTGAAGTTCGGTATTCACAAGATGCTGCCCTGGCGTTGAGCGACCTTCTGCAAACCCTCAACGAAGAAGGCATTCGGATTTGTTCGTTTGAAACCACCAACACCCAATGGCGCTTTGTCTTCCTGCAACACGAAGTCACTCGCGGTGTTCAACTCATCAATGAACGATGCACCGTGGTGGATTACGAATACTATGCAGCCATGCTTTCGTTCATCGGATGTCGGGACCTGCACTACTTGCAAGCCCAGCTCGACGAACAGAACAATTCAGAAGCCATGCCGCTCTATCAATCGGCTACGTCGATTCACATGCTGACAAAGCGTGTTGACATATCCCGCATGCTGGACGAGATGATGGTGCTGGTGGCGCAAGGCACCGATCACTCAGCTTGACGCTCTCTGAAGCGCTGAAGGTGCGTCGGCAAGTTCAATCCAAACAGAATGCCGACCGTGATGAACACGAAGAGCGTCCCAAGGGCTACGCCGTACACCGACGTCAATTCGACCGATTCGCGCATGCGCTCCGCCGTATCTCCGGAAAACACACCGACAATCGCCGGCAGGATGGTGTTTGCAGAGAGAACAAACCATGCAAGAAGCGTAGCCAACACGGGGTTGATGACCAACGAGCGGTGATACTTGGAGACGATCTTCTTTGGATTCATCACATAGACTTCGTTCGTTCGAATGCTCGTGTCAAGCATGGAATAACGAATCACACCGTTGCTCAGTTCAAAGTACATGATGAGAAGAACAGCGTAAACAACCACCAAGACGGAGAGCATGGTGGGGCTGCTTTGAAGATTAAACAAGTCGTTGGACAGGGAGGTTTTGGATGAAGCAAAGCGCAAAATGGCGAGGATAAACAACAGATTGCTGCCGAGCGAGAGACGAGCATCGCGACGGAATGTACCCATGAAACCGAGCACCGTTGCACCTGCAATGATGGTCAACTGGAGAATGTTTGCAAGACCGAGGCTGCCAGTGAGGATGTACCAAATGGTTCCTTGGGGCGGAGAGATGATGTAGGTCAAGAAAGCCAACGCCACAAGAACACCGTACACCCCAATCTGAAGGTTCTGAACCATCTTATCAGGGGGAAGGAACTTCATCTTCGGAACGAGGGGGCCTCCCAGCAAACTTTCGATGAAGCTGGGAATTTCCACGGAAGGAATGGCATCTTCAGGTATGCCGCTGCCTGTGCCAACTTGGCCCGCTGCTTTCTTTCTTGAAGGGGCCGATGAACGGACGGTTTTTCCATCGTAGAGGTGGGAAGTGTCGGCTGACGGTCGATTGATGGTCATAACTTCACCTCAGAATCCTCGGGCCCCTGCTAAGGCGGTTGAAAGCAACATGTCGGGCTCCCAGTCCATGATGTTCACACC